>Ga0116229_10001813_pt1 | contig 34090 bp, 22 predicted proteins | sample S1TSphgellanicum_3_FD_87313 | JGI IMG/M metagenome (GOLD analysis project Ga0116229, IMG submission 87313) | Host-associated microbial communities from peat moss isolated from Minnesota, USA - S1T2_Fc - Sphagnum magellanicum MG | ecosystem: Host-associated > Plants > Peat moss > Unclassified...
GAAAATTCTGGTCCCTCACTGTCCTGGCTCTTGTATAGAACATGTGGGGAATGACATGTGTATGTTCTACATGTTTATCTATATTCATGTTGAGTACTAGTTTCTGTTTACAGCCTGGGTGCACGTGCTTTAAATCTTCAACACACAAGGAAGGACCAGGAGACTGAACCTAGAAATTTACGATCCTAGGAAAGAAAAAAATTCAGCCATGGTGGATGCTTCAGTGCCCATGATGAGACCCCATTTCAAAACTGCTTTATAGGTTGTTGATGCTGTAGTTGGTCATTAATTGCGATATAACATTATTGATGATGTACACAAGTAAGCAGGGCCTGGCTGGAAATCGCTAGCAACTGATCTGGAGGCTGAGAGACAGGGCTGACGTGCAAGGTTGCCCTTGTTCCTTCACCCCTCCGTCAGCAATTTTCATCCTCCAATGGCTATTTTATTGCCCTCCAGCCATAGATTTTGTTCAGAATGGAGGGGAGCAGAGTTGCTAAGCCAAGCAGATATGGCAGATGTGCAAATTGACCCACACACACCGGCCTCTGGGCAGAGCAGAGCTGGGTATCAGACTGCCTTCTCGTGGCTGAGCGGATGTTTTCCTGTCCATGTGCACAGGCCTTCTGTCAGATTAGATACTACAATAATAAAGATGAGTAAAGCAGGCCCTAATGCCCCCTGTGGACAATGCCATTCTCTATTCTGAATGTCCCAGAGCTACCAGTTCTGAATTTTGCTACATTCATTTGATGCGTTCCTTGCAAATTCTTTCACACTAGTGATTGAAATGTGTGATAAATTAGAAAAAGTGAGCAGGGAAAAAGATTGTTACATACAAGTGGCTGCAATTGAAGAAAATTTACTGAAACCTTTAATTCAAGCAATAAGATGTGCTACCTGGGAAAAAAAGGGGGAAGAAAAAAGGAAAAACAAAAGGTGTGATTGAGATATCAAGCTTAAGCAATGAACATGCACAACCACAAAGAGAAGAAAAAAAGAATGTGACTAAATCCTTCATACAAACAATCACACTTGTGATAGTTGTGGGAAGAGTTTGATCTCAACCAGGTAACCATCTTCTTTGCTTCTTTTTATTTTTCTTTTCCTTGTTTCTTGCTGCAAGTGACAACTGTGGTTTGTTTGCCTTTACAGGAGGAGGTGTTGCAGGGGGCAACAGCATCATCACCACACGACCTTGAGCAAGCAAGCGGTAGTAGATTGTGAATATTCAAAAAAAAATTCTAGATTTTTTTGTTTTTTTAGAAGAGGAGGAGAGGAAGGAGGAAAAGGAAGAAAAAAAATCTAAAGAAGAGAAGAAAAAAACGAGAAGAAGAGGAAGGGAAAAGAAATAGAGAAGAAGAAAGAAGAAGAAAAAAAAATCAAAAGAATAAAATAAGAAAATAAAGAAAGAAGGAAACAAAAAAAAGAAGAGAAGAAAAAAATCAAGAGGAGGAAGAAGAAAAATAAAATAGGAGTTGAATATTCTAGTTTCAATGATGTAGCTCAGTTAACATTATGTACTTTCATTGTGAATTTGAATGTTCCTTCACACTAAATCAATGAGTCCAAATCAACTTAGGTAAATGATGATTAGGGTGTCACAGTACAAAGTGAAAATGGTAATATAGTTTTTATTTTAGCTTATACATTTAGTAGACCTTTTTGTAAAACATCATTAATATATATATATATCATATTTATGAGAAAAAAATTTGCAGCAAAATGTGAGCATTTGGATTGAATCTCTCAACTTCATAGTAGTTGGGCTCTTTTTTTATATTTTTATTTGTGCAATACCTAAAAACAATGGGGGCAAATAGAGTTTAAGGTCTAGGGTTTGTGTATATCCTATTAGTCAAGTGTAAACTAATCATTTTCTTTTTCATTTCAATTTAAATGGCAAAGTCAACACATGTTCCATTGCATATGTTGCAAAGTTGATGCAACCTTGTAAAAATTTATTGATAGACACACCATAGATTAGGAAAACGCACAAAAGGATAAGGAAAAAAAAAAGGAGAATTTACAAGATGCAAATTAGCTCAAACTAGATGTCAAAACCTATCCATGTCAAAAATTGATTACTTGTAGTAGGTTGGCTGTATTTTTTCATATAAAGAATTAGATGTTTACAATAAATCAATCGTGGAGATGGGAAATGTGTACTGAAGGGGTGGAAGTTGGGAAGTAACTAGGTTCACGACTATTGTTCGACTTAAGATGGAAGATGCTTGTAGCTTTTGCAATGTGATATGAATTTTTTTGTTGAAAAAAAGTAACCAAGACAAAAAGAAGAAGGCCCTCTGCTCCTATCAAACTCCAAATGGCATTGGCACAATTGTGTAAAAACACATCCGCCTACTTATGTAGACATCCAAATACTTCCATTCTTAAAGGGAAGAATTGATTGGCAAGGTGTCGTTTGTGATAGTTTCATTCTTTGAAACACATTAGAAGCAACAAATCCTTGGGTGGCACAAGATCAAAAAAGTAAATCTACTTGTCTTTGGTTGGCAATGACAATGTCGACTAAAGTGCGAATGCCATCTTTGGTGAGCACAATGTTGATTCATTGATAGGAAAAGTTGAACATGTTTGAAAGAAACGCATGTAGTTGTTCTCACCCCACATGGAAACCAACATCTTGCATAATAGTAACAAAGGTGTCACGAATTACATCATAAGTTCATGTGTGATCGTTGCCATGAACACAACATAAGAGGTGGATACCCATAAGGTCGATGGGATGTGTGCACACGCATCAGGATACTTGGGATTGAAGGATGGGGCAATCCAAATTGTATTTGAAACGCTATGGAAAAGACCATGGAAGTTAGTAGGAAGCCTAGGAAAATTGGTCAAACTATAAGCCAAACACCTACCTTTAGGCCAAAACATGATAAAATTTGGGCACAATGGGCTTCAAATATCTTATCGGAAAGCATGTTGGAAAAGGTATGATGGTGCAAATGCTTCAAGATGGAATCTTAAAGTCGAACCATTTGTTGCCCAATGAGTTGTTCAAATGAAGGAAGACATGCACGAACTAGGGGTGGTAGGAGATCACATGTTGTTTTGAAGTGTTATTGGAAAGGGAAGGTGTTATTGCCAACTCATGCTAAGGCTTCAAGAAGGAAAGGATGTTAATTAACCATAAACTTAACAATTATGATTGAAACTACAAGGGCCCAACTCCTTAAATAGGTTGTTGGGGTGATGGTGGATGTTGATATGAGCCTGATGCCATTCAAAGTTACTAGGAAAGAAACTTGTTTACAAGCTAGAGGTCCTTTTGGGTTGTCAAAGGATCTTAGACCCAAGAGGCACCCAAACACTTAAAGGAGGGAAGAGTCAAAAGAAGTGAGGGATTCTATGAAGGTGGGAAAAGGAAGTGTACATCATAAGAAATATGAAGGTTGTTACATAAAATAATGAGTTAGAATTCCAAAGGCTACTTGAACATCACCCATTCTAGAGAAAAGATCGACATGTCGAACATCCTTTGACATGGCATTTTTTATGAAGGATGATGTGAATGATGAAATGCCCAATGGAACTCCCAAAATTTTAATTCCTTTTAATGGGGTGTTAAAGTCAAATGGTAGGCCAGAGGCTAACCATGTTACATATTTATCAAGTTGGATAAAAATACCTGTCACACAAAATTCAATCTGAAAATGTTCATATGTAAATGATATAATAGAAAGGGGACTTATGATGTGAGTGTCATTTGCAATGGATGGAAATAAACAAAAAGAAAAATGATTGGTTATAGAACGCAAAGCCCCAAAGTGGGTTAATGCAAATAATGCCCTTCTCAAGGGATCACCTTAACGAGTTCCCATGGCAGAGGGGATGACTGTGATATCACCTTCATGATTACGATGGTTGTAAAACAGAGGAGATTCAAATGCATAAAATGCATGAACAAAGGGGATGAGTTGCATGATGTCTCCACCTGCTACATAAAGTTTTTGAAATATGAACCTTCTTAACATCGAATTGAAGGCATTTGCCACATTTAGCTAAAAAACAACCCAGTCAAGGTGAAAGTATAAGGTGCACTTGATGCCATGGACTATTGTTTCATAACCGCCCTTAATTGCAACTTTGAATTAGTGTGGGGAAAAATGTGTTGCGAAGGCATTACGAAATTGAAGGCATAAAACACAACTTGTGAATCGATACAGTGTTTCTCCCACTATAATGGGATGAACTCTATTTGAAGGTTTGGTGGCTAAAAAGTGGGCTACACTGAAAACACGTGCAATTTGAAATGGAATGTGACCTGTAGTAATATGAGAACAAAGTTGAAATAATGAAAGGAATCCACTTGTTAAATCTTCTAAGTAAAAAAAAACTCAAAGGTGTTCAAAAATCATTTTAGAAGGACCATTTGCTGATAGATGGGGCATGCGTTGGAATGCAAATTTGAAGCAATTGGAAGAAAATTTGAAGTCTTGGTTTGGTTCGCGATCTTCTAGGAAAAGCAGGAAATAGCCATTTGATTTTATGTGTAGTGCAGTGAAAGCTGAGGTGGTGTTAGAAGATGTGGGTGTAGGGGAAAATGGTGCCAAGGTGCGAGTTGTTTTAGAATATTCCTTTGCACATCCAATAACTAGACTGCAAAAAAAATGTTTATGAGCTGGGGGATCATGTTGAAGAAGAGGCATTGAATTTGAACTTGTCGCCAAAACTTGGGTTCACAAAGAAAACTCCTTTTGCAAGTTTTCCCAATCTCATGCTAGAAACTGCTTGAATCAAATCTATGTTTCCCTATGCCCCATTACCCCAGCACAAGGGGGCAAGGCGAAACACCGTTGGGGTAATAAGAGGAGCAAGTGCCAACTTGCCACATCATAGGGGTCTTACGTTAACTTATCCAATGGAAAAGAAAACGCCACTTGTACATCACATCATAGAATGGCAAGGATGTAGTTATATAATCAAGGACAATGAAAGCCTAAATGAAAGGACCCTATGACATCCAAAGATGAAACCTATGTCCAAACTAATGTAAGTGAGATGGAAACAAGGGAAGGTATTGAGTCGAAATGGTCATGGGGGTTAGATGAATTGGGTGCTTAACAAGAATGTTAATGACAAGATAACCCTCAACTATTAAATTGGCACCAACAAGTGGGGCAAGAGACTTTAGGTGGAGGTTGCAAACATGTTGAGGAGATGAAGGTTGGTTAAGGGGTCTAATCATGTGCAGTTGGAGGGGCTAGTAGAATGGAAGGGGGAAAAGGTCCAACATGTGCATGATCAGGGGGTTTGGGAAAGTGTAGGGTTGGGGGCCGATAAGGGGAACTAATGGGTGGTGTGCTGTTTGTTAAAATGGGAGGGGTAATTATGGGAAGTGTGTGGTTTGCATGGGAGATGGGGTGGGAACTAGGTTTATATTGGCACATGATAAAACAAATGGGTAATGGGAAGGACGAAATTTGATGGGACATGATGGACTAAGGGACATGGGACGTTTAGTGCCCATGAAGAAGGAGGCCTAATATGAGCATAGGCCCCACTTATTAAAAAAACTACCTATTACTATATGGCAATTCTAAATCTATAAAATCAACCACAAAAGATTAAACAAATCGAAAGGAAAAATATAGGAAATTGCCTAAAGGTCCTTAGCTAGGACATTATGCTAAAGCCAAATCTTAACTTTACTAGAGGCTTGAATGGCACAATCATTACTATGTTGGGTTCAACACAACCTAAACATCTTAATGTTAAAACATTATAAGTTTCATTCTTTATTCCTAATCTTGGAAGACCTAAAATAAGTAATGCCACACAGAAGTTTCCTAAAAAACAATTGTGGTGGACTAAATACCCTCTTCATAGATATCCCAATCCACTTTAGTAACTATGTACAACATTGATAAAAAAAAGTTATTAGTTGTTGGTTTTTTTTTTGGGGGACAAACTTTTCAATTGGGAAGATTATTTTCAAGTTCTAGGCCCACACACCTAAGAAGCCACTCTACTTTCTCATCTTTTACAAAAACTTAAACCCTTGAAAAAAAAACCTACAAAAAGTCCAAAGCTCTTTCTAATAGGTTGATGCCCATAGGTTGTAGTCCAACGGTCAATCTCACTAAAATCCCAAAAATTCCACTAGAACACAAGTTCAAAATGAAACAAAAACCCTATCCAAAACCAAAACATTGGGTGAAGGTTAAAGAAAATAAAACTAACCCTAATTGAAATTTTCTCCATCACTTTTTTCTTTTTTGTTTGTTGCTACATGTGGTTTTGATCCCTACAATCCTCCATGTTTGCCAAGCCATTATTCCCTAATTCCTCCTTCATCTCCTCTCAACTATCAATTTTTTCCAATTCCTTACTTTTCACCACCCTCCAACCCCTTTTTCCCTTACTTTCCCCTTTTTCCATTATTGTTGGTTTTGCTTCATCACAAATCGACTACAACAAATCTTAGCCAAGATTCATTTTCCCTAGGCACCTCCACTTTTGCTACATTTTATGTCTTTCCTTTTTCTTGAACCTCTGTTGCTACTACACATGTCTTCATTGTTCCTACCTAGACAATGACTATAATTACTTTCAAGAGTAGTAGGAGACCCTTCCTCTTAGGTCCTTCACCAACAAGTAATATAAGCAAAAAGGTTTTTCTCCCAACACCTCAATAAAGTCCATGATTTTGTGGCAAACAAAACCAAATTTGATTATCCTTTGACTCATGATAGGGAGCCCCATCACCAAGACCATGTTCGAATGAATGCATGAATTTTACATGATGCACATGTGATTTAATGGTTATTATGCAATACCATATTAGTGCTAACACCTACTTTTGTCCTTGCATCACACAAAATTACATAAAAACACCTTAATTGGCACATCATACCTAAACCAAAATATGATTCACCTAAAATTAATAAGATTCCAAGCCCAAAACACAAAATGGAAAATGACAACACACAAAACCATGGTCAAAAGAAAACTTGCATAGCATATCAAAATTGTAAAGTAAAAAAACACTATGTGTTTTGGAATTTCAAATCACCAAAAATGATTTGAGAACCCACAACTTGGGATTATATCCTTAAACATTAAATAATTCAAACCATGTTCAAACATGAACTAATTCCAAGTTAAGAAACAATTGACTACACTAACCCAACTTATCATTAACCTAATTATGACTAGTAGTTAAACTAACATTTTTTATAATTGTCATGCATTACCATATTGACACCTACACCTATCATTATTCACACATCACACAAAATAACATAAAAACCCCCTAATTAGTGCATCATACCTAAACCACCCCCCTATCTAGGCTAAGGTTCCTATGTGCTAAATAGCAACATAGGAAGCATTTAATATAAAATCCACCATGATTGGACATGACCTCAGTTCCAAGGTGAAAAGACCAATAGGCCAAAGTGTAAATGTGCACACCATCATTGATCACTCAGTTGTAAATCCCCCCAAATACTTGAATCATCATGATGAAAGAAAAACTTAAGATAATTTTACTATTTGATGATAGGAATAGGTTATTTAAAGGGTAGAAAATCCACCTAGACTAACTAGTCTTATGAACATCCTTACATTACTTACCATCCCCTATTATTTTATCTTAAGGATGAAGCCATTAAATTAGTTAGCCCATAGAAATGGGTGATTAGTATTGGTTTACCAATCAAGTAGGAGGGATTTGTGAATGGATTAGGATAAAAAAACCTTTTTGATGGGGGGAATGTGGACTTTATATGGTCTTGTCAAAGGGGGGATTTGGGGATGGACCCCATCATGCTTGTATGGTGTTTTTTGGAGGAATGGAAGAAAGGAACGTTGTATTAAAAAAGAGTAATGCAAGTGGTGTGCAAAAAATGTGGAACTTGTGTATTGAATTTTCATGTTTGCCTTCCAAAAAACTTCATTAGTAATAAAGCTTTTGGCTATGTCATGTTTGCCATCCTAATCAATAGTATGTAGTTTTCCCTTAGAAACCCAAATTGACCCCTAGAGTGTACAACATCATTCTTCCAACTAATATGTCGTAGGATGTACCAATATGTCATGACCACTTGTGCTCACATTATGGTATAATTTGTTAGTTTTTTGGGATTAACTTGGATTGCAAACTCATGTTTGGTTAATCCCTAAGCCTTTTCCAAATTGCCCATTGACATGACAATTTGGTATGGGTAGGGTTCAAAGTTGTCATTTATCAATCCAAAATCTTCAATTATGACTTAGCCCAATATTAAAGGCTAAACATTATAGTCTAATAGAACCTTTTGGGGTTGATATTAACTACCCAAAACCCTTTTCAATTTGAATATATCGTTTACATTACACACCACCACCACATTGGGAATAACCCCTATTCGATCAATGGCAGGATGTGTGAGAAGTTCTTGAAGTTTAGTAATAATTAAATGTTAAAATAATATTGATTTTCAAAAAAATTCCTTTGGTTGGCCTTGGAATCATTGTCGAGAGCTTTGGTCATAATTGAACCCTGGACTAGCTTGGAGCTAACTTGGTGGTTGACCCCTTGTTGATCACCTTTTTCCCCTTCTAACCTTTCCTAAAACCATAATATTTATTAGCATTAACAATTTGTGATTGACCTTGTTGTAATTTTGGATGTAGTGTGAAACAAGGATCTACATCGTGTCCATGTGTATTGTAATGGGAACATGGTTGGTTAGGGTTGAAGGTGGTGGTGTGAAAGGGATTAAAGTAATCCCATTTCTAATGCATTCCACCACAATTCTAACACTTCTTTTCTTCCCCTTACATAACAAAATATGACAAGGATGCACCACCTAATTTTTGATTAGTAGCCTTGATTTTTGGTGGCATGACATTATTTGGTTGGCCATGTGATTATCGAACCACTAATGTTGAATTTTTTTTCAAGTTGTCCTTACTAAACCCAAAATTCATGATACATTTTTCCACCATGTTCATTTCAATGCATTCCAACAATTAAAACACTTGTTAATGTGGGTTTATGAGCTAGAATAACATAACATCCTTCACGTAGTACTAAAACTTCATGTCCATAATTCCATACCAAAACTAGATTAATCATGTTTCAATAACCTTTTATCTCACCATAATCAATCATCTCATTTGCACATAATTGCCTCCCACAAGCTCTTATGTGGCTTATGTTGGAATTATTATAAACTTTATAGTTTTTTTATTCGAACCCCTTGGTATTATTTTCGTAACTTGTAAAAAAATTCCATAATAAGGTTGAATGTTACCAAAGGTTTGATATATTAATGGAAGGACTGATACCATTACTTTCAATAGTTATGTTGTTAGCACACTTTTACTAGTTGAATTATTATTGGGAATTGTCAACATACCACTTGCAGTCATTGTCTTTTTAATAATGGAAACATAATTGGGCAACCAATATAATCATCATTCTTTAATTTCAACCTCATCAGCACACCTAAACTCATGGTAATTATTCATGGGTGGCCTTTCCAAATGTTTGAGCAAAATTTTCCATGCCATGAAAGGTGCAAACAACGAAGGATTATGTATCTATGGCATATCATACATTTTTTAAAAAATCATTTAGTTCAATGGTGCCAACCACTACTACAAAACATGGTTTTTCAAATGGTTCAAGTTGATTAATTCGTCCTTTTTTACTAATGGACATGTCCATTTTGACAAAAACCCCAAAACATGTATTTTTTGACTAATAAAGTTGATTAGAATGACTTATTTGACCAATAAATCTAGTCAAGTTAAACAACCTTAATCAAAATGGTCAATGGGTTTTAATCAAATGGGACAAATCTAGTTAAATTGAACATAAAAAATAAACATCGTTAGTCAAAATGACCAATGTTCTTTAGTCAAATGGGACATCTTATGCCTAGTACATACCTACCTCTTACCTCCCATTTATAATCTTACAACCTACCTACCTAAATGTAGTCCCTACCTACCAACCCACCCACCTACTTAAATGTAATACCTACTTACCCACCCACCTGCCCACCTACCTACATACTACTTACCTACCTAAATGTATCTACCTACCTACTTACATGCTTATCTACCCACCTATAACCTACCTATGTATTAACACGTAATTACCTAAACAACTACCCACCCACCCACCTACCTACCTACCTAGATGTAATACCTACCTACCCACCCACCCACTTACATAGATGTATTACCTACCTACCTACACACACACACCTACTTACATACATGTACTACGTACCTACATACCCACCCATCCACCTACTTACCTATTCACCCACCAACTATTTACCTACCTACCCACCCACCCACCCATCTCCTATAACCTACTTACCTTCATATGTCATAATCTTGTAATGGAATGTTGAAATAAACATGTGAAATAAAAAAATTGATAAAAGTTGAATAACTTTTGATGGTGTGGTCCATTGGTTAAGAACCTGGTTTATCATTGGGGAAGTTAAGGGTTCAATTCTTAACATTATAACCTATGTACATGCTTAAGGGGCTAAGGTAGATAAAGTAGGCTAAGTAGGATATACTAGGTTAGTTTAAAGTACGTCAATTAAAATAGGGTAGTTTAGGGTAGGCTACTACCTACCTACTTGCATGCCTTTTTACGACCTACCTACCTACCTCTTCTCTACCACAATTTTTTTTCATATGGGCAAAAATTTGACTAGTCAAAATGACCAATCAAATGGTCCATACTCTACTAGTAAAAAAAACCACCCTAGTCATAATGGACATGTCAAAATCAACTTGTTTAAAATGACAGAATGGTCTTTTTGACATTTGTTCAAATTGGGTATTTTTTGATTAAATTTTTCAATAAAAAAGTACCATGTCTTCTAATAGTGAACTAACCCCAAATATTGACAAGGTCCTTTGATCGCTCCATAAATGTCCTCCATGTTTCACAACAATGGTGTCATGAATTGGATCAAATTTGTATCCAAATCAAAATCCAAGGAATCCCCTTAAATGATGATGGCGCTATGGGTGGTTTGAATCACACCCTTGCCTAATAACACCACTAGTAACTTTCATTATATCTCCTATTATGGAAACTTGTGTCATTGGGTGTAGTCACAAACAAGAACCACAACAAGTGTAATGTTTGTTTAATTTTTCACATTTAGAAACAAAGATTTAATTTGGTGTTGAAAGTATATGATTTTTTTATATTGTAGGGTTCCTAGTATATTATTGAAACATGTGAATTATTTTTTAAAAATATCCAACGAATAAAAAGTTTTCAAAAACATCGTAATAATTGTTTTTAACACAAAAATGACTTGTAAATGGGGTTCAAAATTTTTTAAATGAATCTTTTACATAAACCTTGACATAATAATATATTTTTTAAATTCAAGATTTTTAAAGATTTAGTTAGGACTTTTGTGAAAATATTCCTAAAAATATTCCCCCGAAAACAATCCCCTAAAAAGGCAGGTGTAGTTCGTGTTATCCCATTTGCACCCCATTGTCATGGTGCACCTTAATCCTGATTAGGGATCTTGACCTTGTGGATGAACCTAACTAGGCTATTAATTATAAAGCACTTACATTTACAAAAACATGTCACAAGACCAACAAAATTTAAACACATAATGAACACACAAATCTAGAATATTTGCAATAATGCAAACCCTTTAAACCTACCTTTCATTAAAACCCTAATCACTATGTTTAAGCGACTCAAAAGTCAAGTAAAACCTCCCCAATGGTCAAAATTGATGGCTAGCCTTGTCCAATGCTTGACTATTAACCACACTTATAATTAAAACCTTGGAAGGTTCATTACAACAATGAACACATGAGGGATAGTTTGTAACCTTTCACCTTAGGTTTCCCATTATGCAATTTGCACATTTTTTGAAACATCAACCCAAAAGCTTGTGTTTACTTTAAGGTGCCGACGAATAACACACAATTTGGCAAACCCCCCTACCTCTTGAAATTAAACAATAACCCCACAATCACAATCACAATAAATAAATGCAACCCTATAACATAAAGAGGGGACGAACTTTTCATACAACTTGATCCCCATTCTTGTAATTCCCACTCGAGAATTACAATAGGAAGTCAAAATTCTCTTCATTTCTAATGGTGTGGCATTCCATCACCTATAGGTTATAAGAATGGGTGTTTATTGGCATAATGATGAGATTCCAAAAATCCAACAAAAATTGATTTCATGCACACCATTTTTCGCACCCCATAATTTTTTTCCAAATAACTTGAATTTTGTCATGCGAGTAATCCCAATCTCGAGGAATCCAACAATGTAAAAGACACCCAATTCCAATTTTGTATGACCAAGTTATGATTTTCCAAAACAAATCCAAAAAAAGTTATCGTAGATTGATTTTTAGGTCATAAATTTTATGGTGATTTTTTCCATGTTTTTTCACATGTCTAATCACATGCAAAATTTTCCAACTTTTTTGGACACAAAAAAATCCTTATCCAATCATTAAACCCATGTTGCTTACTAGGTACATGAAAATTGGATGAAAAATCCTTACATCCAAATTGTGGATGAAAAAATTTAAAATTACAAAAATATAAAGAAAACCTTGAAAATGTCAAGAAATTAACAAATTAAAAAATAAAAATGGAGGAAAGAGGGATGCCCAAATTCAACCCCATTTGTTTCCTTGTTCTAAGCCTAGTCAAGGAGTTTTGGATTGGAATTTTTCTGTCATTTTATTTCAAACTTGGCCCAAAGCACATGAACCTAAGTTTGTGCCCAAACCTATTAAGTTTGAAGAGGACATTGAAATTCTTGGACATGGCAACCCTATTCCACATTCATTGCCACCATTGAGCCCTGCCTCCCCCACTTGTTTTCTTTTATTTTGCCTTCGCACTCCTTTGACAACAACACCACCTAGAAGCAAAAGCTTGAATCTTATGCTAGTGCAACTCCTACAACTATTATGTTGATGATTTTGTTGTTCTAATTTTTAAAAAGGATGAGGAAAAAGAAATTTGCAACATGGTTGTTGAACAACAAAGATAACAAGGAAGGCATTGGTTGAAGTAAGTTGTTTTTTTCTCCTTGTTGCAACCAAATAAACCATAGGAAGAAATGGGGAATACACCTTTATGAAAAATTGGCTAGTGCTTTCTCTTCCCACTTTTCTCTTCTTCTTTCAACACTTCAAGTTACACATGCCTTCTAGAATCTCAAATCAACAAAAGTGATTTGAAAACCCACAACTTGGGATTATATCCCAAACACTAAATAGCTTGAACTATGCTCACACATGAACTTTCCAAACTAAAACACAATTGATTACATGAATCCAACTTATCACCAACCTAGTTATAACTTAACTAGGCAACTAAACCAACATTCAATTTTACTACATAGTCATGTAGTCACCATTGACATATATTACTACAAACAAAGTAATAAGTGAAGCAATATAGGCCATGTTTTGGCCTACGATCCCTTATGAAATTTGGATATATGTAAAACAATTTCGATTTTCAAAAAACCTTTTTGTCTTGGGCTCAAAACCATCTTCTATTGTTCCATTATAATTTCACATACACATAGTTAAAGTTTAAAGTCCCTAGGCAATACCTGCATAATGTTTTGTAAAATCCCCATGATGTAGGAGAAATTTTGTAATGTATTCACATATGGTCACTAACACACATTGAGCTCTTGGAATCATGTGAAATATTCACATATGGGTCATAAAATAGGTGTTGTTTTATTGGGGTCTTACTGTCCTTTTGAAACCCAATTTGAAGGAATGCGAATATGGCACTTTGGGATTATGTTTTGAATTGATTAATCATGAACTAAAATTGGGTCATTTTCATGGGCACCCATGTGTGGATATTGCATAAGACAAAGCCATTACTTATTGCAATACTCACATGTGGTCACATATTGGTGCTAGTTTTGGGAACCCCAAACCATTCTAAAGATGGTGGTTTAAAGTTGATGTGGGTATTGCTTTCTTAGACCCAATTACCTTCAATCAAGACCAAGTGGTTTTCACAAGTCTTCGTGTGTGGGTATTGCATCATACAAAAGCCATTTTTTAAATGCAATAATCACATTTCAAGGTAGACCATACAAATGGAAAACAAAATATTTTTATAACAACTAGATTATGATTTGAATTATAAAGCTAATCAAATGAAGAAAACTAATGAATGGAAGAATTTGACTTAGAGTTTAAAGTTAATTAACTGAAAAAAAAAACATTTAACCTTACATAATCCTAATGGTAGATGCCATAAAGCCTAACAACTATACAAACATATTGAAATGCACCAAAAAAAGTTTCATAACAACTAATTATGTCTTACATTTTAAAGTTATTTAAATTGAGAAAAATAATGAGCGTAAGAATTAGCCCTAGAATTTAAAGTTCATTAAATGAAAAAAATGGAAAAATAGGTATGTTTCTTACTTTTTATATAGTCTTTCCAAGTTGAGACTTTCTTCCCTCCTTTCAAAAGACATAAATGAATGTGTTTTGGTCCATGTATGTTTAAATGAAAATTTCTTTTTAAAATCCAATCTAGGGTTGATTTTAATTAATACAAAAAGGTGCATAAAGTCATAATTATTTGTTGTTTCCAAAACCTAAATCTAAACCATATTGATTAAGCACATCGTTAAGATAGGTAGATCAATTTACTAATTCTATTGACCATTGCTTAATTAAAAAGTAGATTGTGCATTAAATAGTCCAAAGTGGAAGTGGAGTTTTAAAATTGATGTCATAAAGTTGATTACAATTGCAATACCCACATTTTGAGCTAACATTTATTGTCATTAGAGGCTCAAAAGATGGGCAATGGTTTGTGAACATGCAAATAGTATTGTGCATTAATGTAAAATGATTTAAAACCAACACAATAAGCATATTGAGTAAATCAAACTTTTTATTTTTTCTACATTCATTTTTGCCTTAAAGACAAGAAGATTTTAATTTTAATTAGTTATGAATTTAAAATGCGATAGACTTCCCCTATACTATCAATAATGTCCATTGTAAGTTGTGGGTGTAACACCCCAAAAATTTCAAAATATTGACTAGAAAGGATTCTAAAACCAAGGCCATATGTGTCCAAAATAACCAATGAAATTGACTAGATTTGAAAATAGTTGAAATGGATTGGGTTGTAATCTCAAACCATTTTTTCAATATCTTACAACTAAGAATTATTATATTAGTGCATTAATAAGCACATTACAACAATTATGGGAGATCCCTTTAGATGTTGGTTTAGGATGCAATGATGGTTTAGGTGCTTCTACCTTAGTACTATCACAAATCAAAATTTAATTATGCATCTGTGTCCTTGTACCAAGAAATATTTCATGGTTTTCGCAAACAATAATTGATATAATAAACATATATTGTATGATGAAACAATGTCACATAAGTGTGACAAATTACACCCACTTGAAGTTTGAACATTTAGATAATTTGGTTATAGCTTGTCATAAAATTTGAACAATTAATAAAAATTTATAAAAAGAAAATCAAATTTCATATTTGATTGATGGTGCATGCTAATGAGTTTACATAGTCAATGTGTAATGATGTATTAAATCAAAAAATGTTTTCATCCAAATTATGTTTGTGTGAATTTAACAAAAGTCAAAAATATATAATTTAAATTATTAATTGCATTAAATGGTAGAAAATGGGGAATGCATTTGCAAAACATTTATGACAAATAAAATTGTAGGTTTGAACAATATGTGAATTTGATGAATTGTGATTTTTTAGATCATAAATGTTAATACTAAATATTTTATGTATGCAAAATGAGGACTCTAAGAATTTAGTTTAAGGAAATATTGCTTACATTTAATCATATCATTGATAGATTTTTAAAAAAATAACTTCTTCCCATATAATGAATTTTACAAAGAATTGTTTTTGACCTAATTAATTCAGCTTAACCATGATTTGATGAATAATAAAAACTTTGAATTGTGATAACTTAGAAATTTGAAATAGAAATTCTTCAAAAAATTTGATAATTTTTTGAAAATGGTATCTAACTGAATTCATGTCAATCTTTGAACATTACTTCAAAATAAAATGTCCATTTACTTTATTTGAGTAAGATACGAAAAAAAATAAAGTCATCTCAAATCTTGGATATGTAGAAGGTTTGAAATGGACAAGTTTTATTTTTATTTGATGTCATTATTTGTTACAACATGAAGTTATGGTGGGTTGGTTATGGTTTGTGATTATGGAGGTGAAGTTTTGGTTTAAATATTGCAATACATGTTGCAACCTTATTTTATTTATTCTAATTGTAGCCCTTGCAAATTTACATTGTGTTGACAGATAACATGACTAACAATAAGTTGAGTTGATTAGTTCAATTGTGCACAACCCAATTGGTTTTTTTAACCATTATCAAGTTGGCCACATTAAAATTGACTTATTCAAAATGACATTTTTGGTCAAATGATAACTGTTCAAGATGAGTGTTTCCTGAATGATTTTCTTAGTCAATAAGCCCATGATTTTTTGTATTGGCATTCAATATTGAAGATTGAAAATTCATTTTATTTGGAGTTATTACCATCATTGATACTAAATAGGCCATTTGCAATAAAGTGAAACTACTTAAATAATTGAGAGCAATGAAAAATTGTGTCTCCATAATGAATTGTGTTTGACACAATGAACTTGTGTTTGTTTGCAATGGGAGGCAAGAGGTAAGGGGTGGGGGAGGGACTAAAAGTAACTTTAGATTAATCAAGACCTTGAATCAAGGTGCAAATGGGGATGCCACCTCAATTTTTGTGGTAGGTAAGTTTTTTTTAATGTGAATGCAAAATGAAACTTAATACCAAGTTACAATTAATTCCAGATGTGGATTCAACGTTCATTTTAGGTGAATTTAACAACGAAAACATGAAAAATTAGTAGTCTTTTGGAGTTTTCAATCAGGAAAAACTGAAACAAAATAATATCAATATTTGAAAATTCAATATTAGGTTTGAGTAGGTAGCCATCAATATTAGCTAGAATCATCTTATGGATGATAGTCACTTCAGCTACATCACAAAATTGAAAAAACAAAACCCTGAACACAACCCCTCTTATTAGATGTTAGTTGACACCAAATTATCACAACAAATTTCAGCTGGAAATGATGAGAAACGTGTGGAATATAATAGTTGGCAAAGACTTTGGTACGAAATTGGGGCAACAGAATAAACTTTTGTCGATGCTTTAAGGTTCTTGGAAACAAAACATTCCTCATAAAGACTGATTTTGCACCGTATACGTCAATCAATCGGCCAGAAGCTGTCATAGCTCACGACTTCAATTTTGGGGGCGGGGTGGGGTTGTGGGTCCTTGGAGAAGAGCTTGTGTGCTCAGGCCAATTACACTACCTAGTCAATCTCAAGTTTGTAAATTCTTAACTTTCCAATTCTAAAATCAATGGTTCCGGTACTTCAAATGTGCACCCAATGAGCACCGAACTTGTTGACGAGTGATGTCTCTTAGACTTTGTACCTTCCTGCCACAAACTAGTCTACCAAAGAGCAAGGACTAGTAGAAGTTCATGGGGGGAATATTTTTCCAAAGTTGAATTGAAATATAGAAACTCTGGAGACTGCATATGTAGTACCATACGCACAAGGAGTCAGAACAATATTCTCCAAAGTCGAAAACAGAAGCTGTGCATTTCAACCATCATTGATTGTAAGAGCGGGTATGGCAGGATAAACCTGGGCATGTGACAATCGGTTGGCAGGTAGACTACCCATTGCAATTCCTCTATCAGGTTGAACCAGCACCCACGTTGCTACCAGTGTTTTAAAAAAAAAGTCCAAGTAGTTGCCAATGTGGCTACACAGCTCAGACATAAAATAGCAAAGGTGGCTATTTTTTTTTGCTGAGGTGGAGCCACTTTGGCGAATTTATTGGGTTTAGAGTGGTTATGGTGGTGAGTCATCACTTGCAAATGTCTGCAGAATGGCAACAATCATAGGAAGCCCAATTGAACAATTTGATGACATTTATGTGAGGAGGGGAGTGCCTTTAGCTACAAGGGAATACTGGTTCCAGTTCCAAATCTATGAGAACACTAGTTCCAGTTCTGGATCTAATAGAACAATAATTCAGCAATTCAATTACACAAAATTGAATTTTGAAACATATTGAAATTCAAATTCCATGTGAATTGAATCACAAAATCTACATTTGAAAGGGACTTCAAAATGCATGATAAACAAAAAAATGTTTATTTTACAAAATTTTCTTATATCTTTATATGGTCTTTAAATGCAAATTTGCAATCCAAAAAATCTATGCAAAACCTTCCAACTTCCAAGATTTAGTTGTTAGCTATGCATTTGCACAATATGGCACCTTGTCCTACCATTTAGCAATGGCCTGGTCATACAAAAAATTTTGTAAAGTAAAAAACTGTTGATTATGGGACCCAGTGCATAGATCAAGATGTGTGTTCAAATAGTTGTGCAATTTGTTTTTTATGAAGGCAATAGTGTTAAATGTCTGCTCGTCTTCAATTGACCCAATAACTTGGACAACAGTAATTTCGGCTAGCTTTATGTATTCCGAAAGGTTGAGGTTGAGGACAATAGATGTGAAGATTTTGCGCCAAAGCCTCATAAGGGGATTGAATTAATTTTCTTCACATAATGCTGCCTCAGAATTATGTAGCATGGTCATTTTGACATGACTAAACTACAAGTCAAGCATGTGAGCTAAAAGCAATGGAGGAACATCTTGGTCCAATCCACCAATTTTATGAGGGTTACAAAAAGCCATTTTCAACGTGTTAAGGTGAGAAAAAAAGTTTTTTTTGCAACTGTCGAATCGACAAGCCAATATTGTGGGTACACCACACCCACTGCAGTCATGCTTTGGAAATCACATTTCAAGCTCTGAGATAAGTCTTCGAATTGGCCCCTTAAATTCTTCCTTGACCTTGTTCACTACCATGTCAAAAACAACTTTAATGATAGGCTAAGGAGCTGTTGCACCCTCAATGCAAGAGCTATAAATAAAGTACTTGTGTCCAAAAAAACAAAATGCAAGGTATTATTCATCCTCTCCGCCATTCAAGTTAGAAAACCATTACATCAGCATTGTTACATTTGTCAAGTTTCCAATTGCATTGAAATCATCAAAGGTAGCATCTTCGAAATTGGTAAAAGAATGACAATACAACATGTATAGTTCAAGTTGGGCCAACTTGATAGCCTTCACAAGATCACATACAAAAATGTCTAGGCCTTGCACAATCTTGATGAGCTTATCGACACACTCAAGCAATGGTAATAAACACGGCAACCCCAAAATCAACTCCTCGTCACATAAAACATTCAAATTTTTGCTAGTAGTATCACTTTTTGGATTCTCGGTGTGCATCTTCAAAATGAAAGGCTGGTACTCATAGTAGGTTCTTTTTGAAGGAGAAAACATCGAAATCCAATGGGTCTTGACATTTTGTAAAATCTTGTTGTCCTTGGTGTTGAGAAAATCCACAAGCTTCTGGAATTCTGCAAACTTTTTTGAATTGTGAGAAAAAAACATACATGCTTTTTAGGATACCTTCCAATCAATGCATTAAAAGGACATTTGACAAGGTGATGACCACCAAGTTGGTTTAGTGGGCAAAACAATGCATTCCAGTGATGAATAGAACAACCTTATCTTTGAATTGCATGGTCATGCCTATCTGGTGGCCTTAAAAAACACTAGACTCATCACAACCAATGCTCACCAATTTTCTAGCTAGTTCCTCCACCCCTAAACCTTAACCTTAAATCATAACAAAGTTGCAAATGATGTAAGGTTAAATCCATTATCCTTCATTTTGTTGGGTTATCTCAAGTATAATATCAAATTGAATTTTTTCTTTGTGTCTTGCATTTAGAATTATGTAGCTTTCTTGAATTTTATAAACCCAATTGTGTTTGTTCGTGTTTGTGTCCATTTTCATTCTAAGGTTAATTGTTGTGTTCATTTTTTTTGGGGGGTCAAGTGTCCATCTTTGTGTCGAGGTTCATCATTATGTTTATTTTCAACATCTTTTTGGGGTTGGAATTTCATGTTTGTGTTAATATTCTTTTAGGGTCGAGTGTTCATCTTTGATACACACTTAAGTTCCTTCCAAATGAATAGGAGATGAACCTTTGAATGGCAATTACAAAAAACAAATAAAAGGAAAAAGAAGTTGGGGAACATTCTTTATTTCTGCACATTAAGGAAAAAGGGATGTGTGAAAGTTTCAAAATACTAATTAAGACAATGTGCCAAGTTCAAAAACACCTCATAAACAAGTCATTTGAACAAGCCAAATTGATGCACCCCTAAGCTCCTTGATAGACCCAACTACGAATCCAAGGTGAAAACAACAAAAGGATACGGAGTTGGGGTACACTCCTTGGCTTGTAGCACTTCAGGGGTAGAAGGGTGTGTTGGAGCTCCGGGATGGGGACTAAGATGAATGACAAGTGAGTCAATTATTCACACAGACTTGCACAAACCAAACAACAAGTTGGTTAGTGCATAGTTGGAACATTTTTGGTGCATAAATGAGCCATGACCAAATACAACTCACAAGATTCACCACGGCCCAAACTTGGGGGAAGCCACCGCCTTCCTCCTTATAGTATTTTCTATGCCTAGCCACGGGGCTTGCACTCAAATGTCATTTTGTCTTGGGACTCCCAAACTAAGAGTCCCAAAATTTTCAAAATTTGGACTTTTACGACTTTGGAGGCCCATAACTTCTTGTCTAGACCGTTGATTGAGGTGAAGTCTAAAGAAAAGTTGTAGCCCTTGCCAAGATCTCTTCAATAATATGTGGCATGCCAACTAAACGTAAGTAAATCAAAATGATTCTTGACTTTTAGTAGTCGCGAATCAAATTAGCAATTTGACTCCCGGCCTTTCCTTTGGCCATAACTTATGTTTTAAGTACCTAAATGGGTCATACAAACCCATTTTAGACATCTACACTACAAGAGCTTTTTAATGATATAAGGAAATTTTTAACCCAATGAGTTTTGACCCCAATAATTGCCTTCTAAAAATTTGGGAGTCCATTAGGACTCCAACTCTCAAAATGGGAGTTCACTTGGGAGTGTGGGGGTTCATTCCCTCACACTCTCTTACACTCTTGGGAGCATGAAATGTGACTCCCGAACTTCACTCTTGGCCCGCACCTTTGCAAGCCCTTGCTTTGATCGTGAACCCAAGGCTAGGGTTGTGACACAAACAATGCAAATGGTTAGTGAAAATGGAATCAATTTTAGGTCATAGATTTGTTTTGGACTCATTACATGCACACAATTTGAACATGGGAGAAAAACCACCTTTTTCCTTATAATATAATTTATACCTCCCCATGGGACTACATTGAAATGGTTTTTTTCCCCAGGGCTCATAAATGGGAGTCCCATAATTCCCACATTATGAATTTCACAACTTTATGAGCTTATAACTTCTTCATATGAATTTTAATTAAAAAGTCTTTAGTTACAAAAATGTAGTTTTGGATGAGATATTTCCAATGTTAGGTTGGATGCTTCCATTGGAATTCATTTGATCCTTCATCACATGACTCTTAACCCTTCATGTGGCCATAACTTTTAGCTTTTTACTTTCAATGGAGATAACAAGCTTAGTTTCAATATCTAATTTTTTTTTAAAAATTAATTATAAAAAAAATCTTGATTTGAACAAGGATTACCCCTTGCATTTTTGTTCCAAATATTCAAAACATTTTGGGACTCCCAAGTCCTAAAATGAGAGTTCATCGCAAGAATTGTAGGAATGGTTCCTTTTTCATTCGCCCAATGTGTTTGGGCCTATTTCTTGCTTTAGCTTGTTTTCGGTTCTTTTTCTTTTTGCCTTGCCCCAACCTTGGTCACAAGCTTAAATTTAGGGTTGCAACAATCTTCATTTTACTTTTAGAGGCGGAATGTTCATGTTTGTTTTCATGTTACTCATGTCCATGTTGTAGCCCAAAGAACTTTAAATATAAATATTTATTTGGAGACAATCTTTCATGGGGATCTTGTTTCCTCCAATCCTTTTATTGATATTTCTATTGTTATGGAACCCAAGTTTTTGTTTTTGGAACAATTGTGGCACAAGAGAACATTAAATTTTTAAAAAAATTATGAGTTGAGTAGGTATTTTTCAATTACACAGATAATGAAGTTTCTTTCGATGGAATTTGTTCTAGGTTCTATGGTAAATTATATTAAATTCAATGCAATGTGTGCACCTAAATTGAAGGTGGAAATAAGTATTTGGATCCTAAACTCAATTCGTTATGGAAGCATGCAAGTTGTCATAAGGCTCTAGTAACCATGTTGGAGCATAAAAGGTAGGGGAAGAATATTATTTCTTGTAAAACAACATTCATGTTGCCAATGAAAAGTTCCATTTTGCTAAGGCTCTTATAATAATGTTGCAACAAATCAATCATGGTGTAAATCAAGTTGAGAAAAAGAAAAAAATAATTCAATTCACTTTGATTTTTCATTTGCTTAATCATGGCCACCCCATGACATGATACATGACAATGAAAAAGTTGTTTGTACAATTGAATGGTTTTGACAATCCCACGAAACATTGGTCTAATGGGATGGATTGGGAAATGGCAATATGTGCAAGCAAATTATGAAAAGAACTAAAAGTGTTATGGTTATAAGGTAAGTAATCTGTCCATGAAATAAAATTGACAATTGCATTACTAAATGCATTCCTTTTGATTCCATTAAAATGAAAATTGTAGTTAGGATTCAAATTATTTAAAAAGACTTAAAAGGACAATTATATTGTATCTAATCTATTCTTAAATTTTTTTAATGAGTTTAACATGACATCATTCTAGTTATAGGCATACAACAATCCACTATAATTATAAGGCAATAAATATTATAAAAATGTAAAAAATCCTTTGTAGTCCTTTTTTCATTCAACAATCCTTTTGGTTACCCTAAGCATGAATATGACCAACAAGAAGGTCTAACCAAAAAGGAGACAATGTATAGGCTCATTTGTTTTGGTGCAAATGGAATCATGGTTTTTTTCCAAGGTTGTAACATTATTTTAGTGACATCACAATTAAAGGAGAAATATTTTCCCTATGTGATAGGGTAGTTCATTGCATGGCCCATTTTTAAAAAAATGATAAATTGTGCAAATTTTGTTTAATTTGTTAATGGTGGTTAAATTAGAGGATTTTCTCTAGAAACCATATTGTTATTTTTGTAAATTTGTTTATAAGTGAAATTGGGAATTCATTAAGCTTTTCAAGATTGTGGAAATAAAAATACTTTTAGATCTTGTGAAATGTTAATATTTATTGTCCATATCAATGTTGGATATTTTGAAACAAGTCATGGCAAATCTAGGTATAAAATATTGGTTATTAGTTAAGATGTCATAAAACAAGTTTTTGAACAATTTTTCATGCAATGTTGAATCTCAATCTCCTTTGTGATTTGCACATATTGTTGGCCTTGTTTTGTTTACTTCCATTATTGGAGTTAATCAATGCCTTAATCAAGTTCACCCAAGGAAATGATGTCTTCATATTATGGCAAGTATAAATACTTGTCAAGTTGATATTTTTACATGATGTATTTGGATCCTACAACTAGCTAACATCATGAACATTTCCAAATGTTTTGTGATGTGGTGGACAATTTTTTAACATAATCATCCAAAATTGGGTTACTAACATCAACATTAATGTAAAAAACCATGTTATTTGCATGGGTTGTCACAATTGTTCAATTCACATATGAACTATTGGTGGTAAAGGCAAATTACAATAGAGTTCTATGGAACTCATAGTGCCCATTTTTTTAGGTCTAAAAAGCATTATTGCATAAAACCCAAATGAAACATGAAAATTATAACAAAAGGATTCAATATAATGAAACATTACATGTTAATCTTTCCAACTTTGAAAAATTACACGAAAATCATTAATATTTTATCAAAGGCAAACTTTAAAAAGATCAAGTATCCCCAAAGTCCCCATCCACTTATGGACTTTTTGCTTATAACCATTTTATGGAAATTACATAAAACGTTGGGGCATGCTAATTCAAATCGTTATGGCACTTAAGGTCAAAAATTCTAGCAAGAAAATGTTTTTTTCTTTCTAAAATTCCATTTTAGGACCTTTGAATTTCCATATTTTGAAATTTCCATTTGCCTAGATGAAGTAAATTTTCCCAAGAATTTTTTCATTAAATATATTCACAAAGCTCTATATTTAGAGGTCATTATGTTTTTAAATTTCTAGCTATGTGTGTCAAAGAGGGTATTATTTGGTGATATTATGTAACGGAACTTTAAATTTTGGCACCTTCTTATTATTTAAATTCACAGCATCCACATATTTAAACTATCATAACTTAGTTTAAATTTTATGTTTGCATTGAATTTCAACATCTTTTTTTTTTGAATTTTAATTTTAACTGAAAGAAATAAGGTGATTGTGCATGATTAAAAAAACATCATGCATGAAAAATTCAAATTGAATATTAGAAAAATATCAATAAACATTTCATTATTGAATCATATTTCAGTTGATGAAAACTAGGTATGGTACCCACAAAGTTATTACAAACAATAAACATTTGGTTTGTTTCCATGGCAAAAATATACCCAAAAAATTGATTTTTTGAGTTCCAAAATCAAAGTAAACAAAGTCTCCATTGCAACCCAAGTTAGTGAACCACCAAGTTGCTACATCTAGGTCTTCATTAATAGTACTTGTCATGACCAAGTAAGTACCACCTCATCAACACTACTTAATTTATTTTAAACCTTCATTATAAATTACATTTTTTCCGTCCTACTAATTGGACCTACTTATAACAATTAATACCTATATTATAAATATGTTTTATGGGTGAAAGAAAAATGAATTGAACACTTTCATTCATTTGAACAAAAATGGGATTTTGCGATTGGTCATTCCAATTAGGTTTTAGTTGCATGTGAAATCTATGATTAAAATGTCATTAGTTGTATTTGACCATAATCACAAACAACATGCTCTTTGGATGAAAAATAAAATTCATCAAAATACACTTTTTTACTTTGATTGATTGTATATGTATTGTCATTTGCAACTAACATGTGATTACTTTGCTCAACATTAACAATACATGATGTGTTGTTTGTGTTATAACATTTTTGAATATTTTCAAATTATTTTTATTTAATCTTGAAAAAAACCACATCTTCCATTTTGGATGGTTTTAGACCATGACAAGTGTCATAATTAAAAATTGTTACATGGCATATTAATTGTGTTTATTTTTTGAAGGCCAATTATTTGGTGATATGTGACCTATTTATACCCTATTTAATATTCAATATTTTAATTAATTCAATTTGGATAATTCAATTTAAGATCAATATGATGTCGACATGTAACATTTATGGAAATATGTAAGTAGGTAGGTTTAGGTTAATTAGGTAGGTTTAAAATAATCTTATTCTATTTTGGATTTAGTTTGAAAGTTGAATTATTTTTATTGTCTCATCCCTTGAATTGCATTTGCACTTTGAAAACTTCTAATGAACCTATTTATATACTCCACACTAGAAGAGTGAAATACAAAAGATATGGCTTAAACATTTTAATTGGACGTGTAAACAATTTATCATAACTTATTTGTGCAATTATTTCCTAATACCTATGCTATACTAGCTTAATTTACCTACTTTCTATATTAATTATTACAAGTAATAATGAAAAATAGGTATTATTATTATTTTAAATTATTTTTTATTAAATTCTTATTAGTTTTATTATACTAACGTAACATAATGTCATCATTATAATATATTAAATTATTATTGTAACTAGTAGGTAGCCTAAGGTAGTTATTTTAATATATTATTCTTATTATTATCACATTTGTAATATGGCCTTAACACATTCCATATATATCTTAAATTCAACTTTAATATATTCAATATACATATAACATACCTTTATGTATGATTGATATATTTTAATATCATTAGTAGAGGTCATCACAACTTGGCAAGAGTACAAAGTGCAAATTGATCCTATCACTTAGCAAGTTGTGTCCATGCATTTCTTGGAATTGGACAAGTTTGGTGGGTATGTATATTTCATTATGACTTTTTACTAAGATTTGGATGTGGTGGGTGGGACTTTGGGTTGCATTTGGCAAACTTTGCATCCAAAAATGTAAGGTTGGTTTCATTAGTTGGTGTTGGGTGGACTTATTAAAAATTGTGCCAAAACCTCATTGGTTAGCAAGATGGTTCTTAGGACTTATTCTTATAACTTGATGCAAATCTTTTTGTGTGCGTGGAAGTACAATTATTCACATGGGCAACAATGTCACATTTAAGGCACGACCTTTCAATTATTAAAAGGCCTTATCTTTTCTTTTTCTTTTTCCCCATGATACTTGACGAGCATCCATTGGGTGTCATGAGGAAAAAAAATACAACCAATTATTACATAAGGTAAGGACCTTGGGGGAAGGTGTTACTGGAACCAAGGTACTCAACAACTCAACTTCGCCTTGTGCAAGCCCTTTGTTTTGGTAATGCCCCCCCACTAGGCCTTACCTACCACATAACCAATGGTTTTAGTAGGTAGCCTCCCTAGACAATGTACACATGCTACTCCTCTTCATTCAAGGATGGCATTACTAATAGATCCATCTAACTCAATGTTGCCTTGAATGGATCACGCTTGCAACTCTAAAGGTCAGAAACACTCTCACTTTAAGTTGGGAATTCACTGAACGGTCCCCCCTTTCTATGTGCCCCCAAATTTACTCATCCAATGGACTCCACAGATTAGTTGATGTAAATTTGTAAGACTCCATTACAAGCTAAAAACAAGAGGTATAGGTAACTTACAAAATAAGAGGAAAACGAAAAAACAGTGGGGGAAGAAGGATATATAGTCGTCTAGAGTACAGACTAAGTTTACTAATTGCTACTATAAGTGCAAAATCTCAATAATATCTGGTTAAGTACAAGTAGGCCTAATTGCAGTTGCTATTTGGACAATTCAAAAGACAGTATGCTGGAGCACCTGCTCATGTTCCAACGGAACAGAGACAGTAGTAGGCCTACCTTCCAAAATTATGTTGTCCACAAAAAAAAACTCTTAAATTTTATTGTAGGGGAGGGGCTGGTTTTTGTGGCTGGTCTGTTGCCATGAAGAACTCTATGTAAGGAGCAGTGCTGTACACAGAGGAGGAAAAGCAGAATTTAATAATACAACAAAAAAGAAGAAGAAGAAGAAGAGTAAGATGAGTGTAGCTTAAGGACCAAGAAAGGGGCCATTATGGGAATGAGGGCCCCAGTGTGAAGAGAGAGAGCTGTGTGGAGGACCTGAATACACAGAACAGCCCCCTTGAAGGTCCTTATCTTTGAGAGTCCTGCATCTTACACATGGCTGGGTGTCCCAGGGGCGTCAGCTGGACAAATATCTGTAAATTGTGCGAACATTATTTGTGATGATGTGAAGCTGCAAAGCTTAATTCTAAGAATAATGGAGACAATTAAAAAAAGGAGTTATTAGAGAATGTGGAAAAGGACATGGTCCAAATTCATTTGTAAACACAAGATCTCAATGATCTAGAGTTAAACTAGAAGACATCCTTCAATTACATACAAAATGTAATAGATCTGATGTGGTAAGGGTGAACCATAAAGGGTCCTTCGTTTTTTTCCCATAAAGGACTTTGGACGAGTGTTCCATTTGGTGAAACACTCCCTGAAAGGTGAACCCCTTACGGCAGGACCTCCTGTGCATATGGTGGAAAATGTTGAGTCAAGTTTCCCGCCATATACACAGGAGGTCCCTGCTATACCAGGTCTGGTCATGCTTTATGTGAGGTACTGCCCTCAGAACATGTCAATTATGCCTTGGACCTTAAGCACAATCCTAAAAATTAGGGCAGGTTTCTACACTGGGAGACTTGTAGGACCCTCAACCCTTTCTTTGTTTGTTTGTTGCCCTTCACTCAGGCTACAACCCTTGTGCCGAGGCACCCCAAACCAAGGAAGGACCTTTGGCCCTAGCCTTCTCCTGTAACTTAAGCACCTTTTCCTATAAGTAAGGTATCGTGGTAGATAATAATAGGCAAACCAGCAATACCTTACATGTAGGTAAGGCGGCCCTAGGATGGAGGCTGTCTAAGAAGTAAGGGGTCTAGAATGAGACAAAAGCTAACCGCCAGGTGCTCCACCCTGAATTTTGTGAATGCCCAAATTTCAACCAACAGGAGGCAGGGAATAAGAGGAGGCACCTTACTGGAAGGTGCCACCCTGCTACAGGATACCCTCTTTATCCATATAATGTGATCCTTTAGGGATGCACCTTTTTGTAGAACTGTGATGACAATGTTTGGAGAATGAAAGGGTCAGAGGAACCTTTGCTTTCAATCCTATCAGCTCCCTCATGTAATGAGTCTCAATCAAACTTCAAAATCCTTCATCCATCCTCAATGCAGGAGTAGTGGTGAGGTTGGTTAGGGCTTGATTTCCACCCTTTACACACCCACCTTTCGTAGGCAACTTTTGTAGTATATTTTCCCCCAAAAAAAGTTGTTGTGCAATTTGAATTGGGTTTTCTTATTGTCAAAATGCAAAATTTTCTCAAAAAGAACACTAATCAAAGATCTAAATATTATAAAACCACCTTGGTGCACCCCGAATCTTGCAAATTTGAATGATACACCTTCTTTATCCCAAGTTTGAAATCCAATTTGCATTCAAATTTGAGGTTTTAATTTTTTTGAATTTTCAATGAAAAAAGTTACTCAATATTTGAATACCTTACACCTAAAAATACAAAATCACCTCCATGCAACCGTACTCATCAAACTACCAAGTGTGTAGCCCAATCTCTTTGAAATCTTTAATTGTAATTTTATTGAATTTTCAATGGAAAAAAATTCAATAACTACACGTGAAACGTAATGAACTCACCTTGGTGCACCCCTACATTGAAAAATTTCCAATGATATGGGAGTAGTGGTTTGAGAAATCTCAATGTGACAAAATGTTCCAAACAAGCAACAGAAAAAACTATACTCTTTAATAAATGGATTCCTAAATTTTATCAACAATTTTTGAAATTTAAAATAATTCATGTGTTATTATTACACAATTTTTGATAGAACTTTCATCACAACATTGTTTTATGTATAAGGTTGGATTTTTTTTTAAATAGAAAAGGATTCACAAATTACCATGCTTGTCAACTTCAACGATTTTTCTCTTCATATTTTCTAGGCAACCTTTATAAAAAATAGATATTACAAAATAACCTTAGGTTCAAACATGGTTAAATATACAAAGAAAGTAGTCTATTACGTTCCAAAAATTAGTTTTTTTTTAGGATATCAAAGTTGAAATAAATCTTAAGGTGAAAACACATTACAATGGCCCCCTTCAGGATGTCACATTGTATTACTTTCCAGGGATATGCATGTTTGAGTGTATCCCACCTCAAACTTTTGAAATATTTTCACAATATTTTTACATATTTATGTTAGAATATAACCTAAACAAGAGGTTAGAAAAGAAACTATTTCATTTCATTCATAAAGTGGGAGATTGGATTATATTTGTGGAAACAAATGTAATATACATGTGTATTCAAAAACACAAATATATTCCAAAAACAATTTAAATGAATTTTAGTCTTTATGAAGTTGAAAGTATATTGCACCATGTCATTTCACATAATATGAACCATGTTTGGATAACATGTGACAAATTTGAAAAATTTTGTCCCAAAAATTGAATTTTTTCCCAAAAATTGAATTTTTCCCAGCAAAGATGCAATAAATGTGTGGTAAATTGAAATTTTGACAAGAAATCACATCCACATAGAAGATGACAAGCATAGTTAGATGGGCCATTTTTTAATTTTCATTAAAATTGATTATTTTAATGATTAATGAAACCTTAAAGTTAGTGCAATCAAAAGGAGATTGTGGCCTTATTATACCAATGTATATTATAAATATCCTCATGGATCCTTCAATATAGATAATGAAATTTATATTTTTTAAAAAAAACTACATAACATTAGCATTGTAAAAATAGTTGTTGTAGGGCCCAAAAACTAAAATTGATATCCAAAATTAAATGTACCATGCTTTTGGAACAATTATATTGTATGTACTATAATATTAGACCCAAAAATGGCCCAAAGGGGGTCACCATAATGTGCTTTCACCCCCTAACAATTGAATTTGATGAAATATTTCACATCCTTGCATGAAAGCTTTATATTTCTTTTATTTTAAAGAATAAAAACCAAGAAATAATATATTTCATCATTGCTTTGATGGTATTAAATCCAACATGGGAAGTTGTTTGAATTTGTGAAAATAGATGACAAATAGATTGATAAAACATTGTAGTATAAAAAACAAAATTATGTGCATGTACATATGCATCAAATGCACATAATTATAACCTCATTTTAGTGATGTAAGATCTATGAGATGTATCGAATATGTTTGAAAAAATAACTAATTTTTACACCTACTTTTTATCTTTTTTTTAATATTCAATTTTAAAGAAAGTTTTAGAATCATAAAACCAAGTTAGAGAAAAGAAAATTTATTAAAACCCAGAGCTTTTTTTCATGTGGAAGTTTGAATATAAAAGAAAAAAAAATGACTGAAGTAGTTCAACAACCGATTAAATAAGTAATGGCAAAGATGGACAAACTTGGGCCATTGTATTCTAGCATTGTTAAAAAATGGAATCCTACATAGAGGACCTACTCTAGCCTATTTACCTAGGTTGTCACCATCATCTCATTCATCCACATTTCTACACACAATCTTTCATATGCACCTTGCCAATTTATGAAATTAGGGTAACATGTTGTCAACTCTGTTGTTATCATCATCCCCCTTTTAATGAAGTTAGCATTCAAGTTAGCATCAATATTCATTTCATTTGGAAGCTCCCAACATCTATGTTAATGTGTTTTGAACCATGTCTAGCCACCAACCTCCTGGAGATGTTACATCCAATGCCCTCACAATCTCCTCTAAAATGTTTTACAATGCAAGGTCATAGTTTTCTATTGCATCAATCTTGAACAATTTAAAGTGGAATGTTGGTGTTTTATTTATGCATATGTTTCAAATCCTTTGATTGGTTTTGAATAATGTTTCTTGGGTTTTTCTTTGAATGCAACTCTTATTTTATTTATGTGAAGGTAGTTAGATGCCCATTGTCAAGTTGCACAATTGACAGCAAAATAAATTCACTATGCGAAAATTAAAAGGGCAGTTTTGCAACTTGCCTTACAACTAGATTTTCTAATTGCAATGGTCATTTGTAACTCCATGTATTTTTACACCCTAAGTTACGTTGGACAAGTTGCATTAGTTGCATTAGTTGCAATGAATACATTGTATTCATATGTGCAACTCTATGCAACTACGTTGTCCACATAGGTTTCCTATGCAAATAACCTTTGAATGAATGTAAATCCCATGTGACATTTCATTCATCCATAAATAAGCAGCATCTGTTGATGTCTATTGCAATTAATTTGCAACTTATGAGATGACTATTTGAGTAGCATTACACAAGTTCATTTCCATGTTTTCCAACAATTAGATTACAATTTTCTTACATTTGTGATCTATTAATTTGCAACTATTGATGAAAGTAAATAGATCATTATGTAACTAATAAAACATTTTTTTGCAACTAAATTTATTAATTTGGAACAAATTTTGAAACTTTTTAACAACTAATAATTGCAGAATGGTACTATTTTGTAACTTATTATGGAATTGGTAATGGTGATATTATTTATAGATTGCAATTTATGCAAAACTAAAATAATATTTATTAATAACTTTGTGGGTATTGTGATGCCAGGTCACCATTCATCATCATCATCATCATGTCCAATAGATCTTTCACACACATTATAATTGTCCAAATTGTATTACATAATGTTAAATAACATTTCATTGATATTCATAAACAACATGAAATTGACTTGAAATTATATACATTGACATTAAAGGTTGGAAATACATTATAAAAGTGTTTTGAAGATGCTTATTCCTATTGAAATACATTTTGACTATGAATCTATAATAATTATTAACTACATATAACAAAGGTCCTCCTATTGCCATACAAAGCGTCAATAATAATCAAATATTGTCATCTAAAACTTTACAATTTTATTTCTATTTTGTGAGATGCCTTCCTCTATTTTGTTACCATGGAACAACCATAATTTTTTCATTCTATCTTGTATACTTTTGAAACTACAATAACTTAATATTCAATCTCACATGTGAAATGATGTCAATGACACATAGACAATGCTACATGTGGACATACTATCAATTCAATTAAAATTGTTTTGCAATTACAATGTGATAATTCCATTAACAATCGTAACATACATGAATTTCCATAGCTAACATGTCATTAAACTATAATTCCCAAATGATACTATTGGTAATTATATACAATTTAAACTCCAATTTACACATAACAATGGTTTTCAAAATAAGATGCATCATATACTTAAAACATTGAGGTCATGTTTCACCATATAATTTGATCTTTTGCCACATTTTCCCTTGACCACCTTGTCCATTTTGAAAATTTCCATACTACAATCTAACATCACATGTGAAATGAATCTAACAAACATGTAAATAATTTTTGCAATTAACAAAGAAAATCTAGATGTCCATACTATGAACTTAAATATAATTATTTTACAATTGCAATGCCAATAGCTTTGGACTAACAAGCAACATGCATAAAATGCAACATAACACATCAAATTTTGATTTGAAACAAATAAAATTACAACATATACTCTTACACGACGGTGAATGTAAAACAAAATTAAGGATGCATGAAACAATCAAAATATGAAGGTGAAATTTCACCACATTTGATATGATCTTGCTTCACCAAGTTGTTTTAATAGTCATTTTCTTGAATGTTTTGATTTGGTTCACTACACAACAAACAACAACAAAATGTTTAGTGACATATAATAATTAACTAGTTGGTCCTTTCTGGGACCTGGAGTGGAGGTAGGCCTATCGCTGTCTTTTATTGACTACGTCCGTCTCTCTCTCAAGTAGAGTAATACTGCTCTTGCAGCACTAACCTAAACGTTGTTAGCTTGGGTCACTACAGAGAGTTGACACAGATAGAGCGGATGATGATATTACACTCTTCCTCTGCAATATTACCTAGTCATTACCTATTAAGAAGAGGTGAGGACTTCGAAAATTTTACATAGCCTGTTGTTTCCAGCAACTACAAACACAGTGAATGATTGTTAGTCACAGTATGAGACTTGGAAAAAAGAACAGTACTAATTTGGAACAGTTGGACTATTTACAGGATCTTAACAGATTGTTGTTCTCTAACGTTGTAGACCAAGCTGCCCAGAAAATTGAATACCACTTAGCCTACTACATGGGGGGGGGGGATAAACAAGCCACCAGCAGCTGCAAAATCACTAGTAAGCCTCGGCAAGGTAAGGTAAAAGGTTAACGGGTAATACATTGTCTCCTACCTTTACCTTACCATTACCCTTACCTGATTCACCCACGCCTACCTTTACTTTTCCTTACCCCTTCAACCGAGTAATTACCCAGTAAAATGTTCAAATTGTATTCTGTGGGACATTTTACTCAAAGATTGACTTGAGAGAACAAGACTCACAATTGTTGGGCTCGTGTAGCTCATCTTTTGAGAAACCTACAAACATAATCAAGTAGGTTTGTAGGTTTGAGAGCAGACTGTGGCGGACTCAAGCCTAATGGTGGGCTCCGTGCGGATTGACGACGGACTCCATTAAGGCACTGGGGCCATAATAAATAATTTACCCAGTTACCTGTAATTACCGGGTAATCGGGTAATCCGTTTGGCTTTACCTTTACTCTACCCGCTACCTTACCTGTTGCCTTCCCTTCACCCTTTACCACTAACTTTTACCGTTTTACCAGGTAATAATC
>Ga0116229_10001815_pt1 | contig 34079 bp, 20 predicted proteins | sample S1TSphgellanicum_3_FD_87313 | JGI IMG/M metagenome (GOLD analysis project Ga0116229, IMG submission 87313) | Host-associated microbial communities from peat moss isolated from Minnesota, USA - S1T2_Fc - Sphagnum magellanicum MG | ecosystem: Host-associated > Plants > Peat moss > Unclassified...
GAATGCCACAGGGCGCTCAAGGCTTGGGAAGCTTACAAGAGAGTATGGGACAACTGGGAAGCTCCTGTGGAGCTCGACATCAATTGGCCCTTCGTCCTCCTTGGGGAACCTGTCCTTGAAAAAAAGGACGACCCTCCTGGATACCTCGCCACGCCGGTGGCTTCACCTACCCAAGACAGCCCTTGGACATCCTCATAAGCTTCATCTTGTACCACATCTGGACTGAGAGATGCAAAAAGCATTTCGGCGACCAACACTCCGTCAAAAGTATCCTCACCTAGGCCTGGGTGGCCACTGTCGAGGTGGGCATGGCTACGTGGAAAGCTATCAAATCTCACAGAGACACCAAGGATCCTAGCACTCAGACTAGCATTGAACTTAAGTTCAGAAAAGAATGGCTCCACAGGAGCATTCTAGGCACGGACAGTGCCACCATTCGGTGGCACTTCCTCCCCCCCCTGTACTATTTGAATTCTCTTAATGATTGAAGGGGCTGCTGCCTCCCTCCTCGTATGGGGTTCACTCTCTAGTAATGCAAAAGGTCTTTGAATGACCTTGCCCTTTGGCGGCTTGAAAGTTGCCTAAGGTAATTCTTTGACCTTTTCAAGGTTTGGCTTGAACAAGTGTTTATTGGTTGTTAACCTTCGTGTGCTCCCAGCTTGAGAATGAACACCCTTCCCCTTATCTACAACTGGAAGTGTTGCAACCCTAACAATTTGCCCTTGACATACATGGGTTTATCCAAGTTTAACCACATGTTTATGCACCACCATAGCCAAGTGCACATTGCCTTTAGGAAACACCTTGGCTCCAAGTTCCTCAATTTTTGTTTGCACATTGTTAACAAGATCAGGTGTAGTTACTTCATCCACCCTTATCCCCACAACATCTACATCTTCACCTTCAGAAGATGCAACCAATTCTGCTATGTTATGGTGAGTTTTCTTTTTATGTTTCCTTCATGCCTACTGGCTTTTTTTAGCCACAACAAGTAGGTAGTCCAATGATTTGGCACTATAGCCACTTTCATTCCCATATGAGCATTTCACTAGTTGGGTGTCCCCAATCATATTTGGGCTTATAGATGCATAGTCTAGGTCACCCACTTGTGGACCTTTTCAACTTTCCTCCCACTTGCTCTCAACATGTTGGCCTACTAAGGAAAACCCTAAAGCATCATATTCATAGGCTATGAGGACAATGTGGGAAGTCTTGGGATCGAAAAACTCATGCATACTAGTTAAGTGAGTACCCACTACCTAGTTCGGCACAACAATGGCAACGTGCTCTTCCACTTGGCCAACAACTCCCTTTGTTGCATCCCCTTTGTAGGTTGATCTACTACATCCCCCTTCCTCCCATCATTAGCAACACCCCCCTTTCCCCCATCATTGGTAACACCCATGCTTTAATCTAGTTCTACTTTTGGGGTTGTACTCTCAACCCCAACTTTTTTATTGGCCTCATTGATTTCAAAACTTAGATGAAGCTAGAATGCCGAGGGGGTGGAGGAGAGAATGAGCATGGATGGCACCAAGATGGAGGCCATTTCCTTTAAAACATTACTAGATGGCTATTTGGTCACTTGGGTTGTGAACCTAGGTGTCTCATACACCAACTCCTTGGGGGGCAAATCTACTTAACGCTTATAGTGTTGCCTCGCTTGAAGCATGGCCTTGATCTTAGCCAAAGAAGCTGCCATAGAGTCCACCTTGGTCATCCCTACCACCAAGTTTTCCACCTTATTGTCAATGGTTGCCTTCCAGTCTACATCTATTATAAAATTAAGTGGCAATTCAATCTTTGCCTTTTTTGCCACCTTTCAATTTCCCACACTTTGTTGTTCACCACTAACAACCCCACACCCAATGCATGTACAAACATGCAACACCATGTCCATGACTTTCAAGCACTAAAGATTTGGATAATAATATTGGAAAGATAAATGCAACATGAGTTATTGGAACAAAACTAGTGTAGTGGGATCTACATGTGGTTGGGCACCAATGGAATTGGGTGAATGGATTGGGATGAATGGGATGGGTTCATTGGAATTGGGTGAGTGGAATTGGTCCCTAGTGTAGTGGGGTTTAATGGAATAAGGTCAGTGGAATTGGTCCTTAGTGTAGTGAGGTCTAGTGGAATGGGGCAAGTGGGATTGGTCCCTAGTGTAGTGGGGTCTGGTGGAATGGGGTAAGTGGAATTGGTCCCTAGTGTAATGGGGTCTAGTGGAATTAAGCCTTATTGTAGTGGAATTTAATAGAATGGGGTGGGATCTAAGGGAACTGATTAAATGTATTGTCATCAATGGATGAAGGTCTAGTGGGGTTGGATGGGTGGAATGGGATGTAGAGGAATTATCTAAGTGTATTATCCACATTAAAAGGGGGTGTAGTGGAATTAAATAAGTGGGATGGGATTTAATGGAATGGGATAATTGATCTGTCACTAGTGGAATGGGGTCTAGTGGAGGACTTAGTGGAACTAACTAACTATTTTGTCTAAACTAAAATGGGTCCCTAGTGTAATGGGATCTAGTGGAATTGGTTAAGTGTGTTGTCACCACTAGAATGGGTCCCTAGTGTAATGGGATCTACTAGAATTGGCTAAATGTATTGTCACCATTGGAATGGGTGTAATGGAAGTGGATCAATGAGATGGGATAACTGAATTGTCAATAGTGGAATGGGGCCTAATTGAAAACTCAATGGAATGGGGCCTAACTAAAGATTTAGTGGAATGGGATCTAGTGGAACTAGCTAGGTGTATTATCAATAGTGGAATGGGGTCTAGTGGAATCGGATAAATGTGTTGTCATTAATGGAATGGGATTAATTGATGTAATCTATTGGAATGGGGTTCTAGTGGACTAGGACATTGGGAAGAAATCAAGTGGAATGATATCAATGGATGTTATATAGTGGAATAAGATTTATAGATTCATGTAGAAGTGGAGTGGGATGGTATCTAGATGAATTTGTTTAATATAATGGAATCACCTAGTAGATTGATACTAGTGGAAACTAAGTTTAATGCAATGGAACTTAGTGGGATGGGACATTTTAAAATGTTTATAAAATGGAATATTAAATCCAACTTGGGTTGGAAATTCATTGATATTGTTGTGCGCTTTGTTGAACACTTTGCAAGAATGGTTTCAAGTGTGTCTCCGTGGTTGCTATTAGGTGTTTTTCCCCCTGTACCCGACACCACATGTACACATAAAATGCAATGTTATTTAATGCACATACTTTTTCCAACTAACCTCACCATCTGAATAAGGTGAATAAAATCCTATTGTATTGGTGTAATCTAAAAATGTAGTACATATACTTCTCTACCTTTAGTGACATGTTATAGATGATGGACATGTGTCCTTGTTTCCAAGGTTTGTTCACCATCACATGTGTCGCAACCTTAGCTTTGAGTTCATGACCAAAGCAAGGGCTAGCAAAGGTGCGAGCCAAGAGTGAAGCCCAAGAATCACATTTCATGCTCCCTGGAGTGTAGGAATGTGTGAGAAGATGAACCCTCGCACTCCCAAGTGAACTCCCACTTTGGGAGTTGGAGTCCCGATGGACTCTTAAATTTTCAGAAGGTAATTGCAAGGGTCAAAATTCATTGAAGAGTTCTTTATATCATTAAAAAGCTCTTGGAACCTTGATGTCTAAAATGGGCTTGCATGACTCATTTGGACATTTAAAACATAAGTTATGGCCAAAAGAAAGGCCAGGAGTCAAATTGCCAATTTGGCTCCTGACCACTAAAAATTAGGAATCACCTTGATTTCCTTACATGCAAGTGTTGTGCTACATATAAAAAAATCTTTTTTTCCAAAAAATTGGAAAGTTCTTAACAAGGGCTACAAATTTTCTTTAAATCTCACCTTAATCAGAGGTTTACACACAAAATTATGGGCCTCCAAAGTTGCAGGAGGCCCAATTTTGAAAATTTTGGGACTCCAACTTGGGAGTCCGAGGACAAAATGACATTTGGGTGCTAGCCCTGTGGCTAGGCATAGAGAATACTATAAGGGGGAAGGTGGTGGCTTTCCTCAACTTTGGGCTATGGTGAATTTTTTGAGTCCATGTTTGCCCATGGTTCATCCGTGCACCAAAAATGCTCCAACTACGCACTAACCAACTTGTTGTTTGGTTTGTGCAAGTCCATGTGAATAATTGAATTACTTGTCACTCTTCCTACTCCCCATCCCAAAGCTCCAACACTTCCTTCTACCCCAAAGTGTTGCGAATTAAGGAGCGTGCCCCAACTCCTTATCCTTTCATTATTTTCACCTTAGATTCACATTTGAGTCTATTAAGCAGCTTGGGAGTGCCTCAACATTAGGTAGGTAAATGTGTCCTAAAATTACAGACTAACACATCCAGGTGGCGATACGCCACTTCCTTCGCCTTTTGCCGCCAATATGTCCGGCCATTCACAATTTGCCCAGTCTCATCTATTGGGATCCTCACTTGTCGAGGTTTCTTAAATAGAATCAACTCCTTCACTTCTTTTTGTAGGTCCCCATGGAACCTCTTGGTTTCTTTCTTTTGTACACCTTGTGTGGTTTTTTGCCAAACTAAAACCTCTTCAATAAGTCCCCCATGATGACCGGGGAACTCTAAAAAATAAACAATCTACTAGCCTAACACATGCCCACCATCTAGGCCTACCATAGCAATTGGTCATTGAACATTGCTAGACCAATTGCCTTGAACATACCATTTTCTTTGGTGCTTGGCTCACTGTTGGAGTTGTTGAATTTGATGTGATCATTCCCTATAGTACTAACAATGTTAGCACACACATTAGTGATACTAGCTACATCAAGTCTACCTACAATGGTTAAAGATCTACATCAATATTTGAAACATTGCTTATCCACTTTCTTGCCAGGCATTGTACAATAAGAACAAAACTTGGGTGGAACCCAAGTAAATCTCTAGTGGATTTTCAATGAATGTGGGTGAACATTGGACCCGCCATGGACCAACATCATTATCAAGCCATTGTTCATCGCATTTGTGGGTGAAAACAATCTTCATATTATCAACAAGTTTTGGAATCAAATGGAAACCATAGCTACCACATAAAATTCTGGTAGAAAGTAAATAGAATGAACTACCATCAATTTGATGAATTTGAGAAATCTACAACTATAAAATTCACATTTTAGCCCATATATGTCATGCATGTAATAATCAGTTATAATCACATCTAATCAATATCAACTTGGACTGTATTCTAAAAGTTTTCATCATAGATGTGAATAACACCCACCATGGTGAACACTTGTATACACTAAATCAATGAAGTTACACAATGATAACCCAAGTAGATTCAACATTTCCAATTTCCTATATGTACAAGCAAGTCTCTTTATGTGAAAACATTCGTAAATGTGGAAAGCTAGGCATTGGCCACACATTATCAAATCAATGGCATGTTTTGGTTTCCAAGGATTTAACACCTCCACAAAAGTGCAATGTAGTTCACCATTTAACCAGCATCACAAGGATCAAGATTGCGCATTACCATTCCACCAATAATCACTAACATGAATTCGGGGCATGAGAAATTCAAGATTATCATAAGATACATCAATGGGTTATACACTTATTAATTAACAACTCACAGTAACATCCAAATACCAAGTTCAATTACATCATTGACCAATAGCTCCTTATAACATAATCCTTATGTCAAGAAAGTTGTAATCATTATAATAAATTCAATGTATTCCACCAATCTTTAAAAACATCTAAAAGATTCCACATAGATTCCACTCCCCTTGGATTCATGCTACCAAAAGACAATGACCAAACCAGTGCATACTAATGTAAAGAGGGCTTAATGTGTTAATATTGAAGAACTAATGAGCAATTTCAAACAAAGATGTGTTAAAATTCTCATTGTTTAATGGCCACTACATGAATGTCTCCAAGAACGGAAGATCCACACTTATGCAACAACAAGAAGGTCCATATCACATGGTTCATTCAAAGTCATGTACATGTACACCATGCAAGGATAGATATATCATGGCATACATTCATACAATAAGTGGATGCAACCAAAAACCAATTTTATTTCTTGTATGGATACACAACAAAGTAGAATGTAGGCCATGATGAGCCATACACTCATTGCACTATAACCTTGAACAACCTTCAATATTCAAATGCTTTTTATTCAATCACTGTAATAACAAAAATCAACAACAAAAGGTCCATCAGACCTAATTAAATTGATTGACTCAAAGGGTGATGCGCCCCCAAACTCCTCAAGAGACCCAAAGGTGGGCCCCATAGTGAAACGCTGGAAGAAAAATAAAGTTGGGGCATGCTCCCTAACTCATAGCACTTTGGGGTAGGAAGGTGTGCTAGAGTTCTGGGATGGGGCTAGGACAAACTCACGAGTGAAAGTTCAAGATGAGATCAACCTACATAACCAAAAAAAGAGGGCAGTTAGTGTAAGTTGAATGGAAATGAGGCCAACTTAGTAAGGACAACCTCAAGCATAGTCTTTACATGGCCCGCAACCTTTGGGAAGAGGCACCATTCCCCTCCCTATAGTATACTTTGTGCCTCTTCGTGGGGACTACATCCAAATGTCACTTTTCCCCCATGACTCCCAAGTGGGAGGCCCAAAATTGGGATTCTTGCTATCCCAAACCTTTGGACGTTCATATCTTTATCAAATCATGTGTGTTTTGAAAGTACAAAAAGAATATTTTATATTCATTGAAAATATATTTCCAATGGTTTATAACATGTTCTAATCGGAGCTCATTTGAACCCTGCTTTCTAGGGATTTATGGTCGGGAATCAAATTTTCAATTTGACTCCCGCCCCTTCTTTTGATCATAACTCATGCAAATCATATCTAAATGAACAATGCAAAGGCACTTTAAGCATTTGCGCTTCAAGACCTTTTTGATGGTATCCTAAAGGCCCAATTTGGTGTTTTTTTCCTTTCCAACCAAGGCTTTGAACATTTGCAACTCCCACACAAGCACAATTCCCAAAGTGGGAGTGCACTTGGGAGTCATTGGGCTTCATTCCTTACATTCTCCCCCATTTGTGAAAGTGTGTTTCACACCTAAACACATTCTCGGCCCCATGGGCCCTTACACTTCACATTTTGTTGTGAACCCAATGTTAGGGTTGTGACAAAAGGCTTGGAAAAAGTTGGGGTTTTGATTATGCACACAAAGTGCCCATATAGTAATGCAACTAGAACCCCTAGAACACAACCCTTTCATATAACAATAGACCTAACTAGAATTAATCATGATGAGCACCAATCCGCACACTCATTACACAACCTTGTTCACAACAACCCAACATTTTGATTAATCCATCTTAATGCCACATAAAACTACTATGGGTACAATCACCAAAACATGTTCAATCATTGCCACACAAGGTTTAGAACACACAAGTTGAGTTGATGCAAATTAAAGGGGCTTGGAAAGAAGTGGGGGTGTAGCTTATGCACACAAAGTGAAATATAACAATGCAAATTGACCCCTAAACACAATCCTAGTTTAGATATACAAGAATAAAGTTGACTAAAAATCTACATGGGCATGACTAGTCCACACATTCATTGCACAACATTGAATAGCAACCGAACAAAATTCAAATTCATCTTAGCGGCACAAAGAGACATGTTGATAATCACCAAAATAATAAAACCCATTGTCTTAATTGTTCATTAAACCTAAGTTGAATTGATGCAAAGGGGCCTTGGTACTAATCGTGAAGCAATTGAGGTGCATAAAGTGAGAAGTCTAACTCTCTCATTCTCAAACAAATCATTCTCATTATATTATGACTAATATACAAATGTCTTAACTATTGGGAATGTGCTTTAGTTACAATGGAATTGTACAACATCATAAAGGCACATGTCACATGGTGGATTCATCACCCTATACTAGCACATAATGTTAGCATAAACATATGACAATATAATAGAATACAAATGATGGCCACTGGTTCAGACACTCATTACACAACCTTGAATTGCCCCCAATAATTTGAAAAATCAATTTCATTGGCCAAAATGAAATGTTTAGACATTCCCAATTAGTGAGCTAACCCTTGCTTACAAATTGTTGTTGAAATGGCCAATCTCACATGAATCTAATTGTAATTTACTTTTAAAATGTGAACATAATTGGACACTTTATGATGATTTGGCAAACCAACACATGTATATTGTTTGAAATAGAGGTCTCATATCAACATATGTATAGTCATTGGTCTTTTGCGAGGCTCAAGTGCTTTCTAGGTGAATTTTGGTTTATTTTACTCCATAACATCCCACAATGTTGGGCAAGGACTGTGAGTGGGGATTGAAAACTAGGACAATTTCATCTCCAAAAATATTCAAGCCCCAATACTCTAAACAATTACATTTGCCACATTGTAGGAACAACTCCAATTGCATCAACTCATAAATTAGATTCAAGATTCAAGGCCCCGCATCTGTCCCTAGCATAATGAAATCTCCAAGGCCTGCATAGTTAAAATATGGACCCTTAATCAAGTGAACATCTAAGCCACATCCTTGAAAGAGCAAACATACTTGGTTTTTGTCCAAGAAAAAACTATCACCAATTATCTAACATAATTTTATAGAAGGTATATGAAGACTTGAAACAAAACCTAGGAATGAGATAATTGAAAGTTGAGTGCAACAAAAATTTAAGCATTTAAGGTTTTAGGTGGGCTTGTGAAAACAAATCCTATAATCGAATAGCAAGAAAAAAATTGTGCTAAGGGGGTGAACTATTAAACAAATTGTGCCTAAATGTAGGTGAAAGCCCAATGTCTAGAAGATGTTCATCCACAAAAAAAATGTCCGATGACAAATAAAACATCGTTTTAATCCTCTTTTTCCCCTTGTCGCTTTACTATACAATAAGAATGGAATTTCATTGGAACTTTGGTGGAATTGAAGTGGACAACTTTCAATGGAATAAGGGTGGACATTCGGGCAATCCCTATAGTAACATGACTTGCAATTGATGGGAGGTTTATGTTAGGGAGGTCTTGTGAAAAGCCCATCCAAACCCATCCAACTGATGTAAAAAATATTGATAGAAAACGTTTACATCAACAAGAAACCAATTAGACAAAGTTGAACCAAATATATAGTTATAATGAACCCTATACATTAGTGAACCCACTAATGGGAAAACAAATTTGATAGTTCAATCACACCTTGGCTAGCACTTGTCACATGTAAGTTATGATCTAGGAGCCCAATTTCGTAACCCACCATCTAGATTTCATGTTAATCCCTGACTCCATACAATACTTGGGTTGGAAGGACAATAATGCATGCAGTTGGGACATGAGTTGGGAGAAGCAACATTGTGCATGTAGTTGACCAACTTGCGACATATATATGTATGAAGAGGCAAATTGTAATTTGAAATATCAACAACATGAGTTCAAATAATGTGCCTAAAGAAGCATAGTTAATGCATCCAACTATTGTAATCAATTTTGACAATTTTAGTTATTTTGTAATGGACTACCAATGGCAAAATGTCTTGTGACCCAAGGTTGTTATTTAAACACTTTGAAATTGATTGGACTTGGCATGCATATAGAAAAAAATAAAGTTTCAGTCATATGTTGGCCAACACTCCAAGTGTAAATTAGCAGTCTGGCCACCCATCATCCAGATTTATCCTAATCCTAATCTCCAGAACAATAGGTTACACAAGTTGAAGATTACACATAGGACTAGCTGGAGACGATAATTTTCTTTGGTTTATTTAAAATTGGAGCACATTGACACATGGACCAACTTGAAATTCACAAAATTGCCTTGTGGCTGATTGCTTTTCATGAGGCTCATCCATAGGGGCTATAGAATAAGCTTATCTTAGTGTAACACACAAGATGAATCTAGAACTATGGTGCTTCAATGTTGGAAAAGGGATGGAATAAACCACTTTACAAATAAAATTCAAACAACATCTAATGCAAGGAAGTCACATGCAACATATACATTCAATAGCAAAAAATGTAGTACTTTTAACAAGAAAACAAGGAACTATGAATCCATATTATGCATCAAGTAAATACACTTGGTCTCAATGTTTTAATAAGTAAAAAATTACATCATCCTATATAGACCACCAAAATGGATAATCTAAATCAAGTTTCATGTTAATTAAGAAGCTTTTGTGGACTCAAATATTCATAATTATGTGGTAGAATTTATGGTGATATGTTGGTCTTATTTAAAACATTACTAACGTTTTTTCTTTCAATGCCACTTGACTATACAATAAGAGTGGAACTTCATTGGAATGTTAGTAGAATCCAAGTGGACTTTTAGTGGGATGTTGGTGGACTTTGCACTAGCTACATACCAACATGATTATCAAGTGACTATGCATCACATTTATGGATGATGATAGTCTTCTTACTTAAAGCAACAACATTTCAAATCATAATGACATAGATGTCGCATTAAGCTTTTAAACTAGCTAGTTACAACTACAATGCATAATTATTATTGGCTTGTAATTCATATATTCCATGCATGTAACACATGATCACAAACACCTACTAGGACCATATTCAAATGTGGTAGTAGAAGGGAACTCATTGATACAAACTCCAAAAATGCATGTCAACAAGCAAGGACAAATGCACAATCATCAAAACAACAAAAATCAATGATAAAATGGTCAATTTAATTTGAATTGATTAATGCAAAGTGGCCTAGTGGAAAGAAGGTGGGGTGCAATTGAACGCACATGCAAGAAATACAACAATACAACTAGAACCCCAAACACAATATGTGCATTTATATACACTAATGTTGGAGTAGATTATAAATCATGATCTATCACTAACCCACACATTCATTGCATAACAACCCTTTGACAACAACCCAACAACCTTCAAGTCTTTCTTATAGCATTTTGAGATATGTTGATAGTCACTTGAACAATGTAACTTGTTGCTAACAACCACAAACATATGTTTTGGCAATGCAATGGGTCCTGGAAATAAGCTAGGATGCAAGGTGTGTGTAAAGTGAAAATACATCAATGCAACTAACTCCTAAACATAATCCTATCATAGATATACAATAGGACAAAACACATATGTGATTAACACTTGATTCACTCACTCATTACACAACCTTGAATAACAACTTAGTAGTTTGCAAATCCATCTTGCAAATCCATCTTACTGGGCATAATGAAGGATTTTCGTGTCACTTAGACAACAAAAATAAAATTTCCATCAAACTTCAGTGGAGGCAATGAAAAGGAGTGGGGTGGAGAAAGGGTGGATTCCAATTGTGGGAAGAATTAAAATAACCAGTAGATCCATAATCAACTACCTTAGTTGCCAAAATTCAACCCATCAATACAAAAATCATACATTTTAGAGCTTGCATATCAATTTGATGTATTACACACATACCTATGAGAATAATGCCAAATTATCGTAAGAATATATAAAGGAATTATGTAAACAAAGAATGAAAGTTGACACTGGAAGTCAACGTGTCCTTTCAAGCCCAACAACCAACCCATACCAAACATAATTTAACTTAAATTTTAGGGTTGTCATTAGAAGCTCGACAATATTGCATTAAAGTGAAAGGTGCAAACACTCGTAACTTGTGAAAAGAAACAACTAGACATCCAACAATGAGCTTTCGAGTGTTAATTCAACATTCCAAGCTCAAGCCATCATCAAGCTACTGATCATTAAGTTACTAATCATCAAGCTATGATTTGCGGCTCTCAAGACTATAATTCAGGCTTTTAGAGGGTGTAGGTCAAGAAAGGTTTAAGTCCCAAAGACTTGCGTACCTTGCACATGATGCACGTGCACTTCACCAAGTGAAGACAAGAGGACACAATGTAGTCTAGCAACAAGTGGGTATGAATGAAAGCAAAGAATTAGTCTAACGATTTTACATGTTTGCTTGTCAATTTTGAGTGCCTAGGTGTGGGCATCGCCATTTAATGGGAACTCTTTCTCTTCTTGGATTGTTGTCATGGTGGGGTTGGTGTGCTCTTTGGTGACACTATTGCCACCACGGGAAGTCAATATTCGGTATCACTTCTATCCCTAGAATACGAACTCACAACTTGACAAGCAAGTTACTCCTCTTCCAATTCCTCCTCCCTTTCGCTCTCTAAATCCTCGGACTCAACATATGGGTCACTAATGCCCTCATTGTGTACTTCCATGATCAACATTGTCCCTATATTGCAAGCAAGAAAACATGGCACATGAGATTGAAGTAAAAGTTATAACATAGATATAGAATCCACAAACAAAATGGTAGACATTTATGAAAAGTGAGAAGGTCTTTCCAACCGAGGTACATGTTTGACACAAATTGTAAACAGGGTCTATACTCCAATGCACTTGCTCAAGTTGTTAAGTTCAACTAGTGTGCATCAAGCCTACAAATTGATGTGAGGAACTCACAAGAGCTTCAAACTCTAGTGTAGGGGTTCCTTCTAATGAAAAAAAAGTCATCAAGAAGTTTAGGGTTTTAAGGTTTTAGGGTAGAAAACAAGTTTAAGGTTTAGCAACACTACTGAATGTAGGTTAACCTTGAATAGGGTTGTAATTCAAGGAATTCAAGATCACTCTAGGTGATTGCTATTTTGCACTGACTAGCAATCCATGCACTTGCCTCTTTGGTGTTAATTATAGTAGTCATCCAAAAGATGTGTGTATCCTATTTGTTTTGAGTTTCATGTTTGTATTGAATTTTTTTGCACATAGACAACAAGTTGCACTTGTTGCGTGGTTCTACATGTGCAACTATTGTGGAAACCTGATTGCCATCATGACGAACAACAACATGGTTTATAGACCTTAAAACACCTAGGGTTCTTCTCAAAAGAGGTACAATGTTGCAACATGCCATGATCTCCATCTCTAAAGTGTAGACCTTTTGTTGTAATGCACTACTACTATCGTAGATGCAATGTTTTTTGTACGTTTAATTTTACCAAGTTTGTGCTTAACTGTTGTGTATCTAGGGGGTGCAAGTGTTGGAAACCTGGGTTGTTGAGCATTTCGTTGTCATGGGATATGAAAATACGCAATTGTTAACACTATTGTTTTGCATTTAAGTTAGGTGCATCTCAACTACCCATTCCAATGTTTCTATGTGCTTTCAATCTACTCGTCAACTTAACCTTTCGATTTTATTAATCTAAAGGCCCATTATTAATCTCCTATAGCTATCCATTTAAGGTTACTATAGAACATGTTGGTCTTTGTGTGTTTGTATAATTTTGCTATAGAGTACCCCACATCTTGGATTAACCCTTTTCTTGTGCAAAAATGCTTCATGTTATTGCCTTCTATCAAATAACTTTTTATCCATGTTTTTTAAAGCCATTGGGATAGTGAAACAACACATGATATCATAAGTTATTATTCCATTTGCTTTTGATTATGTCAATTACTCAGCTCATAGATTTTTTGTTCACATGTTTGTTGATTTCAAGGCTATCATCAGAAGCTTGGCAATTATGATGAAGGTTGGGAACATTACATATTGTGTGACCTTGATTTCTGGAGGTTATGACTACATCCATTCTAGTTTTGTTTGGTTTAGATTGGGCAAACCAGACGTATGGGCATACATGTAAACTCTAGGTATGATGTCTTATTGATCTCACCATAATTGTGGTCTATACATAGTTGTTGTGAGTGGATGGTTGTCCATACTTACACTCGTAAGAGATTGTCTTTGATGAGATGAAAATGGAATATTTCTCCCAAACTAGACATTAAACAAACCGTAATCACCATATTATGCATATATCAAATAACCATGGGTACAAATGGCCCTAGATAGTGCCATTGGTCTATGTTCACCAACACCACGCCCACTTTTCCAATAACCAATTATAATTTTTTAAAGAAGAATATCGTTGTTGTTCCTTTGTCCCTTTGTAGCTCCCATGATGGATCACATTCATTATTTAAAAAACCTCTCTCAATCTGTAGTTTGTAAATTTTTTTAATTTAGTTTTGTAAGCACCCATGTTTGGTTCTTACTCTCTTTCTCTTTCTTTGTTTCTCAAATGTGATCAAATCTATTTGAAATTTGTTTAGAGGTTTCCCAATTAGGAGTTGTTGTTGCAATAATTCACAAGCTAGGTCATAAGTGGTTCTTACCCTCAATCTTTATAGCCATCATGATGATGATGAAGATGAAGAAAGAAAGTTGCAATGATGGTTTTGTTTTTAATTGCAATGATGGAAAATTTGTCTATCTGGAAATTCATTTTGATTTCAGTTTTTGTAGAATTATTAAGCTTTTGAATGAATCATGCAAGTGTGTGTATTTGTTTCTACAAATTCTGAGTTTAAATATTGTTGTGTAAAATTTGCAAGTACCATCATCACTCTATTTGTCTATTTGTTTATCTGTTTATCACAACGAGTATGAAATTTTTTATTTTAAAAGGTTAAGTAAGTTAAGGAGGATGTGATGGATCCAAACTAAATTACAATAGAGTTTGATAGAAAGAAATGGGTGTGAATTGCTGTTGAATTTGACAGAAACAATTGGGGTGAAAAATAATTGTAATAGAATTTGAAAATTATCCATTATTGATTTGTTCACTCAAAAAGTTTGGGAAAATTCTTTCTTCTAGAAAAGAATTGTCACATAACTCATTTGAAACCATGAATGATCTCAAGGTTTAATTCGTTTGCAAAGGAGGTCACTCCAATTCAAATGTAACTTCAGATTTTAGGTCTTGACTATAATGTCTATTGCCAATAGGTTTGATACAAAAGAACAATGTGACATCAACACATGTGACCAAGGTCTCTAATTGATTCTTCTTACAAATACACTATCCAAGTAATCAGTGATATTTAAGTTGCAGTGTTGCCATTGTTATTATTAGTTGTCAAATATTGGCAAATTATATAATTGTATTGTTGTTGGTGCTATTCATATCACATAACTTATTAACAAGTAACTTGTCATTTTTGTCTAGGTTGATTTATATCCTAGATAGCAAGAGGTTTTGTCTACATGCTTGGGTATTTTATTTGGAGGAAGTTCTATGATCCTTTGAATTCTTTGATGTAGTTGAACTTATGATCATCATCCACTACATCATTTGATTTAGCTCTAGGTATAATTATACATGTAGGAAATATAATCCACAATGATTAGATTTGAACATGGTATGATTGTCCTTATCCAAGATCAAGGAGCTCTACCCAATTACATTTCATTCACAAAAAATTGCAACCTTGATTGAATCACCTACAATTCATTAAATTTTTTGTCTAACTTGAAAAAGTTGGGTTTTTTGCTTGCCAAGGTGTACATGGATTCAAAGTGTCCTAAGAGGTGGATAGAAACAAATCTAGGCCCACTAAGTGTCCAAGTAAGTTTGTTTTTTCAATCCTAGCCACAGGTGGGCACCATAGTTTTGGGAATAAATATAATTTTTATATGCAATCATAAAGATTGAACCCCATTGTTCAATAATCAAGTTGCAAATTCGTAGTGTTGCCATGTTTTGTAAACAATATTTAAGTAGAAGGTGTTAAGGATTCATGGGATTAATTGCATGAAAAAATGGAAAGTGGGGTGCAAGAAATGAACCTAGGAAATCAACATCATAAATTGTATTAATTTGATGAATTGCTCTAGCTTGGTGCACTTTCTTGTGTTTGTTAAATCTTGGCCACAATAAAATTGTATGTAACTAAAGTTGGTATTTTAAGTACATGTGGTTCATTATGGGTATGATAACACATGATTGGTTGTTGTCATAGGTGATTGATGATGTAATATAATCATTTTGTTTCAACTTTCCAAATTCGCCATAACACAAATGAATGGATGACAAAACGAAAAAAAACCTTACTATTGGCTTGTGAACCTTCAAATTTCCCCAAAATGGAAAGGGCCGTATAATGGTAATGGATACATTCTTTAAGCAGTTGATGCCAATGGAATGCAATCCCTTTAAAAAAAGGTGATTATCATTACTACAAAAGTGGGGTGCAGTTCACTAACTTAAATCATTATGAGACTTTAAAAGTGAAATAAGTTCATTGCACTTTATTGATTTCACCCTGATTAAAGTTATTCATTATAATATCATTATGTAAACATTGTGTTTCATTACTAATTGACATAATTCACTATTATAATTTACTATAGTAAATAGGTATATTTCTATGTTGTTTTAAATACCTTATATATGTTAATTTATGATATACCCTATATTATTTTAGGTTATTTTAACTTATACTCTACATTATTATAAGTTATTATAGACTATTATAAATTATTTTATTTTAAGGTATTTTAGCTAACTCATTATAAGTTTTAGAGTTATTTTAAATTATGTTATTCAACTAACCTTAGGTTATTCAAGGTCATTTTACTTTATGTTATTATAAGTTAATTTATTATAAGTATAATAACTTAAAATAATATAAAATAAAATATAACGATTTAATGTAAAATAACATATAATAGCCAATGATAGTGTATGAAAAATAATTTAGAATAACCTACAACATAATAACTACCAATAGCATATGATAATATAGCCTAAAATATCCAATAATAACTTATAATACAATAACCATCAATATAATACCACCAATAGCCATTAATAAAATAGTCACTAATAGTCACCTATAAAATAACCACCAATGGCCTACAATAGAATAACCACTAATAAAATAACCACCAATAACCACTAATATAATAACCATTAATAACCATTAATATCCACCAATAGCCATTAATAAAATAATCACTAATAGACACCAATAAGCATTAATATAATAGGCACCAATAGCCACTAATATAATAATCATTAATAACCACTAATAACCATTAATAGCCTATGGTAATTTAATTTAGAATAACCACCAATAGCCATTAATAGAATAATTATTAATAACCATTAATATAATAGCCACTAATAGCTTCAATAAAAGAATAACCAATAGCCACTAATTGCAATTGTTTAAAATTGCCAAAAATATCTAAGGTGAAATAATCTACAATAGACAAAAGTAACTTAAGGTAAAATAACCTTCAATAACCAAAAGTAACTAACAATAACTTCATGTAGTTGAAAATAATTTAAGATAAAATAATTTAGAATAACAAAAAAAATTATAATAACTACAAGTAACCTAAAGTGAAATAATTTATAATAACCAAAAATAACATAAAATAACATAAAATAACTTACAATAACCGAAAATAGCCTAAGGTGAAATAGGCTCAAATAACCAAAAGTAATATAAAATAGCCAAAAGTAACTTAAAATAACCAAAAGTAGCCCTATAATAGTTGAAAGTATCTTAACATAAGTAATATTATTATATTATCAAAAATATTATCCATTTATTAAACATTTTCTTTTAAAAAAAATGGTTATTGAAATGTTATTGAATAATGATATTTAAAAAAAATTGTTCAAATGGTTTTACATTTTCAAAAGGAAATAAATGTAATTATGTACATTATTGAAGTTTTTTTTAAAGTAAACTCAAATCATTTCATTTGGATAAAATCTCAATAAGATATGAATTTTCAAAGTTTATGTTTTTGTAATGTTTAAAATGAAATATTTGATAAATAGAATGTAATGTAACATATTATCACAAGTTGGGTGGCTTGATGGTAGGGGTGTTTGCCTCCATTCTAAAGGTCAAAATATCAAACTTCATAACGTATGTATGTATGGTCGACATTGGTAAGTTGAACAAATATTCTTTTATTTAGTTGTGAGTCATATTGACATAGCCATGTGCAGTAATTTTAATTTTTAAGAGTTGCATCAGGGATATTCAAATGTGGTAAAAATTATTAAAGGTTTTTAGCAACTTCATGTTAGAATAAATGGTGAATGCACATGGTTACATGAGGGGTTGTTTTCTTTTTCGAAATACAATATTGGATGAATAAGGTGTTGGGTTAGTTATTTTCTTCAAGAAAAAGTTGGTAATCATAGTTTTAAAACTTCAGTTGCATAATTAAGAGTGAAAAATCTCTAAAGGGTTGGGGTTAGAAGCACACATCAAAATTCATAATGTTCAGCAAAACATTGATCTTATTCTAATATTTAGTGGGTAGCAGGGATGTTTGAAATTCATGAAGTAGTTGAAGGGGTGTCAAAGAAAGGTCCAATGAAGATAAAACAATTTTTAAGCATTATAAACATAAGATTAATTTGAGACAACTTAACAATTAAATAAATAATGTGATAGGGTGGCAATGGCAACATGAATTTCATAATGAATGAAACATTTGTTCAAATTATGGATCAGTTCAACAAAGAGCTACAATTACATGTTGAGTGTTAGGCTACGTCATAGTGATAATTCATAATTACAGAAAATTTAGGATGTGTTGAATAGTGCGAATGAAGTTGTCCACCTTGCTATTAAGAGGTAGTTGACAAATCGAACTTTGCAACCAATGATAGTGTTCAATGTTAGGAATTGAAAACCATGCGAAGATAGAAGTGTCTTCAATTTTGTAACAACCTTCACAAATGATTTCAAGTTCGTTACCAAAAGCGGGGTCAACTTGCAACAAAATCATTAAAATGTGAAAATTCGAAATGCGATAATACCAATCTCAAGGGGGTTCAACTTCAAGACAAGCCCACAAAATTGTAGATTGCTTCCTAAGCCAACTGCAAGTTTCATCCTGGGCAATAAGAAGTTTGGTGATGGGGAAGAAGCTCATTTGTGTCCACCTGCACCATAACTCCACATAAATATACTTCATAAAGTACTGAGAATTTCTTAATATTTTCAATTATGTCAACTTGAAAATAATTGAAAAATGACTTGATAATGGTAATTCAGAGATGAGAACATAACAGGAACCAATCAGCAAGCATGAATAAGGTGAAAACCCACCACTGTAGAGAGAGCCGGAGAAAATAAGACCAAAAACAAAACTGCTCAGAGCAGTTTGAATGACAGCACTAGTCATATACATGTTAATGAACCTTCAACATGTATGAGAACCTACCATGTCATCCCCACTGACTCCATCAGCTCCTGGGAACAGGTGGAGGAGGTTAATTCAACCATACTAAGTTTCAGTCACAAGACTGGTAGTAACGGGAAAACTCAACCATGATTGCTGGCTAGCTCAATTGAAACTTAAAAGAAACAGAGAAGGAGAAGAAGGGAAGGGTGTCCCAGTTCTCTGTCATAGTTCCTTGATCTGAGAAGAGAAATGGAACAAATTGGGTGAGTGAGCTCCTTGAAAAGCAGGTACGTCATGAGGGTCCAGTGGTTAGTTCTCCATAGCTGATCCAGGCCTACTTCATCTACTTGAATGGCTGACACTGTGAGATCTTTGACAGCAGTAAATAAGGGAGGACTAAAACTAAATAGGTACCCTGAACACAACAAAAACTATGACAGATCTTAAAAAATCAGTTTTTTGTGTGCCTGCTAAACAGCATAATCCCCAGATCCTTATCTTTCCAATCCATAAATTCTAAACCAAAATCATCAAATGACCCAAAACCACACATTTAATCAAATTTTTATTTGATGTAAAATGCAGAATGCAAATCCGCCAATCAAATATCATGCATTCCTGAATTAATTCCCTGCCTTGGTTCTGCAAAATTCTCAAAATCACCCAAGTGTGATCACTTCAAAAACCAAATCATGAAAAATACACATGATCTCTACCCTCCAATAGATTCCAGGCAAGAGCTCAAGAAAATAATCACATTTTCATCCACAATTGTACCACACAATTTGCTTGTTGATTGTTATTACCACCATTGAAAATGAAAATTTCTTCCTCAGTATCCATGTTTTGAAATACCATATAGGACTTGAATCTATCTTCAATTCATACCTCCACATTTTGCTTCACATTGCTTCTTGTTTACTCTATACTCTGATGCTCTGGGATGATGCTAAATCCTCAAACTAAATTCCCATGATGCATATGATGCAAACCACATCATCACAAGTTCTCACTTCCCTCATTGCTCTATGAGGCTCCCTCCCATTGATGGCATTAAACCCTAAACCATAGATCCCGTGTTCTGGAGATGACATAGAAGAGTTCATGTTATCAACAGAGCCATTGGAGAATCTTTGCAATATCAGAAGCTATTAAACAGAAGAATTGTCGACAACAACAGAAAAAGTATCTGCCTTGAAAGACCAGTTGAAACCTTGGGTGTTGGTTCTCTCCCTGTTTGTTATTGTAAAATCTATCTCCACAACAACACTTTGAACATAACATGACAATGGGTGCAGTCATCACCTTGTGAGAGTCGTTGCTCACAAAGCATCAGACCATCACCTTGATCATAGTGGAGGCCCTGCATTTCAGCTCAGATCTAAGGTACAATCACTACAAACAAAGCTTGCATAGCTCATCACTGCAAAGAAAGGTTGAGCACCAACTGATCAATTGAATAATGAAATTTTCTCACATTCGCACAAGCACCCAGTTCATATGAATTCTGTGGTGTCAGATTTTAGATATAGCAGGAGATTCTCCTGAACCAAACCTGAAAAAAAATTAGTATCTTCCCCAGCTTGTTCCATCATTGTTGATGTCCAACTATTTTTCTCATTGATGAAGAACAAAAACCTTGATGTCAAATTGGATTGGATTGGAAAGGTTTGAACAACTAAAGAATAGCCGGAAATCAGAGCTAGTAATAAACTGCAAACTCTGCTCAAATACTGCTCAACATGAGCTTTCTTAAAGCTCTCTAATCTAATGGACTATTGCACTACTCTCTTCTGGAAACAACTCATGTTTTGGACCAGTATTGTGTATACTTACTCAGTATCATCAAAACAAGTCCTGGCAGCTTCACATCTTCAACCCCACCACATTGCAAGTTGTCATGATTTCAAACCTCAATAGGTTCATGGACACATGCCGTAAGAGTTTTGTGGGGTGTCTGTCTGTCACACGGCATAGTCCTTGTCAGATCACTCAATTCTCCATGTGCCAGCCAAGTCACTGGATAGGGGATGTAGAAGTCTTTGGTATAAAATTAGGTTAAGATTTGGACAACCACAAGCAATGTCCCATTTGTGGGCTGATAGCAAGTGTTTGTACCTATGATAAAGATGATGATGCAGTAGCCCTGAGCTCCTCTGATATGAAGAGACACTGAGTCGCCACATGTGTGCACACCACCAGACACTGGCATAGTTCTTCTTCTTTGACAGAATGTTATCATGAAACATCATAAGGGCAATGCAGAGTAGAGTACTTCCTCAGAGACAACATGATTCCTGCTGCTCAATCGTCTCAACATGGTCAAGGGAGCATCACTAAGGATGGGCACGCTATCTGTGTCAACATCCCCTCCATCAGATCCTGCATCACTGCTGCTACTGTGATTCTCTTTATCGCCACCGGCCTCTGGGACCACAAAATAGAGTTGTGGCAGCTCTTTGAACCTTGGAGTAGGAGTTAAGACACTGGGAATGGTTGTACAGGATACATGATGCAGCATAAACACATAGCAGACAAAAGTTCCAATCACAATTCCAGCTGCTTGCCAGCCAAAGATCAAAACCTGGAGAGATTTAGCCCGCATATCAGCTTGCTTGGTTGCACACAGAGGATACTCCTCATTGTCAGCAATGCTGCAGCCGAGTGGAATGTGGTAAGGCACATTGATGAGCAAGCCAATCTGGAAGAACCAAGTGCCTTTCATGAGTAGCATCATGCATCTGGCAACTGCAATCAGCACGCTGCGAGGCCACATGATCTGCAGAAACAGCAAGGTCACCAGACAGACAAGGATGAGCTGCATCAGCATGTGGACGAAGCTCTCGAGATCGGTTCCAGGGTGATGCCCAAAGTGGAAAACCACAAGCTCCATCAGGAACCCTAAAGTAAAAGTTGCCTGCACTGCTCCTTCAGGGAGAGGAAGGGTCGCTGGAAAATGCTCAGTCACAAGCCCTACCACCACATAGATCAAGAAGAAAGTGGCAAATGTCACATGCTGGAACCTCTGGAGATGCTCACTCAGGATGATTCCTGAAGCTATGTCTTGGCCTGCATGCGACAATTGCTTGCAAACAAACACCAGCACAATGAACATGAGCACCCAGAGCTCCGTGCCCCTCAAAAGGGTTGGCAATCCTTTGGCTAGAAACCAACTCCTTGCTCGAAACTCTTTGGGTGTCATTATAAAGGTGTGCAACGTGTTGTACATGTGCCATAACCCCAGAACCCCAAAGATCACCCCCTGATCCATGTGGGATGGCAAAAACCAACCCATTGTGCACTACTGGAAAATGAAAGAAGCTAGCTACTTAGCTACTTCTGTTTGTTTGTTTTTGTCCTTTATTCCTTTTGGGTGTTTGCGTGTGTGTATGTTTTGTTCTACTACCCAGGCTGCTTCCAGCAGCTCCTGAATCCAGCTCCAAATTGCACTTTTGTGAGCAGCTCATAGACACCACCTACCGACCAGACTAGTGATCTCTACTGTTTTTGTTGTTACACTAACATGAAAACCGTGGGATCAAGCTGCAGCTCGAGCTTCAAAGGAAGATAGGAGAGAAAAAAGAACCCAGAAAGAAGATCTAAACCACCACGAAGAAGAAGAAGCAAAGTTCTGGAGTTGAAATCACCGAGTCCACAACCACAATGCGGAAGCTCCAGACTCCAGACACACAAAAGACTTTTACTCTGCTCGGCGCGAATACTGGATTCAAACCAAAAAAAAAACTTCAGCACCATTATCGTATCCCCCACATTTGTTTTCTGATTCTTTTTCTCCCATTTGAATCAACAAAATGGCAGCGAGAAGAATCGCAAATTTTGGAGAAAATTCGGCGGCGCGTCACAGACAGAAGAGGAGTCAGAAGACTTCGGAGTCTTCTGTCTCGTCGCGGAAAGAGACCAGAGTTTTCGAACCAAGAAGCAAGGCGTCGTGTATATTGTATAAGAATACATACGTATATAATTAAAATACGTATTAGTATTAGTAGTATTATTATCCAGTACGCCTACTCCAGTTTGGTTTTTCCTTAGTATTTGGCACTTAGAAATTCCAATACTGAAAATTCACATAGTACTTATTATGTGAAGATGTGAAAGTATAAATAATGTATTATTATTATTATTATCAAGTACTCACATACTACTTGTCATGTGGATTATGTGAAAGTAGAATGTACGTATTATTATCAAGTATGCCTACTCCAGTTGGTTCTAGGAAAGTGCAAATTCAAGTACCCACCTGCTCCAGTTCTTCTTTCTACTTACTATTTTGGCACTGAGCAAATTACTACTGAAAATTCACAAACTTTGCTTCTCCATTTCCATTTATTTATTTATTTATTTATTCATTCATTATTTCCATTTCCACTTCTTCTTTGAAATAGTAGGCTAGTAGTAGAAGTAAATAAATAAAATTTTTAAAAAAATAAAAATAGTTGTAGTGCTTTAGCTGAACTTTGTGAATTGTCCCAATTAAAGAATTGGGACATTATTACCCCCAATTCTTTAAGAGTGAGAACAATCTTACATCCAAAAGTAGGCATAAATCGGTCCCATTCTTTAAGGAGTAGCTATAAGACCCTCTCCCCTCCTATACCTTGTAATTTTACATGTAGGGTACATAATGCCCAAGGAGTGAGTGGGGCATTCCCAAAAATAAGCACCCGCCCCGCCTGAGACGATGCCAAAGGGGTGCTTATTTATTTCAGGAATGCCTTGCTTCAACATCACTACCTGATGTAAAGCATCAGCAGATTTTTTATTTTTAAAAAAAAACTTCCATGGTACCTACCTACTCAATGGGAAGAACATGAAAAAAAAAAAAAATGAAATGCTGGGGGTATTTTCTACAGTTATACACATGTTTTGTTTCAAACCACCAAAACACATACCCAATGTAAAGTTTCAAAAGATCCTTGCCTTGAATGAATATGAAATATCATATAATTTATAACTCAACACTAGCTTAAAATTGGCAAAAATTTGTGCATCTTTCTCACTTCATAGATACTGCCTCGTTCAAACAGTGGGCTATAACATGTATGGTCTTTGTTGGGCCCTGGGACTGTCACATTGGATCCAACTTTTGGAAGTTTTACCTTATTAGAACTGGTTTCACATTGGGTGAACCAGTCTCTTTGATGAAAGTGTTTAGACTGTTTGGATTGGAACGGATTTTTTGGTGTTTAGAGTGTTGACATAGTAGGTAGATGTGCAACATCTTAACTACTCACAGGGTCGGGGTGTTTGTGATGCCTTTGTTTATCAATTGTTGCTTGCTCCAATACTCTTTTTAACAGATGGTGTGCAACATCAAAGCTTTAGATTTATTGTGTGTTCATTTCCGGTTATTACACCTTGTAGAGCAAATGACAATTGAAAACCTCAAGGAAAACAATCAGTCCAACTTGATATTTCATTGGATGAAATTTTTTTGTATGTCCAATCTCATGTGGATAATAAGAAAAGCTTTGTCTTCAAAGGTGGATCATTGACAGTGTTTGTTCAAGATTCAGAATTGAACTTAACATTATTGATTAGAAAAATTGCATGCTTTACCCCAAAAAAATTATAGCCATTTTGTCCAAGCATAGCAATACATGATAAGAAGAAAGAAAAATGGTTAGAAGTAGAATTTACCATTTTTTGAATCCAAATTGGGTTTTGAAGAGAAATTTGGAACTAGTTCTTTTCCCATGTGGATTTGGACATATTGTACATTTTTGACAACTAGAAAATATTTGTAGAGTAAGAGGAGAAGATTTTTTTATAGAGAAAGAGTAGTAGCTTGAATTATGTTCTAATTTTGCATTATGATTTTAATATGCATATTTACTTGGAGGGAATACAATTTTGAAATTGTTTGTTTCTAATTTGATTTTATATGCTTTGATCTTGTATGGCAAAAAAATTAGTTTACATAGTGAAAAATTGTTGTGTTTCTTTAGATTGTGTTAATAGAAGTATGTATTTGTTGGAAGTATGATTCATTCCTATGTGACTACATATTTGTATTGTATTCATGATATAAATTATTACTTACCACATTTATAACTGCAAATGAAAAAGATAAAAAGCCACAAGATCAATAGCATTATCCACATACGATATTTGTAATCATGAATGCCTAATTCATCTAGATTGCTTTAAAAGAAAGTAATAAGTGAAATTATCTTGATATTTTCATGTCTTTATCTCCTTTTTGACTTAACAATTCATGTATTTTAGATTCCTCAAAATAACAAAATATTGTTGAACATGGGTTACACATGAAAATTGTATATGTTAAATATGTGTGTTTTATTATTTTCACAAAAAGTTGATTGGGTAATTTTGGACAAGATATAGCAAGGTAGGTGAAAATCAAATCAAATCAAATCAAATCCATAAAAGTAGGCAAACCTTCTTCATGGATTTGTTCCACCCATGTTGCAATTGTAAGGAATGGTCATGGACATGATTTAAACATTAAAATTCATGTGTATTCATAGCGAAAATTATAAGGGTAAAACACTAGTCGTTTTTATTTATTTTTTAATTGTCATTGTTCACCCTTCTTGTAAAAATGTAAGGTAAGTAAACATATGGATCAAAAACTTTAGATCAAAGCAAGCTTAAAATCTTCAAATGTTGTTCATTTTCATATGAAGTTCAAAGACATTTTGTGATGTTTCAATTGGTGCACATGTAGTCATTTATATTGCTCCAAATAGACAAGAAATGAAAAAGTTATGGCCTTTGGAGGTAGGGAGGTTTAGTTGGAAAAAAATCCAAACACTTTGTGATATTTAACCATGAAATTTACACCCTATAACCAAAACAATCCATTGCTTTTGTAAATGCACGCCACCTACCTTGTTCATAAAATGTTTCAAATCTAATGTTAGTTTGTTTTTCTTCTATTGTCATTCACATGACTTATGCAATCTATCTTACACCAAAATCATGAGCTATAGCTACATGTTAAAAATGATGTAAAAAAAACCTAAATTTTCTAATATCAATTCAAGCCAACATTGTCATGGATTTGTTCAAGGTTTTGTGACTAGGCTTATTTGCTTTCACATTTACTCAAGCTAAAGAAATTAAAGTTGCTTGTTCCTTTGTTCTACCAAATAGACTTGTTCTTCCTATTTGATCTTATTCATTTTGGTCCCAATTGTGTTTAGCTCCTACATTTTTTACTTCTCATGTCCATATGTTGCATGGTAGGTGTTGACGTTCCTCTTTGCATTCATGTTGTGTTGTTTCGTAAGTGATATGTTCTTAATCATGTTCATCATTTTTATTTTCCTAACCTTGGTCAATCATCTTCATCATATTGTCTTGCTTACTCCTTCCTTTTCCTAAACATGTTCCTATTACTCTTCTTTTTTATCATGTTCTTACTCTTTCCTTCTCGGTCGTTCCTCTTTTCAATCATGTTCATGTTCTTACTCCTCTCCATCTTGGTAGTTCCATTTATTAATTGTGCTCCTACTCTTTTCCTTCTAATTTTACTTTTTGACTATATTATTGATCTTTCCCCTTCTTGATTGTGTTTGTTTTCTTCTCCTTCTTAGGTGTAAACACATTAAACAAAGCCACAAGGTGTGTGGACAATGCTTAAAACTATAATTTTATATCTTTGAAAGATCACCAAAGGAGCCTAAGAAATTGGATTGTCAATTTCTTTTCCTTTTAAAATTTCATTACTTATAAAGTTTCATTGTTCAAAATTTGATGAAAATTGATAATGTTTTGAGAGTCCTTTTGCATGTTCAAAATAACTATGGACAATGGTTTTTTTTTTTTTTTCCAAACATCCTTTTTCCTTATCAAATGTGCACCCTTCATTTTCAAAATTGGAGATAATTTTAACAGTGATGATTATGAAAGCAAAAGGACTTGAAAGCAATACAATTCATTTAAAAACACATTTGAACTTCTTTTTTCAAACATGGTTTTGACCTAAAATTTATGAATTTTGTAAATGTTTTTTTAAACAAAAGTTATTAATTTTTTTGTTATTTAAAAAATGGATGCATTATATATAAATGATATAGACCAATGTAGAGTAAAAATTAATTATGTTTAAAACATAGTTATAAATTGGGTATGAAAAATGCAAAAATTAAAAAGATCGACCAACATAGGAATGCAATGTGTCAAATGTAATCCTTGGAAAAGACTTTAACCTTGGCACCTTTGGTTACTTTTACTATATTTGCACCTTCTTGGTGCTTCCCCTTCTTAATTATGTTTGTGATTTTCTTTTCCTTAAACTTAAGCATGTTTATTTTCGTGCTTTGTTGTAACACGTATATTTTATCCCCATCCCCCACCCCTCTCATTTTGCAAATGTTTATGTTAACTAGGGTGCAAATAAAAAAATACAACCCACTTAAGGTGTAACAATGTAACATATTTTTATTTTGAAACTTAATTAATTTTGAAAATGTTCGATGTATTTGTACAACAATGTTTTTAATATATCACGCAAACATTTGAAAGAAATTTAATGAGTATAGAATACCCAATTTAGCATTTTTAAAGTAATGTAACAATTTTTTTTATTCAATCTTATTTTCAAATGGCTTGCAATGCCTTGAAAATGACATAATCATGAACAATGATAATATATGTAGTTTTATAATAATATAGTGTGACAATTTTTGAAATATAAAAAAATTAAAAAAATTGTCATGTAGGCTTTTAAATCATGAATTTGAAATATTTTCCTTCCATAATCCATCATGTTATACCAAGTCAACTTGAGTATTCACCCATTGGTGTTGAACCAAAACACAAAGGAGGTCATTATGGGGTCATGTTTTTATGTTCCCATTTGATGGTGCAACTTGTCAAGAATATGTCTTATAGTTAACATTTGAGCTTTGCCCTTTTGTTTGACAACTTCGAATTTCAGAAGTGATTACCAAATTAATGCTTCAATGCCCTGATTCTTTGATTCTTAAACTTAGTTCAAAGTTATGATGGAATCGATCCCTTTTATCCCTAACAACTATTATAGACCAAACTCATATAAACTTTGTTCATGCACATGTTGAACTTAGTTGATATTTGTGTTGTTCACTTACCACATGTAAGGCATTAGTTGTTATTCTAAACCATTTTTATATAGTAAACCCCCTTTATAATCACACCTTTGGTGACCACTTTTTTTATGACACTAATGAATTGTGGTTTAAACATGTTATAGTCACATTCAATATAAACCTTTACAAAACAGCCCTTTTATGCTAGAATAAGGGTGCCAATTATTTAAATTTCCTACATGGGTTATCCTAAGATTTAATATGCATTATAACACTGAAAGAAAGTTGTGATTTTTGTTTGTTTTAATGTGATGATTTACATTGAGTTTGAGCTAGATTTTTTAATTGAAATTTACTTTCTTGGCAAGTTCTCATATCTTTTGGTTGTTTGGACTAGAAAGTTATTGTTGTTTGTTTTTTCTTCAATTGGATTCATTGTTGTTAATTTGCACAACTTGAACACCAAGCAACACTAACATTGCCAAAGGGAACTATAATTTACAAAACCCTAATATTTGCCCTAGATTTCCCCCATTATAATCACATTTACAAAATAAACTTTGCAAATATTTTGTGTTACTACTGAATGTGATAATGATTCTAAAAAATAGTGTTTCTTACTAAAATGGATGGTTATCAAAAAATATGTGACATAAACAAGCGTGACTAAAATGAGCATGATTATAAAAAGGGTTTACTATACATATTTGTTGATTTCTTTATACGCCTTATTTATACTATTGTCATGATTCTAGAACCTTTAGCTCATGATCATGAAATGGGTCCAAGAGCAAAGCCCATATGCAAAGGGAAGGGAACATATTCCCACATGAAGTGGGAAGCCCCTAGGAGTTAAGGGGAGGCTCCTTAGGACTCCTAGATGAGCTTCTAGTTTGGGAGTTGGGACTACCCAAGAATCCTTAATGTTTAGATAGAAATTTGTGGGATCAAATCATTTTAAAATAAAATCATCTTTAGTTCCACAAGGACTATTAGAATGTTAATCACTATAAGGTTTTGACACATATTCACATAGTACAAATGTATAGTATTTAACTCATCATTATGGTCATTTGTAGTAGCTACATAATTAATTATTCCTTTTATATTAAATAACTATGCAACAAATTGTTCCCCCCATTGTTAATTGTGATCAAGTCCATTATTTGATATGTCATCTTCCTCATCTTGTTTGTTTTTTGTTTTTTTTTCCTTGTTGTGTAAATTTGAGAGGGCCGAGTCTTCTCATCCATTACCTTAGGATTGAGAGGCCATATTCAATAACACTAAACCCTAATTTGATGTTGTGTTTAGTTAATGATTAATCGAACAACTTATCTACCCAACTAACTAAAGTATTCTTATTTAGTTCATTATAATTATTTCTAACCATTGCTCCACCTTTTTATTTTTTGAATCTTGTTTTGAAAGGTTTGAAGGAAGATTCATCAAGGGTTTAGAGAACATGTGAGGTGTGAAAAGGCAAAGTGATGGTCTTTAAACTAAATTGTTGTGCCTATTTTATTTCCTCTATGGGAACATGAACCATGCCCATCAAAAATTAATAAATGACATGGTTAGAAAATTTCCATTTAGAACAAACCTTTTGAAAAAGAACATTTGAATTTTGTGAATGAAAAACATTTCACCCAAATTGTTTCTTACATTACCATATATGTTTCTAGTTTGTAAAATTTGATGAAGTCATCCCATAAACTTTCACCTTTGAAAATGTAAATCCTTGGCCAAACCCCACCACTTACATTTATCACACAATTTATAATTAACCATTCCCAATATTTGGAGATAGTGTTGTAAACTTGATTTGAACATCTTTTGGCTAGAACCTTTGTATTTAATTGTTTACTTGCTTTGATTTTTGTTTTAGGGTGTAAATTGGATGTAAAGAACTAACTACCTTAAGGATTATGTTCTTACATGTCCTTAACAATAAATGTTTTTTTTTGAATATGCTTAAAATATGATTTAAAAATAAGAAAATATTTAATTAAAAATTAATTATGATTTTAAAATGTTACATTATACTATAATGTAAAGGTGTACATAAAAAATTTCCTATGATAATGTCATTTTCAAATCTTTTTAACATTTAAAAAAAATTAAATAATGAAAAACATTGGTTACATTGTTTAATTATTTTTTTGAGTATTCCATAGTCATTATATTTATTTATTTTAAAATCATATGTTCCCATAATACTTCAAGAATATTGTTGTAGAAGTTTATTTGAAACTTTCAACATCAATTTAGGTAACAATTACCATAATGCAAATTAAGCAATGTTTACGTCTTTAAGTGGCTCCTTATACCCAATTTGCACCCTTCATATTAATTGTAAATATGATTTGCGTTGTATTTGTGTTGCGTGTACAATAATTAAGTGTTGGTAGAATGAATTTTAGGAGGAAATGTTAGTCAAACCTTGTGTTATGTGAAGTTCAAATCCTTTTGCTTGTGGAATGTTCAATCTTAGGTGTTTATGTGTGAATCAATACCATTAGCTAGTATACCATTTCGAAATGATGTTGGCTTGGCTTGTGTGAGTTTTGCCACCTCCATCTTGAATTGTTGCAAGGTTATTCACAATATGCATCCTTACATAGCTAAGGTTCAAACAACTATGTTTGCATGTTTTTTTCTACTAGCAAACATGCTAGCCCTATTTTCCATACATCTTGTCTTGTCATTTAAATGGTTTGAAAGGGATTTTAAGGGTATTTTCCATATCACCTACTTGCCTTCCTCAATGAACATGTCCTATCCATTACATCCATTGCTTTTTTTAATGATTCATTTGTTCATTTTCTTTTCTCATTTATTGCAATGGCTTTATTAATCCTTTACCACCTTGTTTGATTCAAATTGGACATTTTAAAAAATTTAGTACTAGTTGGTTTAGCATGCCATTTTGTCACTTGCAAAGCACATTCAATGTCATGGTTGACACAAGCTTCCTAGCCCTAGCCTTCAACGAGTAGGTGGTGTGTGTTCTATCATAATGAAAGGTATACCACTTATCCTTCATGTTGTCAACCCATAAAAATAAAATTATGGTAGGTCTAGGCATCTTAAAAATGCATGCGACTCTAATACTTTCATGTTAGAAATTAAGGTGGAGAAGTTTGAAAAGTCCTCCCACATTAAATTGATATATGTATTATTGTTGTGCAAAATGTGAATGTCAATATCATCATGTGATTCAAATTAAAGCTTGTTGAAATCTGCATTATTTGAACTTCTTACCTTAAAATGTGGAATTACATATTTTTAACTTATTGGTAGTAATGTGAACCTTTGCACTTTTCATTGTATACCTTGTCAAAGTAAGGAGTTATAATCTCTTCTTTTATGTTCAAGACAAATTTTTATATTCTTTCACATTTAATTTTAGATTTTATTGCAAATTTTTTACACCTTTTACTCTTAGGTTTAATTTGCAATCCTTTATTTTAACTTTGCAAACTATTACACTAAAAATTAGAATTTCTAAAAACAATTGGACTTCATATCTCACATTTGTGATAGAGAGGACGTGCTAAAATAACACATAGGAAGAATAGAAAAGTTGATGTTTAATTGTATTCAAATTTGCCCCAATTGCTTGTGAATGTGTTGTTTTGTTTTAGCTGGAATGCACCATGCCCAACGTATGGGGGAATTTGCAAAGTGTGCCTTTTAAACTAATAAATCTCTCAATCTTCAATATCCAAAGTTAAAGCTTTTTGCTACTATGTTTAACTGCCTTGGTTCACATTTGTGCATTGGAGCATAGTTAAGGTTTTTGCACATTTATGTTTAATTGCCTTCTGTTTAATGGGAGCTCTCAACCCCATCTCCAAATGACACCTTTGCACAAGTTGCATAGGTTTATTTAAATTTGCCCCAAAACCCACCCGTAATCAAATATTAAAAGAGGCCTAGTTGTACACAATTTTGTGTTCACTTCAACCCCAATCACCAAACATTTTTTTCTTAAAGGTGGGCAATTGTTTTTCATACTTGCCCAAATTTGCATTCATAACCAAACATGTCATCTCTATATAGGCATTTGGTCATATTGTGGTTCAAAAATATTTCCTATTGTTTTTTAATGTTTACAGGGTGAACAAGGATTGTCTATATTTGTTTAAGTGCTAGCAACCAACTTGTATCTTGTTTTATATCATTTACTTGAATGGGATGTGATTCATGGAAGTTGTGACAATGAAGGCGCAAGTTATTAAGGAGCGAAGTTTTTGGGATAGAACTTAGTTAGTTGTTTTGTTTTAATGTGTGTGTGGTTACAAAGACCTTGAAATTGGAGTTGGACCAATGGAAAGTAGGATGTTGAGAAGCTAAACATCAATTTTCCTAATTTTGTACTAGAAAAGAAGGCTTCAGGTCATAGAGCTGTTGTTTTAAATGTTTTATTTTCTTGGCTTTTGCACATTGAAGGGAAGAATGCCCTTGTGTGAGAATTTTCTACTCATGCATTAGTCTTTATAGTTTTTGATGCATATGATGTCCTTAGGTCAAAATTGTTGACGATTGTTTTACAATGATCAACTCTAACATTGTAATTTTTACATTATATTCTTATATATATATGTGTGTGTGTGTGTGTGTGTGTGCTCATAGTAGACTTCATGTGTTGTATAATGAATGATGGTGCTATGCCCCTCTTTTTGGTTACAATACGTGTTGGTTTGAACGGTGGCTAGGTCATGCTTGATTGGTTATTGATGCAAATATGCACTATTGAAGCATGCCATTGGTGTTGGGCCTTCTTACCCTACAAGACAACCAAGGAAACAATTAAGCTATATGTGAAGTATGCGTGTTATCTTTACCTCATGATGCATTCCCAAGGTTGCTAGCTCCAAAATTTCCAGACCACGAGAATTCCCATAAAATGTCAACCTACATGTTCCCATCCTGCTTCTCCTTTACACCCAAAAGGAATAGAGGATTATTCAAATAGGCCTAATCTGGGCCCTCAGGTGGTAAAGGTTAAACATTACCTTGGTAACAACTAGTGGGTAGGGTGGTTCGAAAATATTATTGAAAGGCAGGTAATGAAACACCATTGGAATTTGGGAAACCTCATGAACATGAAGGAATAGATGTGAAGAACACGAACACGGCCATGGAATAGAGGGAACCAGGTCTACTGTTGTGTGTTCTACTGATATATAAGGTGCAACCTGGGTATGTGATATTGGTATGTATATGGGCATTGAATAACATATGAGTCGAGTATGACCTGAGACAATACCAGCTTTATACCAGTATCCATCTGGGATAGGACCTGAGATAATATTACGTATATACTTGTCTCATACCATTACTAATATCATGTTTATAATTTATACCTGTCGCATGCCAGGAAAAAATCAGCCTTGGACCTAATATTAATACCAGACTTACATGAAAGTCTTTTAAAAAGTGTCCAATATTAGTACATGCTAAATATTAAACAAAGTGCACAAGTATTGTGCTAGAACTTTATCTTTTAAAGAGCTATTCCACATTGAATTATTAGTTCTTTCAAGATAACTAAGAAAACAAATTCAAACCATCAAATCCAGCAATCCCATTGGCTTGAAAAAATAAATCTTTGAGCCTACACACAACCTTATTATGTTGAAAATAATGATCCATTCTTTAGCACTTTCATTGGTCCTCTAAAATTTCCACAAACTTACCAAGCCCTATTACACATTTAATTGTTAGTTCACTCAAGATAACTAGGAAAAATAAATTCAGACCACCAAATCCAGCAATTTCATTGACGATAACATTTTTTTTGGGCACACTTACACAAAAGCCTATTCAACACCCATGGTATGTTAGTACACTAATATTATCCCCCCCCCCCCCCCCCCCCTATGCCACGTGGCCCACACCCACAGCAACCTTGCAGCCCTAGCAATTGACCCCCCCACCGCGCCCGCTACCCCCCCACCCGCCCCCCCCCCCGACCACCCCCGA
>Ga0116229_10001816_pt1 | contig 34071 bp, 33 predicted proteins | sample S1TSphgellanicum_3_FD_87313 | JGI IMG/M metagenome (GOLD analysis project Ga0116229, IMG submission 87313) | Host-associated microbial communities from peat moss isolated from Minnesota, USA - S1T2_Fc - Sphagnum magellanicum MG | ecosystem: Host-associated > Plants > Peat moss > Unclassified...
CAGGCGCACGCGCTGATGGAGAGCAGCGAGCACGTGGGCAAGATCATGCTGCTGGCCTGAGTGCGCGCCGCGCCGCGGGCGCTTGGTATCCTTGCGCTCCGGCTGGACCCGCGGCAAGCCGCGCCAGGCCGATCATTCCATGGGAGGGAGTTGCATGCGCAGATTTCAAGCTGCTTGGCTGGCCATGATGGCCGTCGCCCTGCTGGCCGGCTGTGGCTATAACGGCATCCAGACGCGCGACCAGGCCGTCAAGTCGGCCTGGGCCGAGGTCCTGTCGCAGTACCAGCGGCGCGCCGATCTCATCCCGAACATCGTCAACGCCGTCAAGGGCGAGACCGATTTCGAGAAGGGCACGCTCACCGCGGTGATCGACGCGCGGGCCAAGGCCACGTCGATCCAGGTCACGCCCGAGCTGGCCGACGACCCCGTGGCGCTGAAGAACTTCCAGCAGGCCCAGGGGCAGCTCTCCTCGGCGCTGTCGCGCCTGCTGGTGGTGTCCGAGAACTACCCCAACCTCAAGTCCAACCAGGGCTTCCAGGACCTGCGCACCGAGCTCGAGGGCACCGAGAACCGCATCGCGATCGCGCGCAACCGCTACATCAAGACGGTCGAGGAGTACAACGTCTTCATCAAGCAGCTGCCGCAGAACCTGACGGCGTCGGCCTTCGGCTACAAGGAGAAGCCGCAGTTCACGGTCGACAACGAGAAGGCGATCGAGACGCCGCCCACGGTCGATTTCGGCGGCAGCAAGAAGTGATCGTCCACGCGCCGCGGCGCCGGCAGGGCGGGGCCGATGTGGCGCCCGGCGGCTAGCACCGGCCGGCCCGCCCGGGCGGCCGGGCGGGCGCCGACGGTCCCGGCGGCGTGGTCGGTGGCGTGTTCTGTGGCGTGTACCGCCGCCCTGGCGATGGCGATGGCGCTGGCGTTGGTGTCGGGTGCGGCGCCCGCGACCGGCGCAACGCCGGCGCCGACCGCGACGCCGCCGGCCGATGCCGCGGCCCGCGGCCCGGATGGCCTGCTGCGCGTGCCGGCCCTGGCGCGGATCTCGGATCCGGACGCCTACCTGAGCCCTGCCCAGCGCGCCGCGCTCGACCAGCGGCTCGCTTCGTTCGAGGCCGAGCACGGTTCACAGGTCGCGGTGCTGATGCTCGCATCGACCCGGCCCGAACCGATCGAGGACTTCGCCCACCGTGTCGGCGATGCCTGGAAGATCGGCCGCCGCGGCATCGGCGACGGCGTGCTGATCGTCGTCGCCGTGCAGGACCGCACGGCACGCATCGACGTCGCCCGCAGCCTCGAGGGGGCGATCCCCGACCTGGCCGCACGACGGCTGATCCGCGAACAGATGGGACCGCATTTCGCGTCCAAGGACTACGCCGGCGGCATCAATGCCGCGCTCGACGGGCTGTTCGGCCTCATCACGGCCGAGGCGCTGCCGGCCGGCCCGGGGGTCGCCGCCGGCCCGGAACCGGTCGCGCACCGCGGCCATCCGGACGACGACACCCTGCGCGCGCTGATACCGTTCCTCGTCGGCTTCGTGATCGCGGCGGCGGTGCTGCGCCGGCTGCTCGGTGTGCTGGGCGCGGGGCTGGCGGCGCTCGCTGCCCTGGGCGTCGTGGGCTTCTTTTTCTCCTCGCTGCTGCTCGGGGCAATCGCGGGTATCGTGGTGTTCGTGTTCGCGCTCGTCGGCGGGCCGCTGATGGTCCTGCAGGTGCTGGGCGGGCGCGGCGGCTTCTCCTCGGGCGGTGGGTCCTCGGGCGGGGGCGGATTTCGTAGCGGAGGTGGCGGTGACTTCTCGGGCGGCGGCGCATCGGGGAACTGGTGAGAGGCGCATGACGACCGCGGGGACGCCAGCGGCGCCGGGCGCCGCGTCGCTGCGCCGCTGGGCGGCGCATGTGCTCACCACGCCGCTGCATTCGCGCCGCGCGTTCCCGCCCCCGGTGCTCAAGGCGATACGCGCCGCGATAGAGACTGCCGAGGCCGGGCACAGCGGCGAGATCCTGTTCGTCGCCGAGGGCAGCGTCCCCTGGTCCTACCTGCGGCGCGCCGCGCCCGTGCGCCGGCGTGCGCTGGCGCTGTTCTCCGAATTGCGCGCCTGGGACACCGAGAACAACAACGGCGTGCTGATCTACGTCGGGCTTGCCGACCGGGCGGTGGAGATCGTCGCCGACCGGGGCATCGCCCGGCTGGTCGATGCCGACACCTGGCAGCGCATCTGCCGGGCGCTGCAGGAACGCTGCGCGCAGGGCGATTACGAGGGCGGCGCCGTCGCCGCCGTGCAAGAGGTCGGCATCCTGCTGCAGCGCCACTTTGCGCTGCGCCCGGGGCAGACCCGCACCAACGAGATTCCCGACCGGCCGCTGGCCTTGTAGTCACCAGGAGTACCACGCATGAGCATAACCATGTACACGGCGAGCACGCCGCGCTTTTCCAACATCCTCAAGAACCTTTCGGAGATCCTGACCAAGGCCGAGGCGCACGCGCTCGCGCGCAAGATCGACCCGGCCGTGCTGATCGGCGCGCGGCTCTACCCGGACATGCTCCCGCTGGCCAAGCAGATCCAGATCGCCTGCGACACCGCCAAGGGCGCGGTCGCGCGCCTGGCCGGCGCGGAGGTGCCGCGCCACGAGGACACGGAGCAGAGCTTCGCGGAACTGCAGCAGCGCATCGCGCGCGTGGTCGCCTTCATCGAATCCGTGCCTGCGGAGCGCATCGACGGGTCCGAGGAACGCAAGATCCTGCTCACGCTGCGCGGCCAGGAGGTCACCTTCACCGGCCTGCAGTACCTCACCGGCTTCGCGCTGCCCAACTTCTACTTCCACGTCGTGACCGCCTACGACATCCTGCGCCACAACGGCGTCGAACTGGGCAAGCGCGACTATCTCGGCAATCCTTGAACCGGGACCGCTAGGCCCGGCGCTTGCGCAAGCGTTCGATCTCCTTGAGCACTTCCTCCGGATCGGTGCTCAGCTCCAGGTCCGCCAGTTCCTCCGGGGCGTCGCAGGCGATGCCGAGCTTGTCCTGGATGGCGTGGAGCATCGTGAGCACCCGCGTCAGCTCCGCTTCGGTCAGCAGGCCGATGTGCAGGTCCAGGTCGGCGCGCCGGTCCGATTCCTCGCCCAGGCGGTTCTGGCTGATCAGCACGAAGGTCGACAGGAAGATGGCCTCCAGCGAGACGATCATCGTCAGCAGGCCGTACGGATAGGGGTCGAACGGGGCGATGCCCAGGCGCCCGGTGTTGAGCAGCAGCCAGGCGCCGAACCACAGCACATGGAAGTACACGAAGGACATCCGGCCGGAGAAGCTGGTGATGCCGTCGGCCAGGCGCTCCTGGAAGCGCCGCTCGAGCGCCGCCTGGGCGCGCAGCTTCAGTATGGTGCGGATGTTGCGCTCGACCACGTCCGACAGCGCGGGGTTGTCCGGCGCGTCGTCGTAGATGCTCAGGCTCGGGTTCGAATCGGCAGCCATGGTAGGGACGTTGGCGCCGCCCCTGGCGGGCGACGGTAGTAGAGTACAAGAATCCGGCGCACCATTGACGAGCGCGCACGGAGCGCCATCGAACAAGGAAACGCCGCGTACGCCGATTCCCTCCCGGGCGAAATAGACGCCCGGCAGCCTGCTCACGGGGCGGCGGCGTAGAAGTAGTACTCGGCCTGGTAGGGAACGCGGACCTGCGCTCCGGCCGATGCGGCGTTGCAGTCGGCCGCGGCCGGCTTGCCGCCGGCCGTGTCCAGGCGCTGCACGCTGGCCGTGTGCGCCAGGACGCCGGGGCCGGAGACCGAGGCGGCGGTGAGCAGCAGCCATGCCACGCTGCCCGGATCCGGGCTGTCGATCTTGGCGGCCACGGCACCGACCACCTTGCTCCCGTCCTTGGACTCCCAGGTCGGGCCGGCGTAATGCTTGCCGATCACCTGGCCGCCGGCGTCGTAGAGGATCGCATCGGGCCCGACCAGCACCCACGAGACGCGCGGGTCATCGGCGCCGGCGCTCTCGCAGCGGTACACCTGCACGCCGCGCGCGTGCGCCTCGAGAAACAGCGTCTGTCCGGCTGGCACCTGGAGCAGCAGCGGCACGGCCGGTGCGGACATGCCGGCGCAGCCGGCGAGCAGGCTTGCGCCCAGCGAAAGGGCGCCCGGGAGGATCGTGGTATATCGCATCGGTATGCTCTCATCGCTGACGACGCACCAGGGCTGCACGTCGTGAACCCAGCCGCGGTTATACCCGAAGCGTTCAGCGCTACCGCCGGCGACGGCTACCCGATCCGCGGCTTCCTCTGGCGCTGCCCGCAGGGCCGGGCCGCGGACCGTCCGGTCGTCGTGATCAACGCCGCCACGTCGGTGCGCTGCCGCTATTACGCCCGCTTTGCCGCCTACCTGTGTGCGAACGGCCTGGACGCGGTCACCTACGACTACCGCGGCATCGGCGAATCGCGGCCGCCCAGCCTGCGCAAGCTCGAAGCCAGCTGGTCGGTCTGGGGCCGGGATGACTTCGAGGCCGTGCTGGTGGCCCTGGCGCAGCGCTTTCCCGGCCAGCCGGTGCACGTCGTCGGGCACAGCATCGGCGGCTTCCTGATCGGCTTTGCCCCGTCGGCGCGCTGCGTGCGCCGCATCGTCACGGTAGGGGCGCAGTTCGCCTACTGGCGCGACTATGCGCCGCGTGCGCGCCTGCGCATGTACCTGCGCTGGCACGTGGCGATGCCGGCGCTGACCGCCGTGCTGGGTTATCTTCCGGGGCGCCGCCTGGGCTGGCTCGAGGACACGCCGCGTGGCGTGGTGCAGGACTGGAGCGGTGCCCGCGCCCGCTTCGAGCAGCGTCGCGCGGCGGCGCCCGCGCCCGGCGGCCCCGCCGCCGTGTCGATCGCGCATTTTGCGGCAGTGCATGCCGATATCCTGGCGCTCAGCATCGACGATGATGACTTCGGCACGGTCCCGGCCATCGAGCGTGCGCTGGCGTACTTCACCGGTGCGACGCGCACCCATCTGCGCATCGCGCCCGGCCTGGCCGGGCTTGCCGCCGTCGGGCACTTCGGTTTCTTCCATGAGCGATCGCGCGCCCGCCTGTGGCCGCTCGCGCTGGCGTGGCTGCGCGACGCTTGCCTCGCACCGGACGCGCCGGGCCGCGTGATCCCGCGCTGATCAGCGTGGCGCGGCCGCGCCCTGGCTGGCCGCGTGATAGCCCCAGGCGCCCATGGCCAGCAGCAGCGCCGAACCGCTGAGTCTGGCCATGCTCGAGCCGCGGTCCTGGATCACGGGCGCGATCTGGGCCAGCAGCGCGGGGCTCGACTGCTCGACGTAGCGCGCCAGTTCGAGCACGTGCTCGGCGCTGATGCGCGCCGCGTCCTCGACCGAGACCGGCACCGCATTGCGACCCAGGCGGAACATCAGGTGGCCGAAGGCACCGGCGGCCAGCGCCACCAGTGCGAGCGGTCCGACCGGCCGGAGCAGGTGCTCGAGCAGGCGCGCGCGCACGGTGAGCGGTGCCTGGCTGTAGGCCTCCGAAACCAGTTCCGGTAGCCCCCGGTCGCCGGTGCCGGGTCCCTGCGCCGCTGCGCCGGAAAATGCAACAGGCCGAACGTCAAGCTCGTGCGTCATGTCGGTTCCCTTTCGGAAAGGACGGACTATCGGGAAGGGGACAGGCCACTATGCCGTCGGCGGCCGGCCCCGCGTATCGGTCGTAGGTATGACCCGTGCGTCACGCATCGAGGCCTCAAGGTCCACCGCGCCGGGCCCGCGCGCCTCGCATGCACTTTCTGACGGGACCCCGGCGTCAAAGTTCCACCGAAAAAAATTTCGGATGTAACGCGGCATAGCCAAAAAAGGCGTCGCGCCGGCAATGTCCGAGGCAAATACGTGTCTAGGGCAGGAACAGATCCTTGAGCTCGCGCGGCTGGCAGCGCAGGTACTGCGGGGGCGCGCTCACGCGCGCGCCCAGGCGCGCGGCGGCGTGCCAGGGCCAGCGCGGGTCGTACAGCATGCCGCGCGCCAGCGCGACCGCGTCGGCATCGCCGCGCGCGATGATGGACTCGGCCTGCTCGGGTTCGGTGATGAGTCCCACGGCGATCGTCGGCAGGCCGACCTCGTGCTTGATGCGCCGCGCAAGCGGCACCTGGTAGCCGGGTTCGAGCGGGATCGATTGCGCCGGCGACAGGCCGCCGCTGCTCACGTGGATGGCCGCACAGCCGCGCGCTGCCAGCGCCTGCGCGAAGGCCACGGAGCCGTCGATGTCCCAGCCGCCCGGCACCCAGTCGGTGGCCGACAGGCGCACCCAGACCGGCCGCTCGGCGGGGAACTCGGCGCGCACCGCATCGAAGACCTCCAGCGGGAAGCGCATCCGGTTTTCCAGGCTGCCGCCATAGCGATCCTGGCGCTGGTTCGACAGCGGCGACAGGAACTGATGCAGCAGGTAGCCATGCGCGGCGTGGATCTCGATGCCCTGCAGACCCAGGCGCGCCGCGCGCCGCGCCGTGTCGCGAAAGGCGCCACGCAAGCGCGCCAGGCCGGCGTCATCGAGCGCCAGCGGCGCATCGCTGCCCGCGGCAAACGGTATCGCCGACGGTGCCTCGGTCTTCCATCCGGACGGCGCATCGGGTGCGATCTGCCCGCCGCCCTCCCAGGGCACGCGCGTCGATGCCTTGCGCCCGGCATGGGCGATCTGCATCGCCAGCGCGATCGGGGCATGCGCGCGCACCGCCGCCAGGATGCCGGCCAGCGCCGCCTCGTTGGCATCCGAATACAGTCCCAGGTCCTGCGGCGATATCCGGCCCTCGGGCGACACCGCCGTGGCCTCGAGGATCAGCAGGCCGGCGCCCGACAGCGCCAGGTGGCCCAGATGGATGCGGTGCCAGTCACCGGGCGTGCCATCGCGGGCCGAATACTGGCACATCGGCGCGATCAGGATCCGGTTGGCGAGCTCCAGCGGGCCGAGGGAAAAAGCGTCGAACAGGCGGCTCATGCGTTACCTCTTCCACGGGCGGGATTGCCCGGCCCCGAGCATAGCCGCGGACACGCGGTTCAGTGCGGCAGCGCGCGAAACCCGAAGCGCAGCATCGGTGTCCCCTGCACGCTGACGACGCGCACGCCGGCGATCTCGAAGCCGTCGGATCCGCATTGCTGGCGGATCCGGGTGCGCGAGTCGACGTAGGTCGAGGGCACGTGGCGCGACAGGCCCAGGGTGGAGAACAGCGGGTCGCAGCCGGCCACGTCGAAAGGCCGCAGCGCGATGCTCTGGGGATGGGTGAGGATCGTGGAACAGCCCGACAGCCGGCACGCGCCACCCAGCTGCGCCAGCGCGGACGTGCTCAGCGTGAAGTGCACGTAGCAGGCGCTGTCCTGGGGCTCGATGCGCACCGTGCGTTCGTCGACGAGGCCGGCCAGCGTGCCCAGGGTCTGGTCGAGGATCCGCTCGAGCTCGTCGGTGCCGACCAGGAGGTCCGGGCAGGCCGGCGCGGCCGCCACGCGGCCGGGAAGGGCGAGCGATGCCAGCGCGATCAGTAGCAGCAGTAACAGCGGGAACAGCGACGACAGCGGCGCGGCGCGCGCGCGGCGGACCGCGCCGTGCGCGCCGGGACCAGCGGTGATATCCATCGGGCCCATCGTATCGCGTTGGCCGGCATCGCGTCGGCCGCCGCGCGCCGATCGGCAGGCAAGCACGGCCGCACCGGTGGCGCGCGGAGCACGCGCAGATATACTGCAGCCCCCGATTGCGGAGGCAGGAAAAAATGCGACGTGCCATCTACGCGGCTTCCACCCTCGCGCTGCTGTCGAGTGCCTGCGCGAGCGACCCGGTGGTGACCGGCGACTCGCGCGGATTCTTCGACACCACCAAGGGCATGTACGGGGGCAACGAATTCGACGCCCGGTCGACCGAGGGCAAGCTCGACTACGGCCACCCCGCGCCGGCCGCCGGCGCCCCGGCCGCGCTTGCCGCCGCCCCCGCCGCTGCATCTGCATCTGCATCCGCATCGGCAACCGCCGCTGCATCGGCCCCGGCCCCCGCGGCGCCCGCGCCCGCCGCCGTGCCCAGCGCCGCGCCGCTGAACCTGGCCGCCGCCGCGGCGCCGGCCCCCGCACCGGCGACGCGCATCGGCATCGACCCCAACGCGTTTGCCGCCGTGTTCGGACCCTCGACCGCCCCGGTCCAGCCGACGGCGGAGCAGCTGATGCAACTCGACAGCCTCTCGCTGGTGGCCGGCGAGGGCCTGCGCGCCGAACTGCAGAAGAAGATCCTCGCGTGCCGGCGCGCCGGCGCCGGGTGCCGGCTGGCCAGCCAGTAAGGGTAAGCAGGGCCGGGGCCGGGGCGCGGTCGTGCCCCGCGCTTCAGTCGCCCAGCACCAGGATGGCGCGAAAGTCGTTCACGTTGGTGAGCGTTGGACCGGTGACCACCGAGTCGCCCAGCGCCTCGAAGAAGCGGTGCGCATCGTTGTCGGCGAGGAAAGCCCTGGGTTGCTTGCCCAGGGCCCACGCGCGCTCCAGCGAATCGGGCGCCAGGAACGCACCGGCGATCTCCTCGGCGCCGTCCACCCCGTCGGTATCGCCGGCCAGCGCGTACACGCCGGCTTGGCCCTGCAGCGCGATTCCCAGCGAGAGCAGGAACTCGACGTTACGCCCGCCGCGGCCCTTGCCGTGCACGGTGACGGTCGTCTCCCCGCCCGAGAGCAGCACGCACGGGCGCGCGAACGGCTGCCCGTGGCGCGCCACCTGCAGCGCGATCGCCGCCAGGACCTTGCCGACGTCGCGCGCTTCGCCCTCGATCGCATCGCCCAGGATGTACGGGGTGACGCCGGCGGCGCGCGCGGCCCGTGCCGCCGCTTCCAGCGCCATCTGCGGCGTGGCGATCATGCGCAGCTCGCTGTTGGCCAGGCGCGGATCGCCGGGCTTGATCGACTCGCCCCGGCCGCTGTGCAGCACCTCGAGCACCTCGGGGGGCAGCGCGATGCGGTAGCGCTGCAGGATGGCCAGCGCGTCGGCGCAGGTGGTCGGATCGGCGACCGTCGGGCCGGAGGCGATGTCGGCCGGGTCGTCGCCGGGCACGTCGGAGATCAGCAGCGTGACCACGCGCGCCGGGTGGCAGGCCGCGGCGAGCCGCCCGCCCTTGATCGCCGAGAGGTGGCGGCGCACGCAATTCATCTCGCTGATCGTGGCGCCCGATTGCAGCAGCGCGCGGTTGAGCGCCTGCTTGTGGTCGAGGCTCAGGCCCTCGATCGGCGCCGGCAGCAGGGCCGATCCGCCGCCGGAGATCAGGCACAGCACGAGGTCGTCGGCGCCCAGGCCCCGTACCAGCGCCAGGATGCGCGCCGCGGCCGCCAGGCCGGCGGCGTCCGGAACCGGGTGGGCGGCCTCGACGATCTCGATGCGGCGGCACGGCACCTGGTAGCCGTACCGGGTCACGACCAGGCCCGAGAGCGGGCCCGGCCAGTGGTCCTCCAGGGCCCGCGCCATCGCCGCGGAGGCCTTGCCGGCGCCGATGACGACGGTGCGCCCGCGCGGCGGCTCCGGCAGGTGGGAGGCAACGCACAGCGCCGGTTGCGCCGAGGCGATCGCCGCGTCGAACAGTTCGCGCAGCAGCACGCGCGGCGCGCTGCTCACGCGGCCGCCGCAGCGAGCGTGGCGCCCGGGCGCATGCGCTTGGCTGGCACCGCGCGCGGCCTCAATCGGCCTTTTGCCCGATCTGGAAGTTGGCCAGCGTCTCGAGTGCCCGCACCATGGCCGAGTGGTCCCAGGCCTTGCCGCCGTGGGCGGCGCAGGAATTGAACAGCTCCTGCGCGGTGGCGGTGTTGGGCAGGGAAACGCCCAGCGCGCGCGCGCTCGACAGCGCCAGGTTCAGGTCCTTCTGGTGCAGTTCGATGCGAAAGCCCGGATCGAAGGTGCGCTTGATCATGCGCTCGCCGTGCACCTCGAGGATCTTCGAGGAGGCGAAGCCACCCATCAGCGCGGTGCGCACCTTGGCCGGATCGGCGCCGGCCTTGGCCGCGAACAGCAGCGCCTCGGCCACGGCCTCGATGTTCAGCGCGACGATGATCTGGTTGGCGACCTTGGCCGTCTGGCCGTCGCCGTTCTTGCCCACGAGCGTGATGTTCTTGCCCATCAGCTCGAACACCGGCTTGAGCTTCTCGAAGCTCGCCTCGCTGCCGCCGACCATGATGGAGAGGGTCGCATTCTTGGCGCCGACCTCGCCGCCGGACACCGGCGCGTCCAGGTACTGGCAGCCCAGGTCGTTGATGCGCTTGGCGAAGTCCTTGGTCGCGATCGGCGAGATGGAGCTCATGTCGACCACCGTCTTGCCGGGCGTCAGGCCCTCGGCGATGCCGCCGGCCGCGAACAGCGCCGCCTCGACGTGCGGGGTGTCGGGCACCATGGTGATGATGATGTCCGCCTTCTGCGCGACTTCCTTGCCGTTGGCGCAGGCCTTCGCGCCGGCCTCGATCAGCGCCGGCGGGATCGACGGGATGTTGTACAGGTAGAGCTCATGGCCGGCCTTGATCAGGTGGCCCGCCATCGGCGTGCCCATGATGCCCAGCCCGACGAATCCGATCTTGCTCATGGTTTCCTCCCAGGATGTTTGGATGTTGCGCGGCGTTCCGTTGTGATGCGGCGCCGCTGGTCAAGGGTGATCAGTTGCGCCAGGGACCGTACCAGCCCAGGCCCTCGAGCGTGGTCGTGCGCGGCTTGTACTCGCAGCCGATCCAGCCGGCGTAGCCGAGGCGGTCGAGCAGCGCGAACAGGAACGGATAGTGGATCTCGCCGGTGCCCGGCTCGTTGCGCCCCGGGTTGTCGGCGAGCTGGATGTGGGCGATGCGCGCCAGGTGCTTCTCCATCGTGGCGGCGAGCTCCCCCTCCATGCGCTGCATGTGGTAGATGTCGTACTGCAGGAAGATGTTGTCGCTGCCGGTGGCGGCGATCAGCTCGAGCGTCTGCGCGGTGCCGCTGACATAGAAGCCGGGGATGTCGCGCGTGTTGATCGCCTCGACCAGCAGGCGGATGCCCGCGGCCTGGAGCTTGCCGGCCGCGAAGCGCAGGTTGGCGACCAGCGTCTCGCGGATGCGTTCCTCGGGCACGCCCGCCGGGCGGATGCCGGCCAGGACATTGAGCTGCGTGCAGCCCAGCGCCTGCGCGTATTCGATCGCCTTGCCGACCCCGTCCTGGAACTCGCCGACCCGCTCGGGCAGCACGGCGATGCCGCGCTCGCCCTTGGCCCAGTCGCCCGCCGGCAGGTTGTGCAGCACCTGCTTGAGCTCGAAGCGGGCCAGCTTCTCGGCCAGCACGTCCTTGGGATAGGCGTAGGGGAACAGGTATTCGACGCCGCGGAAGCCGGCCTTGGCGGCGGCCTCGAAGCGCTCGGTGAATTCCAGTTCGTTGAACAGCATGGTCAGGTTGGCGGCGAACTTGGGCATGGTCGGGTCTCCGTGGTCGGGGATAGTACTGCGCGCGCTCAGGCCTGGCTGGTGGCCAGCTCCTCCTCGGAGCGCTTCTCGGGTGCGCCGTCCTTCTCCGGACCGAACGAACCGGGCGCGTCGCCGCGGCTCTTGGCCAGGTCCTCGAACTCGTTGATGTTGTCGATCTCCGTGCCCATCGCGATGTTGGTCACGCGCTCGAGGATGAATTCGATCACCACCGGCACCTGGAACTGTTCCATCAGGACCTCGGCCTTGTCGAGCGCCGCCTGCATCTCCTCCGGGCGGCGCACCCGGATGGCCTTGCAGCCCAGGCCCTCGACGACCTTGACGTGGTCCACCCCGTACTCGTTGAGCTCGGGCGCGTTGATGTTCTCGAACGACAACTGCACGCCGTAGTCCATGTTGAAATTGCGCTGCGCCTGGCGGATCAGCCCCAGGTAGGAGTTGTTGACCAGGATGTGCAGGTAGGGCAGCTTGAACTGCGCCCCGACCGCGAGCTCCTCGATCATGAACTGGAAATCGTAGTCGCCCGAGAGCGCGACGATCTTGCGCTTGGGGTCGGCTGCGCGCACGCCCAGCGCCGCCGGGATGGTCCAGCCCAGCGGGCCGGCCTGGCCGCAATTGATCCAGTGGCGCGGCTTGTAGACCTTCAGGAACTGGGCGCCGGCGATCTGCGACAGGCCGATCGTGCTCACGTAGCAGACGTCCTTGCCCAGGCCCAGGTTCATGCCCTGGTAGACGCGCTGGGGCTTCATCGGCACGTTGTCGAAATTGGTCTTGCGCTGCATGTCGACCGCGTTCTTGCGCGCCAGGCACTGGGCGGCCCAGTCGCTGTAGGGCTTCAGGCGCCCCTGCACCTTCCAGGCCCGGGCCACCTTGACGAAGAGTTCCAGCGCCGCCTTGGCGTCCGAGACGATGCCGTAGTCGGGCGCGAAGACGCGGCCGATCTGGGTCGGTTCGATGTCGACGTGCACGAACTTGCGGCCCTTGGTGTAGACGTCGATCGAGCCGGTGTGGCGGTTGGCCCAGCGGTTGCCGATGCCCAGGACGAAGTCCGAAGCCAGCATCGTGGCATTGCCGTAGCGGTGGGAGGTCTGCAGGCCGACCATCCCGGCCATCAGCGGGTGGTCGTCCGGGATGCTGCCCCAGCCCATCAGCGTGGGGATGACCGGCACCCCGGTGATCTGGGCGAATTCCACCAGCAGGGCGGAGGCGTCGGCGTTGATGATGCCGCCGCCGGCGACGATGAGCGGACGCTCGGACGCGAGCAGCATCTGCAGCGCCTTTTCCACCTGGGCCTGCGTGGCCGCCGGCTTGTAGACGGGCAGCGGTTCGTAGGTCTCCGGGTCGAACTCGATCTCCGCCATCTGCACGTCGATCGGCAGGTCGAGCAGGACCGGACCGGGCCGCCCGGAGCGCATCAGGTGGAAGGCCTGCTGGAACGCGCGCGGCACCTGGGCCGGTTCCATGACCGTCATGGCCATCTTGCACAGCGGCTTGGCGATCGAGGCGATGTCCACGGCCTGGAAGTCCTCCTTGTGCAGGCGGGCGCGCGGCGCCTGGCCGGTGACGCACAGGATGGGCGTGGAATCGGCGGCAGCCGAGTACAGGCCGGTGATCATGTCGGTTCCTGCCGGGCCGGAGGTGCCGATGCACACGCCGATGTTGCCCGCCACGGCGCGCGTGTAGCCCTCGGCCATGTGCGAGGCGCCCTCGACGTGCCGCGCCAGGATGTGGTTGATGCCGCCGACCCGGCGCATCGCCGCGTAGAACGGATTGATGGCGGCGCCCGGAACGCCGAATGCGGTGTTCACCCCTTCGCGCCGCAGTACGTGGATCGCCGCGTCGACAGCCGTCATCTTTGCCATGGGGAGTTTCTCCAGCAGTTGGAATGGGAATAATTGATCGATCCTAGAGGATACATTTCATTTAGGCAATGGCATAAAAACTCACTAGAATCGATATCTGGAGTATCGAATAGGGCGGCTATGGATCGACTCAAGCAGATGGAAGCCTTCGTCGGCGCCGTCGACAGCGGCAGCCTGGCCCGGGCCGCGCGCGCGATCGGCATCACGCCGGCGATGCTCGGGCGCCGTGTCGACGCGCTGGAACGCCGCCTCGGGGTCAAGCTGCTGCACCGGACGACGCGCCACCTCGCCGTCACCGAGGAGGGCGCGGTGTTCGTCGAGCAGTGCAAGCGCACGCTGGCCGAGATCAACGGCGCCGAGGACCTGATCAGCGCGGGGCGCCACACGGCGGTGGGCCACCTGCGGCTCACCGCCCCGGCCGGCTTCGGCCGCCGCCACGTGGCACCCCACGCGCCCTCGTTCCTGGCGGCGCATCCGCAGGTCGACGTTTCCTTCGACCTGACCGACCGCGTCGTCGACCTCGTGCGCGAGGGCTTCGACCTGGGCATCCGCATCGGCGGCGTGTTCGACCCGAATCTCGTCGCGGTGCGCCTGGCGCGCAACCGGCGCGTGGTCTGCGCCGCGCCGGCCTACCTGGAGCGGCACGGCACCCCGCGCGCGCTCGAGGACCTCTCGCGCCACCAGTGCCTGGTGATCACCCCCAACCCCGGGCAGACCGCCGCGTGGTCGTTCCTGCAGAAGGGCAGGGCCATCAACGTGCGCGTGCACGGCAAGCTCGACTGCAACGACGGCGAGCTGCTGCATCGCTGGGCGCGCGAGGGCCTGGGCCTGGCATGGCGCTCGACCTGGGAGATCCAGGGCGAGCTGGCGCGTGGCGAGCTGGTCACCGTGCTCGATGACTTCGCGCTGCCGGACTACGACATCCGCGCCGCCTACTCGCGCCAGGTCCACGTGCCGGCCAAGGTGCGCTTCTTCGTCGATCACCTCAAGCAGCTGTACGCGGCGCGCGACTACTGGACCCAGCGTTGATTGGACGCCGGGCGAGGGTCCGGTTCCTCGATGCCCGGCCGTCGCTGTGCGGGCGTGGCCGTTCAACGTCGCCATGGCCGGCAGCGCTTGACCGGGGCAAGCTGCGCTGGCACAGTCCCGCCCGGAGTGGCGATGGCAGGTTGACTGCACGAGCGATTGTGAATTTGCGGTTGCGAAGGGACACCGATGCTTCAACTTCGACCGAACTGCGAATGCTGCGATGCAGATCTTCCGGCACACACCGAAGAAGCCAGGATCTGCTCTTTCGAATGCACGTTTTGCGTTCGCTGTGCCGAGCGTATTTTGGGCGGAATCTGTCCCAATTGCGGCGGCGAGCTGGTAACCCGGCCTCGGCGCCCGGCCGATGAGCTGCAACGGCATCCGGCATCGGATCAGCGTGTGCGCAAGCCGGGCGGTTGCGGCGCGACGCTGCCGCCGTCGACCTCGTAGCGCGCACGGCAGGACGAGGGCGCCTCGGCCACCTGCGGGCGGCGGCCCCTTTGAGCGTGCCCGCCCTCGGCCTCCGACGGCAAGGTATGTACCCGGCAGCGGCACCGTGACGACGCTCACCTATCGTCCAGCAGTCGCATCCGATTCCGGCCAATGCGTCGTGCTGCGTGGACGAACCCGGGAAAATGCCTTCTCCGCGGCGAGCCTTGCCGCGCTAGGCATCACCGCCAGCTCATGGGGCAGCGCGATCGAATCGGGACAGCTCACCGGTCGCGTTTGCAGCGCCTGCGGCGACATGGTCGGATATGGTTTTGGCGACAAGCGCAGCGGAGAGGTCGTCGTCCTGGCGGTATTGCCGCAGTACGAGGGTCGCGGAATCGGCAAAGCACTGCTGCTGCAGGTGATGAACCATCTGTGGGAGCTTGGTCACCAGCGTCTCTTTCTCGCCTGCTCGAGCGATCCTGCCCACAGGTCGTATGGCTTTTATCGGCACCTCGGCTGGAGGCCCACCGGATCGCTGGACGAATACGGGGACGAGGTATTGGAGTTCTTGCGGCCGGACGCGCGGCACCGGTACGACTAGCCGTTCGCGCCGCCGAGCCTGCTGGCGCCGCTTCTCTGACCGCGGGTCCGTCCAGGCCGCGCGCGTGCACCCGCGCGCGTGCCCCATTACAATGTCGCGCCGCATCCGCCGGCCACTTCCGCGCGCCCGCCGGGTAGCGCCCCACCATGCCCGCGCCGCTACTCGATGTATTCGCGCAATGGCCCACCTGGACCTGGCTGGCGCTGCTGGCGGCGGTGATCTTCGCCGCCGTCGCCCACGGCGCGATCGGCTTCGGCTTTCCGTTGATCTCGACGCCGCTGGTGGCGCTGTTCACCGACGTGCGTACGGCCGTGCTGACGACGCTGCTGCCCAACATCGTCCTGAACATCATCAGCGTGGTGCGCGGGCCCAACTGGCTCGATGCGCTGCGCCGCTTCTGGCCGGTGGCGGCCTATGTGCTGGCCGGCACGCTCGTCGGTTCGCGCGTGCTCGTCTACGCCGATACGCGCCTGCTCAAGCTGATGCTGGCGGCCATGATCGTCGTGCACCTGCTGCAGAGCCGCCGGCCCGGGCGGCCCTGGATCGACCTGAGCCGCCATCCGCGCCTGGCGCAGATGAGCTTTGGCCTGGTCGGCGGCTTCTTTTCGGGGACGGTCAACGTCGCCGTCCCGCCGCTGCTGATGTACTTCTCGACGCTGGGCCTCGGCCCGGTCGTCATGACCCAGGGGCTCAACCTGTCGTTCCTGGTCGGGCGGGCCACGCAGGCCGTCGCCCTGGCCAGTGCCGGTCGCCTGGGCACCGGCCTGGCACTGCTCAGCCTGCCGCTGTCGGTGATCTGCGTGTCGTCGCTGGCGCTGGGGTTTCGGCTGCAGCGGCGCATCCGCCCCGAGGTGTTCGCACGGCTGCTGCGCATCGTGCTCTGGGCGATGGCGGCCACGCTGGTGGTGCAGGTGGCGCTGGCCTACTTGAGGTGAATCTTGCCGCGGTGGCGCAGGCGGCTGAGCGTCTCCGCGCACAGGTTCAGGTAGGAGGCGAGCTCCTTTTTCGGCAGGACCTCGGAGAACTGCGGCAGCTTGCGCTGGAAACGGCGCACGCGGCCGGGTGCGTCGAGCAGGTGCAAGGTGATGATGTGCCCCATGATGTCGCTCATGTGGCGCATGACCTCGAATTCGAACACGGCCTTGACCTCGGCGTGCTGGTCCAGGAAGGCCACCCATTGCGCCAGCGGCAGCTTGGCCACGCGCGCGCGCGTGACGGCGGTGATGCTGTAGGGCGCCGGCTTCTCCAGGCGCCAGGCGGCGTAGCTGGTCTCCATGTCGCCCTCGCGCGTGAAGCGCAGGATCATCTCCTTGCCGGCGGGGTTGGCGACCACCCGCTTCATCACGCCCTCGAGGATGAAATACTGCTCCATGTCCTCGGTGCCCTGCAGCAGCAGGTGCTCGCCCTTGCGGCAATCGACCACGTCCAGCAGCGCTTCGAGCTCCAGCGCCGCCTCGGCGTCCAGCCCCCGGAGCACCGCGTTTTCGCGGAGCCGGGCGCGGATGGCGTCGCGCTGGGGGTGGATGGCAATACGGCTCATGATCGACCTCGACCAGCGCGGCTGAACCGCGCGGCGGTGCCGGCGCCGGAAAAATTGACAGCGGTCAAGGAAGCGCCGGACGGTACTGGATATGGTCCACGATGGTGGAATCCGCGCGAGTATAGATCGTCCACCGCAAAACCATAAGCGCACTGGGAAGGGTGAAAAAACCCGGATAATCGGCGCCTGCCCTACAGGAGACAGGCGACGATGGACAAGGCACTTTCCGGCATCCGCATCCTCGACATGACCCACGTGCAGGCCGGGCCGACGGCCTCGCAGCTGCTGGCGTGGCTGGGCGCCGACGTCATCAAGTTCGAGCCGCCTACCGGCGACGTCACGCGCGGGCAACTGCGCGACGTGCCCGAGGCCGACAGCCTGTACTTCACGATGCTCAACTGCAACAAGCGGTCGATCACCGTGAACATGAAGAACCCGGTCGGCAAGGAGGTTTTCGTCGCGCTGCTCAAGAAGAGCGACGTGATCATGGAGAATTTCGGCCCCGGCGTGCTCGACCGCCTCGGCTTCTCCTGGGAGACCATCCACGCCATCAACCCGGCCATCATCATGGCCTCCATCAAGGGCTTTGGCAGCAGCGGGCCCTATGCGGATTTCAAGGCCTATGAAAACGTCGCACAGGCCATGGGCGGCGCGATGAGCACCACCGGCTTCATGGACGGGCCGCCGCTGGTCACCGGCGCGCAGATCGGCGATTCCGGCACCGGCCTGCACCTGGCGATCGGCATCCTGGCCGCGCTGCAGCATCGGCACCGCACCGGCAAGGGCCAGTTCGTCGAGGTGGCCATGATGGACAGCGTGATGAACCTGTGCCGCGTGAAGTTTCGCGACCACCAGCGCCTCACGCGCGGACCGCTGCCGGAGTTCTCCATCCCGACCGAAGGCGCCCGCGACACCCCGCGATCGGGCAACGATTCCGGCGGCGGCCAGCTGGGCAACGCGATCAAGTGCAAGCCCGGTGGCCCCAACGACTACCTGTACGTCGTGGTCCAGGAGGCGGTCTGGAACGCGCTGGCGCGCCGCATCGGCGGCGACGCCCTCGCGGCCGACGAGCGCTTCGGCACCATCCACAACCGGCGCAAGAACCAGCAGGAGATGTGGCGCCTGCTCGGCGAGTACGCGGCCGGCTACACGAAGTGGGAGATGATGGCCATCCTCAACGAGATCGACGTGCCCTGCGGCCCGATCATGAGCACGCAGGACCTCGTCGACGACGAGCACGTCCGCCTGCGCGAGATGGTCGTCGAGCTCGACCACCCCAAGCGCGGCGGCTGGCTCAACGTGGGCATGCCCATCAAGCTGTCCGATTCCGCGGTGCCGATCGAGCGCGCCCCGCTGCTGGGCGAGCACACCGAGCAGATCCTGCGCGACGTCCTGGGCTATGCCGATGCGCAGATCGCCTCGCTGCGCGAGGGTGGCGCGTTCAGCAAGGAGCCGCCCAAGCAGCCGGAGTACCACCCGCTGCGCGAGGCCGGCTGAGCGCGCGCCGGCAGCGCCGGCGCGCTGTCGTGGTTTTCCCCGATTCTTGACCGCGGTCAAGGACCGCGGGTGCCCGCGCTAAATATCCTCACGATCGAATTGGGCGGGGCGTCCCGGGAGTGACGCGCCGCCTGCTCGCCGGTATGGATTCGCGCGCTGCCCTGTTGCAATGGCGCCGAATGTGCGGCGCACCAAGCATGCCCAGGGCTTGGTGCCCGTTACAATTTTTGCGATGACCGAGGCCACCGGTAGTGCCCAACGCACATCGGATGACGAGAAAAACGTACCCAAGGAGAAGCGGGAAATGACGAACAGGAGCATGCGCATGCCACGTCACGTGGCGATTGCGGCGGCGGTTGCTGCCTCGGTCCTGGCCGGGGCGGCGCGGGCCGACGACGGGAAGGTGAGCAAGTCGACGCTCGATGACACGCTCTTGTACCTGCTCAACGGTTTCTATGGATCGTTCGACGTCTCCGTGGACGACACGACCAAGGGCATGAACGGCTTCGTCGCTTATCACATCAATGGCGCCGGTACGGGCCTCGATTACTCCAATCCCAAGAACGGCGGCGCCGGTCCTTTCGGCAACGTCGGGTATCAAGCGGCGATATCGACCAACGCCTCGGGCATCGGCTGGCGTGGCGCGCACGCCATCCCGGGCTGGGAAGACACCAAGCTGCTCATCCAGGTCGAAGCCCAGGTCGGGCTCACCGCGTCGCCCGGCGTGGTCACCTCGTACACGGCGCAGACCAATGGCGTGAGCGGCGCCATCGGCCTGGGCACCACCTACCTGGGTTTCGGCGGCAAGGACTGGGGCGCCGTGAAGATCGGCCATGGCACGACGCCCTACAAGAAGGCTACCGACCGCCTCGACCCGTTCGCCGGCATGCTGGGCGACATGCCCACCATCATGGGCAACACCGGTGGAGACAATCGCGTGGAGTTCAACGCCGTGATGGACCACGCCATCTGGTACGAATCGCCGCGCATACAGGGCTTCAGTTTCGATGCCCTGTTCTCGCCGGGGCAGAACCGAACCGCGGACAGCGCCAACAACCTGGCTGGCGGCTCATCCAATTGCAACGGCGGCAACATCCCGGGCAGCGGCAACCTGCCCCTGAACTGCGATGACGGCGGCTTCGACAACGCCTACAGCCTGGCGTTCAAGTTCGAGACCAAGAGCCTGTACCTGACGCTGGACTACGAACTGCACAAGAACGTGAACCGCAACAGCGATGGCATCGGGTCCAATTCCCCGCAGTACGCCAACCTCATGGCGCTGGGAGATCCCGCCACCGGCGCGCCGGGCTCGCCGTACCTGAACTGGGCCCTGTACGACTTCATCGGCAGCGCCTATGGCGCGACCGGCTCCTGCGCCACCGCCCCGAGCTCGGCGACCTACTACTGCGCCAATGCCACGCCCGAGTTCCTCGGCGACATCGGCGACGAGGCGGCATACAAGTTCGGCGCCCAGTACATCTTCGACTTCGGCCTGACCGTGAGCGGCATCGTCGAGCGCATGACGCGCCAGATGCCGGCCGCGCTCGAATGGGCCAACGAGCGCCAGCGCAACGGCTTCTGGCTGGCGTTCACGCAGGAACTGGGCCCCGCCGACAACGTCAACCTCGGCTGGGCACATGCGGGCAAGACCGTCGGCGACCCGGCCGGGCAGCACAATTTCGACCCCGCCAATACCAACGACACCGCCGACATGTGGACCTTCGCCTACAAGCACCGGCTGGACGGTCAACTCTATGTCTATGCCAACGTGGCCGAAACGCTCAACCATGGCAATGCGCACTACGACCTGGGGGGCGGTGGACACGGGGTCAAGACCGACTGCCACGATGGTACGACGACCCCTATCATCGATTACACCAGCGCCGGCAACACGACCTGGGGCGGCTGCAAGCCATTCGGCGTTTCCCTCGGGCTGAACTTCAAGTTCTGACCGCCAGTTCCGACCCGGGCGCTCCGACCCGGACGGATGTGCCGGATGGGGGCTGGCGGGCGGTACGCTCGCCAGCCCTCTTGCGCTGTGCCGCCGACCGGCGGGATGATTGTTTTGCAGAGATAAGGACCTTTTCATGAAAATCGCCATCATCGGCGCCGGGGCGATCGGCGGCTACATCGGCGTCAAGCTCGCCCTGGCCGGCGAGGACGTCACCTTCATGGTGCGCGGGGCCAACCTGGCCGCGATCCGCGCCAACGGCGTCAAGCTCATCATGCAGGACGGCTCCGAGCACGTGGCGCGCAACGTCAAGGCCACCAACGACTATGACGAGCCGGGCCCGCAGGACATGGTCATCCTGGGCATGAAGGCCCACCAGGTGATCGATGTCGTCGACGACATGACCAAGCTGCTCGGGCCCGACACCATCGTCGTGCCCATGCAAAATGGCATCCCGTACTGGTACTTCTACAAGCACGGCGGCGACCTCGACGGCCGCGTCGTGCACAGCGTCGATCCGCACGGCAAGATCGCCAGCACCATCCACTCGAGCCGGGTGATCGGCTGCGTGGTGTACCCGGCCTCCGAGCTCGTCGCGCCGGGCGTCATCCAGCACGTGGAGGGCGACCGCTTCCCGGTCGGCGAGCCGGACGGATCGACCAGCGCCCGCGTGGCGCGCGTGTCCGAGTGCTTCATCCGCGCCGGCTTCAAGGCCCCGGTGCTGGACAACATCCGCGCCGAGATCTGGCTCAAGCTGTGGGGGAACCTGACCTTCAATCCCATCAGCGCCCTGACCGGCTCGACGCTGATCGACATCTGCCAGTATCCGCTGTCGCGCGACCTGGCCGCGGCCATGATGACCGAAGCGCAGACGATCGCCAACAAGCTGGGCATCACGTTTCGCGTATCGCTGGAAAAGCGCATCGCCGGGGCGGAGAAGGTCGGCCGCCACAAGACCTCGATGCTCCAGGACGTCGAGGCCGGCCGCGCACCGGAGGTCGACGCGCTGGTCGGCTCGGTCGTGGAACTGGGCCGCCTGACCGAGACGCCGACCCCGCACATCGACGCCGTCTACGCGCTGATGCAGCTGCTGGCCCGTACGATGGAGGAAAAGCGCCACGCCGGCGCCGCAAACAAGCACTGAGGCGGCCGCGCGGCCATGCTTGCAACCGCTGTCCCGGGCGCCGCCCGGCGGCAGCCACCGATCAGGACGAACGCGATGAGTACGTGGATTCGATTTTTGACGGCCGATGGCCGCCCGGGCTTCGGCACGCTCGAGGGCGACCGGATCGCCGAGTACGACGGCGAACTGTTCGGTGCCTGCGCGCCGACCGGCAGCGTGCTGGCGCGCGACGCCGTGCGCCTGCGCAGTCCCTGCAGCCCGACCAAGGTGATCGCGCTCTGGAACAACTTCCGCGCGCTGGGCGAGAAGCTCGGCAAGGCGGCGCCGGCGCATCCGCTCTTCCTGCTCAAGCCCGCCACCTCGGTGATCGGCACCGGCGAGGACATCCGCCGGCCCCCGCGCTATGCGGGCAAGATCGCCTACGAGGGCGAACTGGGCATCGTCATCGGCCGCACCTGCGCCAACGTGTCGGTCACCGAGGCCAACCGCTACATCTTCGGCTACACCTGCGTCAACGACGTCACCGCCGGCGAACTGCTGGCCGAGGATCCGAACTTCCCCCAGTGGACCCGTTCGAAGGGCTTCGACACCTTCTGCGCGCTCGGGCCGGCCATCGCCACGGAATTCGACTGGACGGGCGCCAGCGTCGTGACCACGCTCGACGGCGTCGAGCGGCAGAACTACCCGCTCTCGGACATGATCTTCTCGCCGCAGGAGCAGGTGAGCCGCATCTCGGGTGACATGACGCTCTACCCGGGCGACGTGATCGCCTGCGGGACCTCGATCGGCATCGGCTCGATCAAGGACGGGGCGACGGTGACGATCGCCATCGCGGGCATCGGCACGCTGCAGAACACGCTGGTGGCCTGAGCCCGCGGGCGCCGCCCCCGGCGCCCGCGCATGGGCAAGCGCGCCCGCGCGGGCGCGCCGCACGAGCCTATGCCCTCGCGGCGGCGCCGTCGCGCCGCCGCAGTGCGGCCGCCCCTCATTCCAATCGCTGGACCTCGCCGTTCCGGTACGCGTACTTGAAATGCCTGGCCTGCGGGTCGGCCGGGCAGGTGTGGATGATCTGCGGATAGGCGCTGCCCGCGTTCGAGATGCAGGGGATCGCCTTCAGGTACTCGTAGAGCGATTCGAGGTCGTAGTCGGTGGCGCCGGCCAGCGCAGGCCAGGGCATGATCTGCAGCTTGCGGCCATCCGCAGGGGCCGTGACGCAATTGGGCGGCACGCCGGTACCCAGCGGCGCGCAGTTCAGGCCCACCTGCTGGAAATCATGGCCGGTGCGCAGCGTCGCCTTGAAGTGCTCGAGCGTATTTCCCTCGGGCAGGGCAACCCCCGTCGAGAAGTCCGGCGTCAGGTTCCTGGCGATCACGTCCTTCGCCCCGCAGCCGCCCAGGCCGGAAGCATCGCAGGCCCCGCTGCCGAAGTTGTTGCCGCCGCCCAGGTATCCCTCGGCATTGATGATCGCGGGCGGATTGTAGGGGTTGATGACGCTGGCGTAGACGTAGGTGCCGCCCGGCAGGTTGGCCGGCAGGTTCTGCGGGTTGCCATTGAGCGTGTACTGGCCGCCCTTGCCGCCGTTGCCCAGCGTGGCGCTGGCGTGGCAGCCGCTGCAGTTGCCCGCGGAGTTCAACCAGTACGAGCCGATGCCCACCTTCCTCGGGTCCAGGCCGGTCAGATCGAGGCCGACCGGCGCGATCGCGAATCCCTCGGCAATGCGTTCGTCGTCCGAACTGACCGGGCAGCTCGGGTAGTCTTCGTTGCCCAGCCCGCAACTTGGCCTGCTGGGAGCGGGCGGCGGACTTATGCCGGAGGTCAAGCTCTGCGCATTGCCCGGCTGGGCCGCCAGCAGCGCGATGCCCACCAGAATGGCGATCCCGGGCAGGCGTGTCGATTTGGTCCAAGCATCCATCCGCTTTTCCAGCAGCATTTTCGTCTCCTTCGAGGCTGGGTTGGCTCCGGGTTCCCCGGCTGCCGTTTTCCGCGGCCGCGCGCAGGCGCGGCTGTCCGCTTCCGGGTGACGCACGGCGGACATCATCTCGGCACCACCTTTCCATCGACGTACTCGTAGAACTTGTAGCGCCCCGCCGGCACGGCGGGGCTGCAGTTGTTGATCAGGACCCCGTTGCCATACGTGTTGGCGACGTTCGAGCCGGAGGGGCCGTTCACGTTCGACAGGTTGGTGTTGCAGGGGATGGAGCCAAGGTACTGCCAGACCGCATTGAGATCGCCGTCGGTCAGCAGACGCACCGCCGGCCAGGGCATGACCTGAAGGACGTAGGCGTTCGTGGGCGCCGCGACGCAGCCGGCGGGCACCGTGGTGCTGCCCGGGTTGCATTGCGTGAGGATCTGGTCGATATCGACCCCGTTATGAAGGACGCCCCAGTAGGTCTTCCAGTCGATGCCGCCCTCCGCGTAGTACGGCGTCTTCGCGGTGGGCGTCTGGACGTTGCCGTTCGGACTCGGCGTCAGGTTCTTGGAGTAGACGAGGCCGAAGTTCTGGCCGCCGGCCACGAAGGTCGTCGGATCGATGACGAACGTCGACTTGCCATCGACGATGCCGCCGGTATAGGGACCGTTGGGCGCGGGGAGGAAATACGGGTTTCCGCTCTGGTCGGCCTGGTTCTGCGGGTACTCGGCCTTGTGGAACTGGTTGGCGCTGTGGCAGTGGTTGCACACGCCCGTCACGTTGACGACATAGCTGCCGATGCCGACCTGGCGCGGGTCCTTGCCGCTCAGGTCGAGCGGCACCGGCGAGGCCCGGAACCCGGCCGCGATCCGCTGCTCGGTCGGGTCCGGCGCTGGCGCGGCATGCGTCGATAGCACGATGCCGCCGATGAGCACTGCGAAGGTGAGTAGCGCCGCCGGTCCTGAGGCGGCTTTCCATCGATGCTGAGTTGACATGATGCGGATCTCCCAAGGGGTCTTGATCGTTGTATGTTTAATCACGTCATGGAACGGGCTGCGGATGCTATACCCGTCGATACCCAGGCGCCGTGCCGTTACAAAATAGCGGCTCGCACTTGGGTGGGAAACTCGTAGGTATGCCCCGCATGCGGAAGAAATTGCGGGTATCGGGACCCGGGATCCGCCACGGCACCCCCATGCCGCGCGCTCGCTGGCCGTGCCGTTCAGGTGCCGGACGGCTCCGCGTCCACTCGCGCGGGGTGCGCGTACACGGAGAACCGCACGCCGCGCGTGAAGCCGATCAGGGTGACGCCCAGCGCCTGCGCCGTCTGCACCGCGAGCGTCGTCGGCCCGGAAACCGCGGCGAGCAGCGGGATCGATGCGGTTGCCGCCTTCTGCACCATCTCCACGCTGGCCCTGCTGGTGATCAGGGCAAAGCCCTCGCGCGAGGCGACGCCGGCGCGCGCCAGCGCACCGATCAGCTTGTCCAGCGCGTTGTGGCGGCCGACGTCCTCGCGCAGGTGCACGATGCTGCCGTCGCGCGCACACCAGGCCGCCGCGTGCGTTGCCCCGGTCTGCTGCTGCAAGGGCTGCGCGCCGCCCAGCGCCGCGGCGGCCCGTGCGAGCGCGGCGCTCGTCAGGCGCCAGCCGGGGTCGGCCACCGCCTGCAGCGGCCGCAGCACCTGGTCCAGGCTTTCGGTGCCGCAGATGCCGCAACCGGTGCGCCCGGCCAGCGTCCGGCGCCGATCCTTGAGGGCGGCGAACGCGGCGCTGGCGATCTCCAGTTGCAGCGTGATGCCGCCATGGCCGGCGCACACGTCGACGCCGTACAGGTCCGCGGCGCTGGCCAGGATGCCCTCGCTCAGGCAAAACCCGAGCGCGAAATCCTCCAGGTCGGCCGGCGTGGCCAGCATCACCGCGTGGGCGATGCCGTTGAACTCGAATGCGACCGGCGTTTCGACGGCCAGCAGGGCCGGCTCGGCTGCGAACGCGCCGTCGCGAAAACGCCATTCGACACAGTTGCCGGTCGCCGCCGGCGCATCGCCGTCGGCATCGGCCCGGGTGGCGCCGGGGCGCGGGTGCGACGCCATCCCGGCGTGCTCAGCCGGCGCCGCTGCCGGGTTCGAGATCCGGCAGCGGTCGCGGCTTGCGGTCTGCCCCCGTGGCCACGTAGACCAGCGTCGCCTCGGTGACCTTGACGACGTCGCCGGCCATGCCGCTGCGCTCGGCGTACACGGCGACGTCGACCGTGATCGACGTGCGCCCGGTGCGCACGATCCGCGCGTACAGCGACAGCACGTCGCCGACGAACACCGGCTGCTTGAAGACGAAGCTGTTGACGGCCACGGTGGTGACGCGGCCGTTGGCGCGCCGCGCGGCCCGGATCGCCCCGCCCAGATCGACCTGCGCCATGATCCAGCCGCCGAAGACGTCGCCGTGCACGTTGGCGTCGGCGGGCATCGGCATCACGCGCAGCACGGGGTCCTCGTCGGGCAGCGAAACGCTCATCGGTGGGTCCGGCAGCTCAGCGGAACGCGCTTTCGGGGATGGCGCGCCGCCAGGGGCGCGGTAACGCGCGATAATCGCGGCTGCGATCGGGCGCTGCGCCGGGTAACAATAGCAAATAGCAGCTACACGGCGGGCAGCTGCCGGGCGGGCACCAACGAGGCGGCGCGCCTGCGCTGCGCCCGGCGCCGCGGCAGGACGCCCAGGACAGGACGGCAAACGCATGCGAGGTGTAAGGGCATTACCGGCGGGGCATGGGGCTGCGGAGGCCGACGCGCAGGCCGGCCCGGGGCGCAAGGACATCGAGACCCTGCGTTCCTTGCTGCCCTACCTGTGGGCCTACCGCGGGCGCGTGCTGCTGGCCGTCGGCTGCCTCGTGCTGGGCAAGATGGCGATGGTCGGCGTGCCCATCGTGCTCAAGCATATCGTCGACGCGCTCTCGCCGGCCGCGGCGCGGGCGGCCGGTCCGGCCGCGGGCCTGGCGCTGGTGCCGGTCGCCCTGGTGGTCGCCTACGGCGCCCTGCGGCTGGGCACCTCGGTCTGCAACGAGCTGCGCGAGTTCTTCTTCGCCAAGGTCACCCAGTCGACGGTGCGCACGCTGGCCCTGAAGACCTTCCGCCACCTGCACGAGCTGTCGCTGCGCTTTCACCTCGAGCGGCGCACCGGCGCCGTGACGCGCGAGATCGACCACGGCATGCGCGGCATCTCCGCGCTGGTGAGCTACACGCTCTACTCGATCCTCCCGACCCTGGTCGAGATCGCCCTCGTCTTCACCTACCTGCTGACGCATTACGAGGCCTCGTTCGCGCTGATCGTCTTCGCCAGCCTCTCGGTCTACATCGTCTTCACGCTGTCCGTCACCAACTGGCGCACGCGCTACCGGCGGCGCGTCAACGAACTCGACGCCAAGGCCTCGTCCAACGCGGTCGACTCGCTGCTCAACTACGAGACCGTCAAGTACTTCAACAACGAGGAGTTCGAGGCGCGGCGCTACGACGCCACGCTGGCGCAGCAGGAGCACGCCGCGCTGCGCGTGCAGCGCTCGCTCAACCTGCTCAACGGCGGCCAGCAGGCCATCATCGCCCTCGGTCTCACGGGCATGTTGTGGCGCGCGGCGCTGGGCGTGCACAGCGGGGCGATGTCCATCGGCGACCTCGTGCTGGTCAACGCCTTCATGCTGCAGCTGTACGTCCCGCTCAACTTCCTGGGCGTCATCTACCGCGAGATCCGCCAGGCGCTCACCGACATGGACCGCATGTTCCGCCTGCTGCAGCAGAACCGGGAGATCGCCGACCGGCCCGGCGCCCACCCGCTGCGCTTCCCGGCCGACGGCGCGCGCTCGGTGGAGGTGCGCTTCGCCGGGGTCGAGTTCGGCTACGACCCGCGCCGCCGCATCCTGCACGGCATCGACATCGTCATTCCCCCGCGCACCACCTGCGCGGTGGTCGGCGCCACCGGCGCGGGCAAGTCGACGCTCGCCCGCCTGCTGTTCCGCTTCTACGACGTGCAGGGCGGCGCCATCCTGCTCAACGGCCAGGATATCCGCGACCTGGGCCAGGCCTCGCTGCGCGCGGCGATCGGCATCGTGCCGCAGGACACGGTGCTGTTCAACGAGTCCATCGCGTACAACATCGCCTACGGCCGGCCGGCGGCCACCCACGACGAGGTCGTCGCGGCGGCCCGCGCCGCGCACATCCACGAGTTCATCGAGTCGCTGCCCGACGGCTACCAGACCATGGTCGGCGAGCGCGGCCTCAAGCTCTCGGGCGGGGAGAAGCAGCGGGTCGCCATCGCCCGCACGCTGCTCAAGGATCCGGCGCTGATGATCTTCGACGAGGCCACGTCCGCGCTCGATACGCGCACCGAGGTCGCCATCCAGCGGGAGCTCGACGCCGCCAGCGCCCAGCGCACCACGCTCGTGATCGCGCACCGGCTCTCGACCGTGGTCGGCGCCGACCAGATCATCGTCATGGACCACGGCCGCATCGTCGAGAGCGGCAGCCATGGCGCGCTGCTCGCCCTGGGCGGTGCCTACGCGCGCATGTGGGCGCTGCAGCAGCACGAGGGCGCGGCCGAGCCCGGGCTGGCACCGGCATGAACGCGCCGGTGCCCGGGTCGCCGGGGTCCATCGCCGGGTCCGCCGACCGGTCCGTCGAAGCGCGCGGCGCCGTGCCGACGCTGACCATCGGCCGTCCCGACGACTGGCACCTGCACCTGCGCGATGGTGCCATGCTGGCCGCGGTGCTCCCTTTCACGGCGCGCAGCTTCGCGCGGGCCATCGTCATGCCCAACCTGCGCGTGCCGGTGACCACCACCGCGCTGGCGCGCGAATACCGCACGCGGATCCTCGATGCGCTGGAACCCGGGCAGTCCTTCGAGCCCTTGATGACGCTGTACCTCACCAGCGCCACCGAGGCGGCCGAGATCGACCGCGCCTGCGACAGCGGCTTCATCCATGGCGTCAAGCTGTATCCGTCGCGCGCGACCACCAACTCGGATGCCGGCGTGCAGTCGCTGGCCGACTGCATGCCGGTCCTCGAGCGCATGCAGCGGCGCGACCTGCCGCTGCTGGTCCACGGCGAGCTCGCGCAGCCCGAGGTCGACGTCTTCGACCGGGAGCGCCGCTTCATCGACGACGTCCTGGTGCCGCTGCGGCGCCGCTTCCCGGCGCTGCGCATCGTCCTCGAGCACGTGACCACGCGCGACGCGGTGCAGTTCGTCACCGGGGCCGCCGGGCCCACCGCGGCGACCATCACCGCCCACCACCTGCTGTACAACCGCAACGCGATGTTCCTGGGCGCCGACGGCGCGGCCGGCATGCGCCCGCACTTCTATTGCCTGCCCGTGCTCAAGCGCGAGGTCCATCGCCAGGCGCTGCTCGAGGCCGCCACCGGTGGCGATGCGCGCTTCTTCCTGGGCACCGACAGCGCGCCGCACCTGCGCCGGGACAAGGAATCGGCCTGCGGCTGCGCCGGCTGCTTCACCGCCCCGCTGGCGCTGCCGCTGTATGCGCAGGCCTTCGAGCAGGCCGGCGCGCTGGAGCGCCTCGAGGCCTTTGCCAGCCATCACGGCGCCGACTTCTACCGCCTGCCGCGCAACCGCGGTTCGCTCACCCTGGTGCGCCGGCCGCCGGCACCGCTGGCTCCGATCACGGTGCAGGGCGAGGAACTGGTCGCCCTGGGAGCGCAGGGCTGCGCGTGGTCGCTCGCCGGCGCCGAGGCGCCGGCGAGCGCATGATCCCGTCCGCCGCCGCGGACCGATGCCCGGGAATTCCCCCATGAAGAATCGCCTGCTCCACGCCCTGATCGCCCCGGTCGTCCTGGGGGCCTGCCTGGCGCCCGCCGCGCGTGCGGCCGCCCCGGTGATCGACAACGAGCGCGTCACCGTCTGGGATGGCACCGGCGTGCTGCCGCCGGCGCAGCACGATTTCATCGCCGTCTCCCTGAGCCGGCCCGGCACGGCGGTGGCGGGCCACCAGGGCGAGTCCGCGGGGGAGCCGGGTGCGCGGACCGTCCTCATCGAGTTCAAGGATCACCCGGTGGCGCCGATCCCCAATGCGTCCGGATACCCCGACGCCTTTCCCCGGCCGCGCGCCCGCAAGCTGCTCGAGACCGATCGCGCCGTCGTCTGGAGCTACCACTGGAACCCGGGCGAGCCGACGCCGATGCACTTCCACGACAAGGACGTGGTGGTCGTCTACCAGGAGGACACGGTCCTGCGCTCGACGACCCCCGGCGGCGCCAGCACCGTCAACGACTACCACCAGGGGGACATCCGCTTCAACCGGCGCGATCGCGTCCACAGTGAACTGCTGGTGGGGCGCGCCGGCAGCGCCGTCATGACCGAACTCAAGTAGCGGCGCCGGGCGCTGCCGGCCCGTGTTCAGTCGCCGTAGTAGCGCCGCACCCACTCGACCAGGCGTGGCAGGCCCTCGTCGATGCTCGTCGTCGGCTGCCAGCCCAGCTCGCGCGTCGTGCGCTCGATGTCGGCGGCGGTGGAGCGCACGTCGCCGGGCTGCATCGGCAGCAGGCGCCGGAGCGCGGTCCGGCCGGCGGCCCGCTCGAGCACCTCGATGAAGCGCAGCAGCGGCTCCGGGTGCCGGTTGCCCAGGTTGTAGATCCGATGCGCCGGTCCGGCTCCCGGCTCCGGCGCCGCGTGGTCCAGCGCCAGCAGGGTCCCGCGCACGATGTCGTCGATGTAGGTGAAGTCGCGCCGCATGTCGCCGTCGCCGTAGATCTCGATCGGGCGCCCCTCCAGGATCGCGCGCGCGAACTTGAGCGGCGCCATGTCCGGCCGGCCCCAGGGCCCGTACACGGTGAAGTAGCGCAGGCCGGTGAGGCGCAGCCCGAACTGCAGCGCATACACCTGCGCGATCAGCTCGCCGGCGCGCTTGGTCGCGGCGTACAGGCTGACCGGCTGCTCGACCGGGTCATCGACGCTGAAGGGCTGCTTGGCATTGGCGCCGTAGACGCTCGAGGACGAGGCGTAGACCAGGTGCTCGACCGTGCCGGCGGCGCGGGCACATTCGAGCAGGTTCACGAAGCCGCTCACGTTGCTGTCGATGTAGGCCTGCGGGTTCTCGAACGAATAGCGCACGCCGGCCTGCGCCGCCAGGTGCACGATGCGCGCCGGGCGGTGGCGCCGGAACACCTCGGCCAGCCCCGCGCGGTCGGCCAGGTCGGTGTGGTGGAAGGTGAAGCGGCCCGCGCTGGAGGCGCCGGCGGCGCAGGCGGCCAGGCGCGCCTGCTTGAGCGCCGGCTCGTAGTAGTCGTTCAGGTTGTCGAGCCCGACGACGGATCGGCCGCGCCCCAGCAGCGCGAGCACCACGCCGTGGCCGATGAAACCCGCGCAGCCGGTGACGAGGACCTCGGCGTCGCCGGATGCGGCTTGCGGCGGGCCGTCGGCTGGCATCGGGCTCAGAAGCGGCGTCCGATGCCTTCGTAGTGCAGGCCGGCCGCGCGCACCGCGCGCGGGTCGTAGAGGTTGCGCCCGTCGATGAGCACGCGCGCGCGCAGCTGCTGCGCCAGGGCGCCGAAGTCGGGGCTGCGGAACTCGAGCCATTCGGTGACGACGACCAGCGCGTCGGCACCGGCGCAGGCCTCCGCGGCGCTGGCGCAGAAGGTGACGCGCGCCGCATCGTCGGGGGCGAGCTCGGCGCGCGCCGTGTCGCTGGCCTGCGGGTCGTAGGCCCGCACCGTGGCGCCGGCGGCCAGCGCGTTGCGGATGAGGATCAGGCTGGGCGCCTCGCGCACGTCGTCGGTATTGGGCTTGAAGGCCAGGCCCCAGAGCGCGATGACCCGGTCGCGCAGCTTGCCGCCGAGCGCCTCGCGCAGCTTGGTCGTCAGCACCTGCTTCTGGTCCTCGTTGACGTCGTGTACCGCGGTGAGCAGGCGCGCCGGCAGCGCGTTCTCGCGGGCCATCGCCAGCAGGGCGCGCACGTCCTTGGGGAAGCAGGAACCGCCGTAGCCGGCGCCGGCGTACAGGAAGCTGGGGCCGATGCGCGGGTCCGCGCCAATCGCGTGGCGCACGCGCTCGATGTCGGCGCCGAGCCGCTCGGCCAGGTGCGCCAGTTCGTTCATGAACGAGATGCGCGTCGCCAGCATCGCGTTGGCCGCGTACTTGGCCAGCTCGGAGGAGCGGGCGTCGAGGACGATCAGGCGGTCGCGGTTGCGGTTGAACGGTGCGTAGAGCGTGGTCAGGGTCTCGATCGCATCGTCATCGTCCGTGCCGATGACGATGCGGTCCGGCTGCATGAAATCCTTGACCGCCGCGCCCTCCTTGAGGAACTCCGGGTTCGACGCGACGGCGACCGGCAGGTGCAGGTGGCGGGCGGCCAGTTCCTCGCCGACCGCATTGGCCACGAGTCCATGCGTGCCCACGGGCACCGTCGACTTGACGACGATCAGCGCCTTGCGCGTGAGGCGCCGACCGAGCTCGCGCGCCGCGCTCTCCACGTGGCGCACGTCGGCCGAGCCGTCCTCGTCCGTCGGCGTGCCGACGGCGATGAAGAAGATATCGCCATGGTTCACCGCGCGCTCGTAGTCCGCGGTGAAATCCATGCGTCCGGCGTTGCGGTTGCGCGCCACGACCTCGTCCAGGCCCGGCTCGTGGATGGGAACCTCGCCGGCGTTGAGACGGTCGACCTTGCGCGCGTCGATGTCGACGCACAGGACGTGGTTGCCGACATCGGCCAGGCAGGCGCCCGTGACCAGGCCGACGTACCCGGTGCCGATTACCGTGAGCTTCATGGAGGTTATTCCTGGGTTGATTGCACCGGGCCGGGCGCATGCCGCGCCCTGCCGGCCGATTCTATCGCGCCGCGGCAAGGCGCCCCGCGCCCGGCCGGGCGCGCCGGTTAGCGCCTATCATTGCGCCCGTGCGGGCGTGCGCGCCGGCCCCGGCCGGTGGCCGGCTGCACCGACCGCCCTTGTAGCCTTTGCTCCTGCAGGATCGCCATGATCAAGCCCGCCACGGCCGGCATCGAGGAACCCCGCGGGCGCGCCGCACCGCGGGCGGGTCCACCCGCGCCCGCCGTGGCACTGCACGCCACGGCGCGCCCGGCCGCTGCCGTCGACGTCTCCGTCGTCATCCCGGTCTACAACGAGGCCGAAAACCTGCGCGAGCTCGTCGAGCGCGTGGGCGAGGCGCTGGCGCCCTGCGGGCGCTCGTTCGAACTGCTGCTGGTCGACGACGGCTCCGCCGACGGGTCGCGAGCGCTGCTGGCCGGCCTGGCCGCCACCTACCCCTGGTTGCGCCCGCTGGCCCTGATCCGCAACTATGGCCAGTCGACGGCGCTGCAGGCGGGCTTCGACCACGCGGCCGGCGAGCTGGTCGTCACCCTCGACGGCGATCTGCAGAACGACCCGGTGGAGATCCCGCGCCTGCTCGGGCTCATGGACGCCGACCCGGAGATCGATGTCGTCTCGGGCTGGCGCCAGCAGCGCCAGGACCGGACCTGGTCGCGCAAGCTGCCCTCGTGGTTCGCCAACCGGCTGATATCGTCGGTCACCGGCGTGCGCCTGCACGACTACGGCTGCGCGCTCAAGGTCTACCGGCGCGACATCCTCGACAACCTGCGCCTCTACGGCGAGACGCACCGCTTCATCGCCGCCCTGGCGGTCGAGGCCGGCGCGCGCATGATCGAGGTGCCGGTGCTGCACCACGCCCGCACGCGCGGCCAGTCGAAGTACGGCATCGACCGGGTCTTCCGCGTCCTGCTCGATCTGCTCTGGATCAAGTTCTCGATGCGTTTCCTGCACCGGCCGCTGCACGCCTTCGGCGGCGTGGGCTTCGGCTTCATCGGTGCCGGCGGCGCGGCGCTGCTCTACCTCGCGATCCTCAAGCTGTTCTACGGCCAGGACATCGGCGGCCGGCCGCTGCTGCTGCTGGGCACCCTGCTCACGCTGATCGGCGTCCAGCTGCTGGCCACCGGGGTGCTCGGCGAGCTCCTCACGCGCATCTACCACGAGCCCGAAGGCCGGCGCCAGTACGTGTTGCGCCGTGAGCGGCCCCCGCGCCGCGGCGCCTGAGGAGCGCGGGCCATTTTCCACCCCAAGGTCCTGCGTTCGGCTGCGCGCGTCCTGGCCGCCCTCGTCCTGATGGGGATCGCCGTCTGGCTGGTCGGGCCGGAGCGCCTGCGCGCCCAGCTGGCGCAGATCGACCGCCGCTGGTTCGGCGCAGCGCTGCTCGCGGCGGTGCTCGCCCAGGGGACCTCGGTCGTGCGCTGGCGGTCGATCGCGCGCGTCTTCGGCCTGCGCGTGCGCACCGGCGCGCTCGCCCTGGCCTATGCGCAGGGGATGACGATCAACGTCCTGCTGCCCGGTGCGACGCTGGGCGGGGATGCGCTGCGCAGCGTGCGCCTGCAGGCCCTGGGCAATCCGCTGGGCGTCTCGGCGCTGACCGTGCTGCTCGATCGCCTGAGCGGGCTCTGGGTCCTGTGCCTGCTGTCCCTGCTCACCGGCGCCGGCTGGCTGATCGCCCTCGTCCTGGGGGCGCCGCTGCCGGCGCTGCCGCTGCCCGTCGATCTGGGGCGGGCGGGCATGGCCACCGGTTTTGCGGCCTACCTGGTCGGCCTGGCCCTGCTCTGCGCGATCCCCTGGCTCCCGCTGCGCCTGAGGCCCGCGCCGGCGACCGGGCCGGCTGGCGGGGCGGCTCCCCAAGCGGCCGCGGCGCCGGCGGCGCTGGCCACGCGCATCTGGAGCCGGATCGTGCAGTGGCACGACCTG
>Ga0116229_10001817_pt1 | contig 34060 bp, 28 predicted proteins | sample S1TSphgellanicum_3_FD_87313 | JGI IMG/M metagenome (GOLD analysis project Ga0116229, IMG submission 87313) | Host-associated microbial communities from peat moss isolated from Minnesota, USA - S1T2_Fc - Sphagnum magellanicum MG | ecosystem: Host-associated > Plants > Peat moss > Unclassified...
TTAACCGGCCTAAGAAGAGGCAGGTACTTGGTACTGACAGTATTTGATAGGGTTATTGGAGGATTGGAGGAGAGGACAATAACCCTATCAAATACAAAAGGGAAATATATTGATTTGGGACGTTATAATTTCTTTGACATTGGGTGTTAAATTCAAAACTAGTGTATAGGGTGCTGGGTCATTAGTGGTAACAGTTGCGGATGACGAGTCCTGCACATTTTCCCTCTGTTTCTTTTGAAGGAAAAACGGTCAGTATAAACTTCTGTAGCATCTCAATGCATCTAGTTGCTGCTTTTAAAAAAGTGGGTTTGGAGTTTGGCAAAAGGGATGACCAATTTAAGAATTCTATCAGAACCATTCCAAAGAAAAAAATGGAAAAGAAAGACATGATTGAGGTTCTGGTCAGAGTGTACACAACCTGTGTTATTGCTGTGTACCAATCATTGGTACAGTTCAAAATCCTTAAAACAAGAAAAACCAGCTAACTCACCTAGGAAAGACATTTGGCACCCAACTTATAGGTAATTTCCTTTTGGACCTTGGTTTCTTCTACGAAGAGTCTCACTGAATAGGGCAATTTATTCGGTCATTTATCAAGTTCCAAGTTGTCAACAAGGAATTTTGAAGGAACCAAATAACACCAATTTTGGTCGAAGCATAAATATAGACTCCAAAAGAATCCTATTTCATAAGCATAAATATAGACTTCAATGGCATCCAATTAGGCCTTTTGGGACACAAGTCATTCAAGTTACAAAGCACCTAACAGAATTTACCAGATGTCCTACAGGAGTGGGTGTGCGTAAAAAAATGCAACTATTTTGTTCTCTTTCGTATAATAGAATAAAACACAGTTGTATGCCCATTATCCTAAAAAGCACTCTACCACATACTTTAATACAACATATAGTTACTATGAAGTTGCTATGCAAAATGGTTGATAAAGGGAAACTAGTTACTATTAACATCAGATACCCAATTCCAACAACTAGAGGGCTCACAAAGCCTCACTTTGCCAAGCAGTTCTTCACATGGCTGGTAGTTTTACAAATCAAATGAGTCTGAATCAAGTTACTCACTTTATTGGGTTGACTTGAGTTAGTAGGTTCTGACACGTGTCCCAAACTGGTCACAAAAAGTTAGTCTCTTTTTAGAGCTCTCTTCCCCTTCTTGTAACCTTCTAAGGTATCCATAATTTTTTTCCCCCCCTACTTTAGGTTGGACTGCTGCTCTTTATGGAGCTAGGAGGGGGCCAAATTTCTGTCCTTTTCTTTTCATTCATCATAGAATTATGTTCATCAACTGAAACATCTGAGCATAAATGTAGTTATGGAGATTGGACACTAAGGGAACATCACTTCTTGCTGAGATGGACAACATTTGGAGCAATAAGCCTTGTGACGCTTGGATTTGCATGTTTTTCTCCTGACAGGAAAGACCCAATAGAATAATACCCAATTCATTTCCATAGTACCTTTTCTGCCTGTAAAGGCCTGTTCCCATTTCTTTAGTGTAATTGGAGGGCATGTTATCCAGCTTATATTGGTTACTTAGAGCATGTGTTTGAACTTCTTGTCCCTTGGAGCCAGTGGTTGTAATGTGCAGCTAAAGCCTGCAGGCACCCTGCATATAAGCATGTTGTGACCCAAGAATCGATAACAGTGGGATATTCTTTGTACGATTGAGGATTATGAAGACTCTGCCATGCCATTAGTCACAGTGATTTGTGAGGGCGCATTGTCAGATGCTTGTGAAGATTTCTTACATGATGAGAATGGGGAGACGCAAAATATCCTCATCAAACTCTGCCTGGCACCCATTTTGGGGCGTGTTTGTGCGGCCTTTTGCACTGGCAAGAGGAAAAACATTAAATGGGTTTTGCTGGACCAGAGCTGTTTGAAACCTAAAATCTCTCGACAGAGAGGCAGGACTCTGCCATTAGCCTACTTCTGGGTGCAGAGAGAGGTCCTATTTTTTATTTTTTTTATAATTAACCCCGTAGCAGTCAAGTCGCAGTCAAATCCTGTGACAGAGTCAAGTGGCTCCACACAGGTTGATGCATGGATTCCAATGCAGAGCGCAATTGTAGGCGGGGGACGGTTTTAGCGTCTCACATGAGAATGTGATGACAGGCCCTCCACATGCCTTCAGAAATTTGCAGGTTTTGAAAGGTTGGATCAAGTAGATCATGGATAAACTGAGTGTGCTCCCTTTTGTAAATTAGGGAAAAGTTTGGGTGTGGAAATACCATCAACTCCCAAGCCACCAAATGAAGTTTTGTGCAGTGGGACATTACAAACATAATTCAGAAGTTTTTGGTTTGGCAATAGGGTAGTGGGCCCAGTTCAGCTGTTGCTGCCCCCGGTATTCTGGAACATCAAGAACTGCAATGTTTAAGCCTTACAGTAGTCTTCTAGACACATAGCATTTTACAAAATCTTTCCATGGCATCTTGTAGATTGTCCTACGTTGAAGGTTGTAATTTTAGGACTGTTGGGTGTCAGAGGATCCTCACCCACACCCTTATTTGGGTCTATCGGTCTTAAGTATTCACGACATCCACCATACAAAGCAAACTCTTCCCCCAACCCCACCCATAAACATGAAAAGTGGACAGTTTAAAGTGAGAGACTATTTAAATGTCACCAACTGAGGCAATATTATGGCTGATCATTCAAAAACAGTCATTTCCTTTTTCTAAACCTCTGGGATGGCACAGCATCCTTGGCATATATACAGGCACCAACTTTCACACTATTTGATTGCTATGACTCATCCAAAATAGTGTACAGGTCACTGTACGGTTACACTTCATCCACAAATACCATACTTGCCATGTTACTGCTATACATCATCCCAAATACAGTGTACAGGCCATTGCATTGCTGTGGGTATGGAGGTAGGATGTGCTAAAACAATAGCAGCAATTTGAATTGTCAAAAGGATGCTTCTGTGAAGCTGTACACAACGAATTATTGGTTTGTTGTTTTACTCCTCAGGAGGAAAGTAGAGATGGATAGATTCTATCCTGGCTGTTGCGTGTGTGGAGACTACAGTTTCGACAAGAAGGGGTACTTAGTACCTACACATACTTTTGCCAGATGAAGAATTAAAAGAGGGGTTCCAGTTGCTTCAATCCTAACATGCAACAACACTTTAGAGTTTTGCATGGATTCTTTATTCCCCATAACTTACATGTTAGGTGCTTTCTATGGCAAAGCCTCTCACAGGCACCTTTGTTGCATTCTTCCCATCCTATTTTATGAAAACTTCCTGAATGCTGTGCACAAGTTTTGGCCAATCCAACACGGAAAAGAGTAAATGATTGCTGTCTCGCAACTTTGTACACTATTGCAGTTAAAACCAGCTTGGCATCCCTGGCATTGCCCAATCTCACCAAGCCAGCCAAAAGAAATGCCAAGAAAAGCTAAGACAGCGTAGTGTCAGGATTACTGCCAAGGTCTCAAGATAAGGTAAAGGCACAGAACCTTAAAGCTTTGCTTAGGGGTAGGTAGGGAACCCGCTTCTAGAACTACCCAGTTCAGAGAGTGCCACTACAATTTAAAGGGTCAAGGGCTGCAAATTGTTGAACTGTAGTACACTCCTGGGAGATACAGATTTATGGTCAAACATTCATTTGGTTGGACCTGGAATGTCATTAAGAAAATCCAGATGGCTTGGTTTCCTCCTTTGAATATGAAAAGAAAACCACTTCTGAATCATGTGTGTTACCCAGAAAATCACGGGCAGTCTTTGGGCCCTAGTTTGACCCTCTAATCCCTGTTTCATCCTAATTTGAGTGCCCTGAAATTGGGTATCAGTTTAGAAGATCTGCAGGATCTTATTCCGACAAGGCTTGATTTAATGTAGAATATGAGTAGAAGTGAGGGCACAGGTAAGGCAAATCCAAAACTGGGGATGAAACTCCCATGAGGATCAAATTAAGTGAGATTACTAATATTGTCCCCTTTTTTCTTTGTCCTGTGTTCTGTTTTCATCCTGCCTTCTCATTTCAACCCCATTTCAGCAAAAACTGAGGAACAGTACCTCCAGTTTGCGATACTTTAGGGATAATTCTATGTGTATATTTTTTAGTATGAACATATATAACTGTAGTAAACTGTGGGAATTGGCTCTTAAAAGCGCCCTGTACAATATACAGAAGATACCCTTCTTGAACCAATGTAAGTTGGGAAGACATTCCATAGAGCTCCAGAGTTGTTTTACTCATAACCTCACGGAAATCACACGACCATAATCCAACACAGTACAGGAATCCATACAAGATAACCATAATTGATAGGTATTGAAACAGCTCTTATGTAGTATACCAGCATGCATGAACAAACACCACTAATCACTAATTTTAATGTCAGACTTTGACGCTATGTTAGTTGGGCATCAGAGAATTGCTAAAATTTTCCATTTATTTATCTGGTTTGTTATGAAATCTGTCTATGGCCATGCAAAAGTGTGACTCAACAAGATCATCCTTGGGGGAAAAAAAAAAGACTGAACAAAAAAGACGTGCAGTATCTAGGATGAATTGCCCAAATAAAACTCCAAAACCTTTCTGCTCCTGAATCTATTTGCTTCTGTTTTCTTTGGTATTGCCAAAAGCATTGATGTTTGGGGGGACAAAAAAAACCTGTTCCCAATGTTCCACCCATTTTTTCCCCCAGTTAAATGTCAATTACAGTAATATTTTCAAAAAACTTGAAGCTTGATAATTAGAAGTCAATTTGTTCTGTAACTTATAACCTCAGCACAATTAAAAAGAGTTTTGTTTAATGACATTGTAATGCTCTTATGAAAGGAATTACAAGTGATAATTCTTTGGTCATTAAGCCTTGCGTGAGATGATTACCAGTCTTTTAAACAGTTATATGCATTTATATGTAACATCCAGTTACACTACAATCAGAGTTTTGTTTTTCAATATTGTGATGTAGCTGATGTGGCGATTATCCATAAGATGATCCAGCCAGATTTGGCTACAGACTAAATATGAAAGTAGACAAAAGACAGGATCCTTCTATGTTCTGGGCCACCTACTCGAACTTATCGTCAAAATCTAGTGATCTGGAAACTTTTTTTTTCAAACTCTGGCGAATTTTGGCCATTTCTTTCATGGAAAATCCTTTGTATAGGTTAAAATCATATTTTCTAGGTCGAATTTTGGGGCCAAAAAAAAAGAAAACGCTGAGTACAATAGAACCAGATTTTGGCGTAGAGTCCATTGCAGCGGGGTTCTGACATTTTGGGACCGGGAACCAGCAGGTAAGAGTAGGGTATATATATACCCTTGACCAACAGTTCTTTAGAAAGGAAAAGCAAAGAACCAGTCTTTGCCCTGCCAGTAGTGGTGGGTGGGAAAGAGAGAACAGCAATTTGTCTGGTTTTGAGAAAGTAGACAAGTTTTATTTAGAGGTTTAATAATTTTAACTTGTACATCAATGTGTGTGTGTCAGCATGGCCGAGTGGTCTAAGGCGCCAGACTCAAGTTCTGGTCTTCGTAAGGGGGCGTGGGTTCGAACCCCACTGCTGACATTTATTCCTCAGTTTTTAGTTTTTCGCCAGAATGGCGTTGATCCTAAAACGATTCTACCTGCGAGAATTGCATAGGAATTACTTGTCTGGGTATTGTAATATTAAAGACTTTTTGTGTGGCTCCTTAGCAGCCTTCAAATAAAGAGAAAAAATTTTAATTCGAGAATGAAGCGAGTTTGGAGTTTTTCAATTGCCACAAGTGAGAAAAATATATCTAGGAAAATTTTTTAATTTCCAAATTCCTATATGTGATTTTAGTGTGTAGCCAAAAATGTAGATGATTAAAGATTTGCACTTCATATCTGGTCTAAAGCTAAAACTTCCTTGGAATGATTGTTAGTTTTTCTACATCTTCATATCTATGGTTGCTACTTTAGCGGCATAGAAATTTTTGAAATCCTATATAGTAGGCTGGTTCTTAGCCTGGTAATATTTTATCCAAATTTCTAGCATTTAGACCAGGCTAAGATGAGGTACATGACAGCAGTACAATGGCCTGTGTACACTGTACTTTAGATGAAATACAGCCTTCATGTAACCTAAAATCCGGTTTGGTAAGATTTATCACATCAAACTCTTTCAGTGTTTTCTTTCCCAAATACTTGCTTTCACACTTGCAAGCTCCGCACTATGGTGACGACCAATCTGCCAACGTACTTCTTCATGTGCACCCTTCGAAAGGTGCGCCTTCAACTTCGGTCTTGCTGCATTCGCAAGTGTTGGGAAAATCCCCAACATGGTTTTAAGAAAACTTCATGATGAATTGGAGGTGTTATCCTAATTGACTAATGATATTCATGTCTTTCTTTCTTTTTTATCACTTTTAAAACCCTAAAGTTATGTGTTCTAGGAAAGATGAGCAAGATTAGAGGGGTGGAACATTCCCAAAATGAGGGCACCTAAGAACTAAGCTTGTTCCACAATTTCAGGAACACACTCCAAGGGCTATACCCTATGTAGCAACTAATTGTTTTTTTTAATTTTTTCAAAATAGCCAGTGGGGCCACCTCTGCAGCGCATGTGGTGTTCATCTGGCTAAAAGCAAGCTGGTGTGGGAGCTCAGTGTGGCCCCATTAGCACATTCTTTATATCCAACTGGCTGCCACTTAAATTCCTTTTGAGCCCTCCTCAAAATTTGTGGGTGAAAAGAGCTAGTTATTAACGAAATGAACATGGAGTTTTTGGGCAATTCATTGATTTCATTTGGATTTTTTATGGCGATGTGTGAAATGCTCTTGTCGGAATCTAGTGACTACTTGATGCAATTTGTATAATTTATAGGGGATATATAATCATTCAAATAAATAAAAAACATTAAAAAAACCACAAAAACGAAAGTGACCTAGAAGATTAATCATTTATGAACTTGAAATGTATATTGTCCAAAATGTTTCAACAAAGAGTAGAAATATCATGTGAAGTTTGCACCAATTGTAATAAACATAAGCACTTGCAAGGGAATTGAACCTTTAAAATTGGCCTTTCTAGCACAAGTGACCTATAATTAACCAAGTTAGCATACAATTACAACTTCATTAAAAAAAATGAAAAAAGAGAAACCATTACAATTGGAGTCTAGAAAAAATTTAGCTTGTAAAACAACCATTGAATTCAATAAACAAAAAAAACAGTAAAAACTAAAAAGATTTTACCTTAGCAGAAACAAAGCCATTAGCTCCAACAAAATACATTATGGCTTAAGCATCATAGTAATATTGGTGACATGTTACCCTCCATTGTTCAATACATTCAAAATTTGAAAATTTCTCCAATGTATAAAATTGTTGTGCAAACATGCACACTATCATGGACACATCACCCATCATTTGCATCATTGTTTGCACAAACATAATTGCATGCATCATTGCTTGCACCAACATAGTTGTCTACATCATTGCTTGTTCATTGTTAATTATTGATTAACTCCTAATTCATTATTAATTAAAAAGCTTCTCAAGAAGCTTTCTTGGTCAATGCACACATGGAAACTTCAAAACTTATTTGAATTAAAAAGCTTCTCAAAAAACTTTCTTAGTCAATGCACACATGGAAGCCTTTATAGAAGCTTCCTTGAGTTAGGTCCCCAATGGGGTATAAATAAGGGTAAGACTTCCCATTACCGTCAATTTGTTCAACACCAATTTTGAGTACATTTTATTGTCATAACCTTTGTTTTCATACGTTATTAAAATAAAGTTATGTTGAATCATCTTTTAGCATATATTGTGTTCTTGCTTTATGTCTTTGTGTTTCCAGTCTTAGATTAAACTTAAACTTCCATTTCTTATGATTTTTTTCCTTGTTATGCCTTTGGTTTAGTTCCTATTCTTGTAGTTTTTCGTGCCTATGACACACACAACAATTGGTAAATGAGTAATGAACCTATTACAGAGTTTTAACTTCATAAAAACCAAAGTTAAAAAACATCTCTCATCCTCCACACTACTTATTATCTAATACCATGGCCAAGTTAACCAATTTCACATACTTAAGGAGACTAAAAATCGATATTCGAGATGTTGTGACAAGGTGTCACATGTGGGTTAAAAGGTTAATGTCAAAAGGAAGAACCATATAAAATGTTGCATTAAATTTTATTGTGAGGTTGAACATGTTCAATCAATAATCAAGATCATTAACATTTAAGAGCTCATGTACTTTAACCTATTGTAAATTCACCTTGTGTGTTTTGACATAACAAAAAATCATTTTAAAAACCTCAAAGTGTTTGGCAAAAGATGCATCACAATTAGTTATAGTTAATATTGGGGATACACAATCCCAAGAACATCCATGACACCATGGGTTGGAAACTTAATCTCTAATTCACTTATCAAACATTTTGTAACCCTAGTCAAACTACACACACCATGGAATTACAGACACATGAAAACAACAAATAAAATATCTTTAAAAAAATGAAAATTTTTTATTCCCTTTTCACTGGTTTTTCACCAATGATTCAACAAGAACAAAAACATTTTTTATCACATATGATGGAAAGCCAATTTCCAAATCTTGATGCAAGACCCAAATATGTTGGCCATTTGCTTTAAAAATTAAATGTTGAACTCTAGAATTCAAATCAAGTACCCACCGCATTTGGATGTTTTCATGTTTGAACTCCATCAATGATTTAAAAGCTTAAAAGTTGTTTATTGTGAACTTATAGGTCTAATCACAATACATTTTATAGATGTCACCTTGACATACCTTAATAGCTGCCACTAGATCACACACAAAAACATCCTTCATAATTTGTGCAAATTTAACCAAAACATGCATAGATTCCAACAAGAATAGGGTGTAGGCAAGCCTAAGCAAACTTGGAGGTCGTTCAAGTTTTCAACTTGGCTTGTTAATTTGTAGGGTAGTCCAAGGCCATTTGCACCAAGAAAGTTCTATATTTTGACATCACTCTTTTTGCAAGGCTCAACATCAAAATCCACTTGATTTTCACATTGCATGGAGAATTTTATTCCCCTTTATTTGCATGAGCTTTACAAGTTTTATGAACTCCAAATGCCTTTTCAATGAGTGGGCAAAATAAAAATGCAATGTTGGCAACAAATTTTCAAAGCAAATCACTAAAGGCAATCCCGACAAGGTTTGCATTGCCAAATTGGTGTGGTGGGCCATATAATGGACCCCTATGGAATGAGGAGCAAAGTTGTTCCTAATTTGTTTTATAACACCACTCTTGGTGCCCTAGAATACATTGACACCATCGACCTTAAAACATATGAACTTCTAGGCAATTTGGTCTTTTAACAAAACCACCACTTATCATCAAAACCTCCATAATCACCTTGGTTAAATTATCACTCCTTGATTTTTGAACCACTATGTCCAAAGAAATGAGAGCTGGAATCCTTACTTAATTCTACATTATGTAGCAATGGATAGACCATTAGGATTGGTTATCCGTTGTAGAAACATCATCATAGTTGAAAGCCACATAATGAACAACCCCCACTGCTACTTTGGTTGCCTTTTGATGCATGAATTTTGCCATTTTCTAGTCAAAAAGTTCACTCCAATGTTTTTTACTATTTTTTGGCATTTGCAAGACTTGAAACAAAGGCTTCAATGCTCCATATTCCAACACAGGGCATCCTTGTTGCAACAAATGCAACATATAATAGCAAATTGCACAATTTTTTGAGTTTCTTTTCCAACAACACCATTTGCAACTTGGGCAGCAATAGATTCATGACTACAAAAAGCCAGTAATTTTTTATTCTTGGCATGCTTGGAAACCTTTGAATAATACCAATCCCTTTTCCTCACATTGGTCCCAATATTCTTTTCAACCTTTTTGCAACGTACATGCTTACAAAAAAATCCCATTTAGAAAGCAACAACTTATTTTTCCCTTCCACTTCATTACAAAATTTTACATTTGATGATGTGCAAATTGTCATTTGACCTTACACACAATTTTGCCCAAGGAAGCATAACAGCCCAAGAGTCTTGAAATTTCATGGTTGCATGATAATTCCTTTTATTGACTCCTAGCTTAGGTTGGGCAATAGGTAGACCTTTTTCAAGGGGGGTGCAAGATTTTCTCAAAGACATAACAAAATCTTCATCATCTCAATTTGAATGATTATAACTATTGGAGAAAATAATGGAAGGGATGATGGAAGAGGAACATGAGATGAAAAAACAACATTATGGTCATCAACTATAAGAGGCACATCCATAACAACTAGATTCCTATTAGAATAGAAGAATTTGAATTTATATGACCATGACAATTGAGGAGGCATTACCAAAGTTCAAACCCTAAACTAGATTTTAGACTTTTTGTGGAACCCTAAACTACACCTCTAAATTTTGGAGATTCAAAAATGAAAACATAGGGCTAAATGAAACAAAAGAAACCTTTCAAACACAAACAATACTCTTGATTGTGCAAGAAAATGAGGTTGCGCATTAGATCAATGCGTTTATACACTTGAAAAGCTAAAAAACATGTTGCAACATATGATATGGGGGGGGAGGGTAAATGCTAACCCTTTAAGGTGCACAAAATAGAGCTTCAACATAATTGACAAATCCAAATCCTTCCCATGCTTACACATTGCACAAACAAGACTTGATTTTGCAAGAGAATGATGATTTACAACACTAGGTTCCAACATATCATAAAAATAAGAAGTAGGTTATAGGCATCAAAATATGAAAAAAATTGCATAAAAAATTGTTTTGGCAAAATTGACACATCTCGATTCCTTCCCTTTATAGAAACCAAATTTGATTTTACAAAAAGATGTAGATTCACACAAAAGTTACACAAACAAAGGTGTTGCTTTAAGAAAAAAATTGTAACAAAAGAAACACCAAAGCGGGGGTTCAAAATGCTAACCCTTCAAAAGAATTTTAGAAAACAACTTCGGTAGAATCAACACATCCTAATCCTGTTCACTACAACATCAGAGTATAATCATGATTGAACCTAAAAAAAACATTAATGAAGCTTGAAGGTTGAACTGTCAAAGAAAAAACATTGATGAAGCTTGAAGGTTGAACCAACAAAAGAAAAACTCGCTTGAAATTTTTCATGGAGATTTCATGAATGTCCTTGGGATTCTATAAGATTGTGATGCACATAGACCCCTAATGTATCTCATCGAATAACAACAACATTGCACCAAATTGATTTGAAATGATTGATTAGCAACCACTAACTGTGCACAATGCACAATGAGCTTCACAATGGACCTCTATCCTACATAGTATAATGAAGCACCAAAAATGTCTTTAAATTCTTGTTGAGAGTTTACTAGCAAGTTGTAACCACTGATTGTGCACAATGCATAGTGTGATGCAATGCATCACAACAAACCTATGTCCTACACATTACAATGAAGCACAAAAGTGCTTTGAGGTTCAATTCCACAACAAAAAAACACATCGGGTTTGGCACAGAAAAATATTCCTTTCATCAACGCGAGCTTGAAAGAAACTTCAATGCTGACTCTAGACTCCAACACAAGCTGAGATGTGGTTGTTAAACTACATGTTGCACCTTTGATGCACAATGCACATTGACAAAATATCAACCAAAATGAACACTTAATGTTGGCAAATACAAACAAACCTTAAACTTTCTAGCAACATGGCATCGTTGAAGGGTAGGACTTAGCAAGAAGAATAAAGAAATGAGAGCTTTCGCTGGCAACCTTTTGCAACTACTGTGCAAAAAAAATTGGTAACGAGGAGATGGACATTTTCACAAATGGGCATTGTGGATGGTGGAGATGTGGCTTCTTGACGAGATCAATGGCTCACTTCATCATCACTTGGCAACACCCTAAAAGGTTTAGGGTTTGGATAGGCGAATTGGTGCTATCGATTAAGAGCTTTCTGGCCCATCCCATCCGTCACCAGATGCTTTCCAATGAACTTTCATCATTTGACCCCCCTTTTTTCCTTTGTACCAATAGCTACCATTTTTTTAAAGTAGAAATCTGGCTATAATTTGCCAGAAAAAAAAACACTGGTAGCAACAGAGGATGTGATTTTGACAACACATTGTTCATTACAGCCAGAGCCTTATTACTAGGTAGCAAAGACATGCTCCAAAACATTTAGCGTAAATGGAGAGCATGGTACTCAACATATTTGTCCTCCACTGTATTGGGGTCTCCACGTTTTGAACTGGCCTGCTTTTTTTCCTATGATACCCAGTGGGTACCCATGCTCTTCAAGGACCTGGATGGAAATCTCAAAGTTGATGTACCCCATACTAGCATGTGGAATAGGATCTGAAGGCAATAGTCAGCTATTCTTATGTTGTACAGAGATTATTAAAGAAGTGTTGCACCTAAAGCTCAGGGCTTTTTGCAATAGATTTCGTTACCATACAACCTTCATGATCAGACCCAGTGATAGCAAACTTTAGCCAGGGTTGAGCTTGTCGATCACACAATGTTATTCAATTCAACTTCAAATAATAGAATCTTCTCTAGCAATGTCGTGCCAGCTTTTACTTACTGGCAAAATTTCATCAAGAAGGAAAATTTATTGATTTTTTATCATTTCAGTTGCCAGAATTTTTTTGATTTTTTAGGGACTTCAGTTGCCAGAAGCAAAGAAAATAAAGAAGCAAAAATCCCTAGATTTTTATATTTGGTTTTTGGTATGTGGCCAAAAATACAGTTCTAGTTTGATGCAGAATAAAAGGATGAAACAAATGCAAAATAAAAAAATCGTCAGTATCACTTATTTCAAAAACCTTAAAGAACTAATGGTTTTCGTGAAAGAATCAAGAAAAACTGGCGCTCTGGCTGATTATTTGACTTTTCATATTTGTTAAGAACCATGGTTATGTACCAAAATCAATTCTTTAAAAAAATTGAGAATTGGCAAGTCAGTGAACATAGGTGTATTAGGGCTAACCAGCAGGTAAGAGAATATAAACTCAAGATGACAACTGACAGGTATCTATCTCTCATTCTAAGAACTGCAAAAGACTGGTGATTAGCATCCTGCCCAATCCAAGCCACGAGGAATGGAAGTTCAGGAGCTGGCATAAAGAATGCCAAGTTCACTCTAGTGCGGATCGTGGGATTGTACACTACACACTCATCACAGAAAAACGTCCCCACCGTTCGAATGATAATATGCGTGTGTGTGACGGTCCATGTGTTTGGTGCGCCACCCTAATGCCTAACTTAGGGACTTCTTAGAATTGGAAAACCACTGTTGAATATTGACATGGCAAGAAATTGACTTTTACACTCCACTTCAAATGGTTCTTGCAAGGAGCTTCTGATCGGAATTTTGACTCTTTAGAACTCTTCCCCATGGTTAAATGTATGGTTGAGTCTGTAAGTTGTAACTACTTTGTTCTAAGCAGACAGTTGTGAGGACTAAATTTAGCCCTTCGCCTTTGTCACTTCTCCACCCACCACATGCTTCATGTCCCTTTTGAGAACTATTTTTAAAGGAACAATGCTTAATACATGGGCGTTTTACAGGCTGTTTCCTTGCAGATTAGAAACCCGTTGAAAATGTGAATCTAATATATTCATTTAGTAGGCACTTAAATGTAAGGTCTCAACTAATGTTGGCCGGTTCTTGGTTTTTTCAAGGACCATTGGGTCTAGGTCTAAAGCTTTTTTTAAACATAAGACCCTTCAGTTCTAGGTCTAGTGAATATTTTCAAAAATTAAAACTTGTCAATTCTAGGTTTGGGTAAAAAAAATTTGATTGATTGTTTAGGTCCAACCTTTGTAAGAAGGTCTAACTTCAGGTTTAGGTCAGTGTCGATTTTAGCTTATTCTTGGGGATGGTTTTATTTCTAAAAACAACTAAATTTGTCAAGATCTTGATGTTCTCATGATGTTTGCATTATGTTCTTTTAAGTTCTCCATGGATTCCCAAAGTTTCTTGTGTGTTTTTCAACATGTTGCTAAACCCCACAATAATGAACAACATAATGAATAGGTAGTTGAGAACAATCTTCACTCACATGGGCCATGTTTGGGTCTATATCGAACATAGGAAACAAGTTAAAGGAATGTCGCAACATATTTATGTAAAAGTCATTTTAATGCTACCATTGGAGATGCCCTCATATATTAAAGCTTAAAGCTAGGACCTATCTTAGATATAGGACTCAGAACCTAGAAACTTCATTTATTTAGACCTAAAATCCTTGTCCCTATTTAACCCTAAGAATTAGACCTTATAAAAAAACCCTTAAAACCCACTAGGTTCGATTCTTGGCCATGTTTGGATCCATGAAGACCCTTTGAGTTTGGGTCCATGTAAAACTATGAGATATGGTTATTGACCAATTTTGGGTTCATTAGATTGTTAAGGTAGAAATCTTTAAACTAGTTAGTGTTATAGACATCCTCATAACTAGTAATTATTAGTGGTAGAATTATGTCCCTTATCAAAGGGGTGAAACTAGTGGGATTAAACAGTTCATGTTATTGAATGATCCTTTTTTAATCCTCCTTTTTCACAAAGCCACACATTGACCTTGTGAAATAGGCTCCTTATCCTAATTATTTTTTAGATTTCTTAGGTGGTTGGGTGGATTTGGAGGATTTTTTTAACATTATTTGATGAGCTTGTAATTTGCAATTAGAATGGAAAACTCTCTTTTGAAGAAGTGTGTAGTATAACACTAAAGAAGAGGGAGTAAGAAAATGTATTTGTGCTTGTGTGTTATTTCAATGAAAATTTATTAAAAAACCTTCATGTGTTTTGTGTGAGTTTAGTCCATTAGAATGAAAGGTAGTATAGTTTAAGCTTATATAATGTGTTATTACATTTTATATAATAATTATGTGTTTCTTCTACAAAAATGAATAAAAATGTATGCTAGTTTTTTTGTTTTTAGAGGAGGAAGTCACTAACTGCCATAAGGAGGTAGCAATTAGTATATGGCATAAGAAGAAAGAGCACATAGAATAAAAGTTTGCAAGGTACATGAGATTGTTACAAATTGTAAGCAAGAGTTAAGGGAATTTATAGTGGCTGCAGATGATAGGCAATGATGAGGAGACTTTGTAAAGGACTATAGATGATATGCAACACCCTTAGAGGATTTGCAAGTGGGGAGAAGGTTGGATAGTAGTTATGGAAGGCATGCAAACCCACTGGACTCCATTCTAATGCATTGAAGGTATTATAGAAACTTGGAGGTTAATTATTGCCAAGCTCCTCATATTTGGTTTGCTTGTTGTCTACACTTTCCTCTTATGATACTATTGGAGCAATTTATAATTAAGACGATAGGTATTTCCCTAGATGAGAAGCCTTACCTTTTTCTTTTTCTTTGTGTGAACTTTTAATTACTATTTGAATAGTTGTAGTAGATTAAACAAGTGAAAATAGTTTTTTTTGGGAGTAAGAAGGAGTTGACCTTGTTCCCTTAAAGTTACCTTTTTGGAGACGATTATGTTCAAAGGCTACAATTTCACCCCTTTACATAGACCTACTAGGTTTGATTATTAGACCCAAATCGAAACTTGAACTTGACCAAAACCTACTGGTTTCAACATCTACTACATCATTCAAGAAACTTCCACCAAAACACTAATTTTAACGCAACTCTAATTATAATTCCTAAAACCTCCTCTCACGATGAATTTCAAATCTCTTGTGATAGAATTCGCACCCTAGTTGGCATTGTTATAGCCAACCCAACATGTGTGAATTTACTTTCATGATCTTGCACAACTCAAAGATTTGTTTCTTTGACACAATTAAAACCAAAGAAAAAAGCTATCACAACCAACACCTCACTAATCAATTCTTCTCTCTAACAATTGAAATATTTAGATATTTATACAAACAGGTTCATGTGTTCTTACACAATTGTGCCAATGTTATTTGGAGCCTAAAAAAACTAAAAAGCCCTCCCTTTTTTATCTTTGTTACTTTTTTTCATCAAAATTTTCAATTACATTGCCAAGGATGCAAGCAAAACTCCATCTTAAGTCAAGTATTAACAATAGGCCTAGCCACTTCCCCACTTCCACTGTTGAGAACACAACCCCATCATCACGACCGACCTATTACAAGTCGTTGGTTGGTGAGATGGAGAGTTTTTGACATCTTGACATCCTTTAAATGCTCCCTTTTTTAATATCTCTGTACATTTTCCAAATCTGTGGTGTGTTTTATAAATAAAGTTCTGCAGGGTTTTCATGATTTCAAATCTCAGTTGAACACATGCAAACAGATTCAGATCTCAGGTGAACACATGCAACAAACGTTGGTCAGGAATACTAGATTTTCCTCTGAATTCTCAGGGGACACAAAGCTTAGTAGCGAACAGGCAGGACCTGGCAGATTCTGCCCAATCCGCCATCATCAGTGGGCGAACCCAGTTGCCCTGCCTGCTCCCTGGCCTAAAGCTCATCCTAGATACCTAATAAGATAGTTTAGGTAGGTCGTCAATAAGTATAGTCAGGTTGGAAGTGACAAATCAACTGCCATGCTCAATTCTGCCCTTTAGAAAGGCCCTTACTACATGTAGAGGGAAGGTCTCTCAGCTTTCGGGCATGCCTGAAATAAGGGTTCAAGGATGAGGCAATAGTTAAGTCCACCCCATGTTTTGAGAATATCTACACCCATGGGCCTTACCAAACATAAAGCATAAGGCAAACACTATCATTTAAGCAGAAACATAAGTAGATCTTGGAGGCTTTAGAAGCATGAGGCACCTTATGCCTACAAGAGGCATCTTAGTATTATCTAGTTGTAATGGTAGGTGTTGGAGGCCACCCTCGTGCAGGTGTACGGTGCCTCCTATTTTCAAGGAGTCATTAGTAATGTGGAGGGTCAAGCCCTAGGAGTACGGCATTTACAGCCTGGACCTGAGGGCAGGACCCTAAGGTCCAGGGCAGAAATGCCTCCTCCGTGGGCTTTACCCCTTGTATAAACAATGTGGGTGGGCCTGTACACAAAGGCCCTCCTGCTTGTACATAGGGAAATTATAAAAAAGGTAATATATTTTCATACACATGCAGTTTTGCGGAATCTCCCTTGTACAGTTGGGAGTGCCCCTTGTACAGGCCCACTGCATTGTTTGGGCTTTTCACAAATAAAAAACACCTTTCCTGAGGTTATTGTGTGTATAACTTACCCTCCAAACACACTCAGGAATTTCTCAAATTGCTCTGCAAATAAAAATATATAATTGTCTCAAATCCCTCTTAATCAATATGTCGTAGTAGTAGTAGATTATGTATCTGGTAGGTGGTGTTCTGAATTAAGATAAATGACCGTTAGTTGAATCACACTAATTAGTTGTGGGGGTACCCAAAGTTCAAAATACAATTTGGTGATGGGCCTCTTTGATTCCCCCATCACCAAAAAAAAATTCATTGGGAAATTTTCAAAATAGAATATTATGTGTAGGGTTTGCCTTTGGCATATCTACATAGTCGTTCAGGGCAGAACTTGGGGCAAATGATGTTGGATAGGATACAATGCTATTGGGAATAACTTGGGGAACATATGGGTACTTGTGAAACATTGTAACTTGAACATATAAAACACATATGGATACTTGTGAAACAATGTAAACAAATTTTGGGAACGTGGTGGGAACACATTGGGAACAAGCTAGGACCATGTGAATGCATTGAAAACACCAAAATTTCAACCAGAAAAAAACACATTGGGAACACACAATATTGAGTCATTAAGCTGGTTCATCTCAGCCATTTGAGTTTTTAAATGGTCAAAAAGCTCAAATAATGCTTAAACGTTTAAACCGATTATTAATCACAGCAAACCCTTACTAAATTTTATTGTTAGAGTTTCTGAAGTTTGTGCTTAACATTACCAAAGCTTAACCCCTCATAGCCTAGAACCTTCAACCTACATACTGTTTCACATTGACTAAACCCTCATAGGAATTTCAACTTAAATAATATTTGAAATTTATGTTATTTTCCTGTGGCTGCAAGTCTGATATGCAATTGATTATTGAATCCAGGTGCTAAGTGATCTGTGGTATTGAGTATGGGGAAACAAGCAGTCCAAGCATCTACCAGACTTGTATTAGGTTTCAGATTGTTGCTAGGCTGCACATATGCTATTACAACCTGGGTGCATATCATCAGACTTGTTACATGGGCATGGCCCATCCATCTTATGATCCAACATTTTGTTCCGTGCAAGGCCAGGATTAAAAATTGGTGATTTCATGTTTCAACATTCGATGCATCTCAAAATCCAAGTAGTAGCCTTGTGGGGTGATGGCTCAATGCCACAGCCTCTGTTGGGTACCAAAAGGTCTTGAGTTCAAACTTGCTGGCGAGTAGGTAAAAGCCCTAGTGTGTTCTTTGCCCATTGGGCCTGACTTGAAGGTACAATAGTTTCTTAGTTGGATTTGCTCTTGTGTTCACAAAAAAAATGAAAAATCTAATGATAAACCCATTATTCTTTTTGGAAGACAGCTGGTCAAGGTCCAGGAGAATTGCTGATGTCTTTCAACATGCTATGATGTAGCAAGTGTTGGCATTTGATTTGATGAAGTCATCAATACGAAAATTGGATTCCATGAGACCTTTCTGGAGGATTATCAAAACCACCATCCAGGTTGCTTTACTTGCAAGTAGTCCTTGAAGATTTGTCTGCAGTTTCTAGATCTAAGCTATTGAATCCAAGGAGCTTTGTGAAGGCCTGCTTCTGCTACTCTTGGGCGAGTTCAGTGAGATATTGAAGGATGTGTTAACTTGATTCTTGGGGTAATATGTCTCAAGTAATTGTGACACCTGATCAGAACCTCATAACAAGCCTGGCCTGAATTCGTTGATGTCAGTCATGTGATAAAACCATGTTTGGATGAAACACTTCATTTTGAATTGTTCACTCTGGAAATGGAATGCTGCTCCTAACTTGCTCCCATGCTCTACTCTTGTCATTTGTGTGGACTAAAGAATTTTCTTTTGTGAGGAGACTAAAACCTCCAAGTTTCTACACAATTGCATGAAAAGTTTGAATTGAAGGGTTTTTCACCTTCTCTCTTCAAGAGAACATTGTGGAAAGCTGATTTTGTATACATCCTCACACACTTCAAAAATTGTCTGTTCACATACTCTCTCAAAATCAACTCCCTCACAAAGTCTCAAGCAGGGTTTTAGTAGTTGTTGGTCTGGAATCAGAGGTGGCCACAACACCTGCCCACACTTTCTCTTTACTCTAATTGAGAAGGATGATAACTGAACTGCATTTTGCAACCTTTGCTGATATCAAGAATGAGGAACTGAGTAAATTTGTCAGCATGCACAGAAGCCACACTGTGCATCCAATCCAACTGGAGCCACAGAGCTCAAGAAGAAAATTGAACACTGAAGGGAGGCTCGTCTTTAGATAGCATGACCATTCAATATGAATGTCACTTCACCAGCAAAGTCAAACCCTGGTAGCCCATAATTTCATTAATCAAACTCAATACCTTCTTTGCAGACCAGATTATTTGCCACTGAATACACCATTATGCTCCAAGCTGGAAGATTTGCATAGTCCATGCAGAGTGAGATGAGTACAAAGTAGTAGCAGCTTGAAGCTCATGTAGGAACTGTGTGCTGCTCATGACTGTTTTGTTGCATTCCTTGCCAACAATTTTGACCAAGGCACCAAGCCTTGCAAAAGCTTCCAGATCTTTTGCTATTCATGAAATTTTGATTCCCAGATGCATCCCGCAAGATGTAATGGTGCAAGGTAGCACAGATAGTTTTGTGGTGCCTTGTTGTGTTTTGTTCACATAGTTCTAAAGGGTTTCATTCAACCATAACCACACCATTTTCATTTGATCTCCTATCACAAGATTGTACTTTGGTCCTTTGTGAAATTACATTTAGATTTGCCTGGTGTGTAGGAGAGGGTTCCCATGCTTTGCTTTGCTTCCTATAGTGATATATTTCAATTGGGTGGGTGTGCGAGACAGATGCTGGAGTGTCATTTGCACTGAACCTTATTTCAGACAGATTTACAATTGACAAACCTACTGAGGTACCTGGTGATACTTGTTGCGCATGGGTATTCATTTATGTCCATTTGATATGTTGACATGTAAGGATTTGCCAGTCAGCTCACTCTCATCTCTGGATTGCAATTTCATTGGATTTGCACAATTCTGTTTCCCGCCAGGGGGACTTGGAAGGGCATAGGTGCAGAGTGGATGCCATTGGTGCATTGGGTGCTCCTGCAGGCTTGAAAGTCAACCACAGTAAACTTTAGACATAACTTCAATGGGCTGATGATACCTGCACATACAAGGATTTGCTGATCAGCCCACCCTCATCTCTGGATTGCAAAAGTCATTAGTACATTGCAAACTTCAGTTTGGTGCTCGACCTTATCTATTCACCAATCTGAAGAATGACTTTGATCCTTCATTTCAGACAAGCTGAAGCTTTACTGTGAAGAAGTTCAGCTTCAGAAATCTGCCTAACTCCTGTCAGTGGATTTCAAGTGATCTTCATTTACTTTGTTGCAATCTTGGTGCCTTGGCATTACACATGTTGGGTATTCTCCCCTTGTTTCTTTTGGTGGTGCTCTTGAACTATGTCCTTGCATATGATTTTGCTCTAGAATTGTTGCCATTGGGATGAAGGGTTTATGCTCCTGTCTCACCACCAACCAGAATTCTCACCCAATCTGGCTGCAAATTTGGCCAACTTCCTGCAAGCAGATGTGTTCTATTATACATACATCTGCTGGTTTTATTTCCTGCTCAATGTGCAGCAGGAGTTATCACTCCAAACAACTGACAGAGCTATTCTTGTTGTGGTGTTCAAAGAAAACTTGAACACAAGAAAGTTCAAACAGTCGTTACTACAGTCTTGCATGCAAGGCTGTAATCCTAAAACATCAAAAACATGAACGATAATAGTCAGGGACGAAGAGTTTCAGGCTGGCCAAGATGTTAGCAAGTATCAAGAGTATGTACATATCTCTGGGATTGCAGAGAAATAACAACAGAAATTTGAAGAGTTGCAGGCTGGCCAAGATGTTATGAAGCATCAAGAGTACATACATAGCTATAAGATTGCAGAGAAATCTCTAAAACAGAAATCAAAGATTTGCAGACTGGCCAAGATGTTATCAAGGATCAAGAGTACATACATAGCTATGAGACAGCAGAGGAATCTCCACGACAGGAAATCGAAGAGTTGAAGGCTAGAAGAAGATGTATTCAAGTATCAAGCGGCCATACGATATTATCTATGAGATCGCAGAGAAAATCTTCGCAACAAACACTTGAAGAGTTTCAGGCTGGCCAAGATGTCACCAAAAGTACGAAGAGGCCATGCAATATTATCTATGAAATTGCAGAGAAATCATCACAACAGAAACTTGAAGAGGACAGACATTTTATCAATGACTCATCACTTACTGGCATCTACTTCTGTTGCATATTGTTCTCCATTGCAAAATTTCACCAGTACCGCTCTGCAGTGTGCAGTTTCCTCTGTTGTGTCATTTGATTTCAGTGTGCAAAGATTTCACGCCCGTGGTTCAGATGCTTGCCAGTGCTGCAAAAGTTTTCAGTCAAGAAGGAAACAGCACGATGCTGAAAACACTGAAACCTCCAACGCTCCAAACGTTTTGATTCTAGCCATAGCTCTTCATTAGGTTACTACTTCAGGCCGTTGACGCCGACAACTATTTTGCACCAACTGGGATTATGATTCTGCAGCTGCTTCCTGCCAAAACAAATTTCTCGGAACTCAAAGAAAAAATCAAGACAAAAACGTTGCAGTACCCCGTGAATCTCCCTCGCTTCAGTCGCGAACCCTGTGATCCGTAAAGACATCGCAGCTTTTTAGTTTAATGATCCATTCTAGGAGGATTTGACGTGCTGGGACTCGGGAGTGACTCAGCAATGACAGGGATTTTGGATTGGATTGCAATGCACTTGTCGTCTTCTCCGAAATCTTTGTGTGAAAGAAGAAATGAGTGTTTTCTCGCAAACTGTTGTTCTTGGATTTGTCTTCTTTTGCTTTAGGATTGCGTCTTCTTATTGCAGTATTCTGATGTTGAATCCAGCTCTGCCTTGGAATACGTATTCTTGTATGTCGAGCGGCGATTTGAGGCTTGTTCAAGTCTAGTTTTCTCCGATTTTTGTTGTTGCACAAAGCTTTTTGCATCGTCGCAGTAGCAACCATGGCTGGGCGAGGCGCGGCGTGGCGGCGTTTTGCGAGGTCTGCATCTTCCAATTTTTCTGCAAGCTCGTTTTGTGATGTCGTCATCGTGGCCGCCAAGCGCACTCCCATCGGCTCCTTCCACGGCTCTCTGGCATCGGTCTCTGCCACCCGTCTTGGATCCCTCGCTATTGCAGGTGGATAGATTTACGTGTGCAGCTTGCTGTTTCCTCGTGTGTCTGGTTCCTTTCTTCTCCTTTGCCGCGGGGATAAAGCATGATTGTTTCTAGGCATGTATATAGTGATATTGAGAGTAGTACTGTGCCAGATTTGGAGGAGGAAGATGTAACGCTGCTCTAGTGTCTAGGCTTGTGCTCGTTTCCACAAGGAGAACATACTGTTCAATTGCCAGTTCTGTCGAGGAAAGATGCAAATCCGACGATTTTGTTTTCTTATGCCATTCGATCTTCAGTGTAGAGGAAGCTTGAGTGTACCCTGTGACTAGGGATTTGCTTCTTCCTCCACAGAGACAAGCTGTCTTAATTAGGTTAGGCTAGTCTGCAGATATGTAGCTGGAAGCAGGCCAACAAGCATGTCTTTTCTTTTGCTGCTGACAAAGCCATCTCCACACGTTAGTATAGCAGAATTATTAGTCTGAGACTCTTGTGGAGATAGGTAGGGCAAAGGGGCAATTAGTCTGCGATCTGTTGCTATTGACTGACCATGTCCAATTTTTAGACTGGAATCCTGTCCATGCACTATACCATGGATTGCAGCATCTACAGAAAGAAGTACCATTACAGCTAGTCATGTTCACTAACTACCAATTGATTGGATGGTAGATATAAGGCCAGTGCAGATAGCAAGCTCAATAATTGCATCACCACTTGATCACTCTGCTGTTCTATGATTCAGATACTAGGGTTCATTAAGTATATGCAAGTGTAGACTCTTGTTGTGGAAGGCTGTCATGCTCTAATCATCTCTGTGATGGTCTGCTTCATGACGAAGCAGCCAATGCATGTATTGTGAGTTGAGTGGAACTCTTCCATGCAGACTAATATGTTTCTCAGTAGCATTTGGTTTTGCATTTTAGACACTTAAGATTCTGGGATTGTTGCTTGGTTCTGGGGCAGCCGCATTGGAATCTGTCCACATGCAAGCAGACCAGGTGCAAGAGGTGTATATGGGGAATGTTTTAAGTGCAGGCTTGGGCCAGGCTCCTGCTCGTCAAGCTGCTCTGGTAAATTTTATGAACTTCCTTTCTCTTGATGTTTAAGTTTGGAATTTTTTTCCTCATGGGTTTTCTTAGCTGTCTGGCAAATCAATCAGCCACATACAGATTCACATGCTTCAATGGGTTTGGCTGCAATGCTGAGATGTTTACCTAAAGAATATCTCCTGAAACATTACTTTAGTTAAACATGTGGAGTATCTAAATAATTACATGCTTGGTCAAGTGATGGAGTTCAGGGTTTGTTCTCACAGAGCTCTCACTGGAGATACATGGTCCACAGGGAGCAGGATTGTCCTCTTCCACAATTTGCACCACCATAAACAAAGTCTGTGCTTCTGGCATGAAAGGTAGTTTTCTGCTTGCCATCAGCCAACCTCAGTGTCTGCATTTTAATTCCTTGGAAGGTAAATAGTTTTTTTTCTAAGTAAACGGCAACAATTTTTCATTTCTTTGCCTACTACTTTAGAAGCTACCTGTGCAACGAGCTAGTAACTAGTCATTGGTTTATGCACCAAAAATTCTGGTCCTGATCAATGTTGTCTTGAACACAGCGGTGATGTTGGGAGCACAAAGCATTATGTTGGGCATAAATCAGGTAGTTTGTGTTGGGGGGATGGAAAGTATGTCAAATGCTCCCTTTTACTTACCTGCATCAACATCTCTCAAGACACTAGGACATTTGCAGTTGAAGAGCAGTATGCTTCATGATGGACTATGGGATCCTACTAAAGACATGTCTATGGGAAGCTGTGCTGAGCTCTGTGCAGAGGAGATGAAAATTTCTCGAGGTGCTCAGGTATGGAGTGCTATTAAAGTTATCAGCTATATTCACTAGTTATCCATTGGGACTTGGGCTATGGTCTAGGGGCATGAGCATAGTTAACATCCTTTTGATGTGGAATAGGGGACAGGGTGTTTTCTCATATGTGTGTTGTGATCACTAGGATGATCATGCCATTGCAAGCTATGAGCGTGCAGCACGAGCACAAGCACTAGGGATCACCAAGGCTGAAATTGTTCCTGTGACGCTTGAGGGGAGGAAAGGACAAGGTCCAACTGTTGTTTCTCAAGATGAAGAATGCTACAAGGTATGCTCGACAACTATGCAGCTTACCCCTGTCTTATTTTGGAGATGGTCATAAAAGCATGCACAATTTAAATGCTAACCCTTTTTTTTAAAACTTTGTGAGGGGGTTGAATCAGCTTCCATTCAAATCATGTGCTGAATGGTACTCAAATCAGTCCTTGAAGACTATTATCATGTATTTGACATTGAAAGTTGGTTGCAGTTTGATCCAGAGAAACTGAGGAAACTTCGGCCTGTCTTCAAGGAAAATGGCACCATCACAGCTGGCAATTCCTCCAGTATCAGTGATGGGGCAGCTGTCCTGCTTCTCACCTCAGCTGCGTATGCTGAGCAGCAGGACCTGCCTATCATGGCCCGCATCTGTGGTTTTGGGGATGCTGCTCAGGTAACAAGTTTGGAGCCTTATGTATGAGGACTTGTCTTTGTAGAATCAGAATATTGTCTGGAGGTGACTTATGCAGTGGCTCATTCAGTCAAATGTTCATTTCAGTGGTCTAGATAACTAAGCTAGGATTGTTCCTAGTATCTTCGCTAGAAGCTTTTAAGACAGAAAATGAGGATGGCAACTAGTTGCAATTGTCCACTCTGAGTAGCTTGCTCATGAAGTTCACATGTTATGCTGCAACAGAGCCCAGAAAAATATCCCACATCACCAGCGCTGGCAATTCCACAAGCTTTGAAACATGCAGGCTTGAGCAAGAATGACATTAGTCTGTTTGAGATAAATGAAGCATTCTCAGCAAGTTTTCTGAACCCCTTCAGTCTGTACTACTCTGTCTCATTATTGTTTCCATTGCATGCTTAATTAGTAATTGTCCAATTTCTAATGCAGATGTGTGTACATATCCCTGGAGGGTGACCTAGTGGTGGGAGTGCAGGTGGTGGATCTTGCAAATGGACAGCTCCTTGGGCTGGGTCGAGAACAGATAAACATTCATGGTGGTGCAGTGTCCCTGGGACATCCAATTGGAGCATCAGGAGCTCGTATTATCATCTCACTTCTGACAGGTCTTGCTATTCAAGACCAGAAGTTTGGAGCTGCATCTGTGTGCAATGGAGGGGGTGGTGCTTCTGCCATTGTTTTGGAAAGAGATCCATCTTACCGCTTGTATAAGCACACATATGCTCAGAGCAAGACCACATCAAAGCTTGATGACACCAAGTAAGTATGTCACTAGACAAATTTACCTGACATTGCTATTGAACGTGAATCTGCAATTTAGTTGTGATCCTTTAGTTTACATGTGCTCAAAGCAAGACCATTATCAAAGTATAATGCAAAATTGAAAATTGGAGATTTACAATGGGGTATATGGTTCAGCTTCCTTTAAGTACAATGTTAATATTGAAATTGCTACAAAAGATGTGTATATGAATGTATGTGTCAAGAAGAGTTCTATAAACTTTTGTGTGATGTGTTCATACATTGGATGGTATGGCTGATTTTGTTATGAGATGGTCTTCTTGGAGTGTTTTAATGCTTTGATTGTGAACTCTTCCATGCTTAATATATTGTCATTACCATGTGTGGCTTCATTCATCCAAACTCTATAAGGGGGTTCATCAAGGGGTTGTAGTTTTTGGTAGTCAATGTTGATTACCCTATGGTGATATCTTTACTACAAATCTATCAACTCTAAATAGTCTTTGAATTGTTATTTGAAATTTGAGGTTATGTCTTATTATTCTTCTTTAATCCTATAAAGCTTTATTAAAAGGCACACCGTAGATTAAGAAAATGTACAAAGGTGAAAGAAAAAGGAAAAGGGAGAAGTTATTGAAAATCAAGTTGGTTCAAAGTAAATGTCGAAATCATTGCATGTCTAGAATTGATTGCCTAAAATAGGTTGGCCATATTTTTATGTCAAAAATCAATGACTTGCAATAGATCGGCCGTGGTGATGGGAGGTGTGTTCTAAAGGGATGGAAGTTAAGAAGTAACTAAGCTTATAGCCCGACTTAAGATGGAGGATGCTTGCATCCTTTGTAATGTGATTGAAACTTTTTGATAAAAGAAAAATGACCAAGGTAAAAAGATGAAAGCTCTTTGAGCCTTCTAAGTTCTAAATGGTATTGACACAATCGTGTAAAAACACATTGGCATGTTTGTGTAAACAACCAAATATTTCAGTTGCTAAAAGGAGGAATTGATTAGTGGGGTGTTCATTGTGATAACTCTTTTCTTTGGCTTGAGCTACATCAAAGGTAGCAAATCTTTGATTTGCGCAAGATCGATGAAATAAATTTGCCCGCATTGGGTTGGCAATGACAACGTTGGCTAAGGTGCAAATGCAACCTTTGGAGAACATAATGTGGACTCACTAATGAAAAGAATTAAATGTGATTGAAGGAAGCACTTATAATTGTTTGCAACCCATATGAAAACCATCGTCTTGCACAATGGCAACAAAGGTGTCACAAATTATATCATGGGTTCCAATGTGTTTATTGCCATGAACGTTACATATAAGGTGGATATTCATAGGGTCAATAGGATGTGTGCACACGCATTGAAAGATACCTACAATTGAAAAATGGGGTAGTCCAAATAACATACAAAATGTTGTAAAAAAATTAGGCAAAATAATCGAAAGGTTGAAAAGATTATTCGAGTTATAAATTAAACGCCCACACATGGGTTAGAACATGATAAAATTTGAACACGATGTGTTTTAAATATCTTGTCGAAAAACATGCGAAAAAAGATATGATGGTGCAAATGTTTCAAGATGGAATTTTGAAATTAAATCATTTGTTGCCTAATGAATTATTCAAATGAAAAAAAGACATGCACAAACTAGGACGATAGAAGATCACATGTTGTTTTGAAATGTTGTTATTATTGATTCATATTAAATTTTTAAAAAGAAAGGGATGTTGATCAACCATAAACCTAACAATTATGATTAAAGGACCAAGGGTCCAACTCTATAAATAAGCTAATGGGGCTATGGTGGTTATCGATATGAACTCAATGCCATAAAAAATTATTGAAAATGAAGCTTATTTAGAAGTTAGAAATCATTTTAGGCTATCAAAGGATCATGGACCCAAAAAGCATCTAAACAATTGAAGGAAGGAAGAACCAAATGAAATAAAGGTCTTTATAAAGGTGGAAGATGAAGTTGTGCATCATAAAAAATACAATGGGCATTGCACAAAACAACGAATTATAATTCCAAAAACTACTTAAACATCACCCATTCTAAGGAAAAGGTTCACATGGCAAACATCCTTTAATAGGGCATCTTTGAGGAAGGTTGATGTGAAAAGTGAAATGTCCAATAAAACTTCCAAAATTCTAATTCCTTATAACGAGGTGGTAAACTGGGATGGGGTGTTGAAATTTGGCGGGTGACCATGCTACACATTTCTAAGGTTTGATAAAAAAAACCTATTACACAAAGTTTGGTCTAGAAATGCTCATATGAAATGGACGAAAATAGACAAGAAGGGAAATGACTAATTGTAAAACATAAAGCCTTAAAATGGGTTAAAATGAATAGTGACCCCCCCCCCCCTCAAGATCACTTTTACGGATTCCCGTAACAAATGGGATGATTATGACATCATTTTTACGATTACAATGACTATAATGAAATAAACGAAACTCAAATGCATAAAATGCACGAACAAAAGGGATGAATTGTATGATGTCCCCACCTATTACATAAAGTTCTTGAAATATAACCATTTTTAACACTAAATTGAATGCATTTGCCACGTCTAAATAAAAAACAACTTATTTGAAATGAAGGTACAAGGTGCATTTAATGCCATGGATTATTATTTCACAACTGCTTTTAGTTGCAACTCCAAATTGGTGTGGGGAAAAATATGTTGCAAAAACATCATGAAATTAAAAACATAAAGTGCACCTTGTGAATTGATACAATGTTTCCCCCACTATAATAGGATGAACTGCACTTAAAGGCTTGGTGATGGCTAAAAAGTCGATCACTCCAAAGACACATGCAATTTGGGGTGGATTATGACCCTATGCGATATGAAAACAAAGTTAAAACAATCAAGAAACTTCATTCGTTAAATCTTTTGGGTGAAAACAATGTTCAAAATGTTCAAAAATCATCCCAAATGGACCACTTGCCGGTTTGTTTTCACCACCACATCTAATTCAGGGTGTAATGCAATGAAAACTAAAGTGGTGTAAAAGGATATGGGACTAAGAGAAAATGGTGCCAAAATGTGAACTACCTGAAAATATTCCCCTATACACCCAAGAACTAAACTATGAAACAAACGTTTATGAATTGAAAGATCATGTTGAGGGAAACGAATTGAATTCAATGGCCAAAACTTGGTCTCACAAAAAAAAACTCATATTACAAGTTTTTTTAGTTGCTTGTTAAAAAGCTTGAATCAAATCTATGTTTCCTTATACCTTGTCATCTCACCATGAAAAGGCAAAACGAAACACCATTAGGGTAACAAATGTCAAATTATCATATTGTACTAATCTTGCGTTAACTTATCTAATGAAAAATGAAATGCCAATTGTACATCACGTCATAGAGCGATGGGGATGTGATTGTATAATTGAAGATGGAAAAGGCTTAAATGAAAGGACCTAATGACATCCAATGATGAAACTCATGTTTAAACTTATGTAGGCGAGGTGGGAGCAAAAGAGGGTATGGAACCGGGAAGATCACAAGGGTTTGTATTAGATGAATTAGATGTCTAATAAGAACATTGATGATGAATTAACCTTCAATTAATAAATTAACAATCACAAATGGGACAAAAAAATTACAAGAAATTGAAAACATGTTGAAGAGATAGGGGTAGGTTGGGGGTATGATCATGGCCAACTATAGGAACCAATAAAGTGGGAGGGGAAAAATGTCCTAAGTGTGCATGATCAATGGGGTTTGGGAAAGTGTAAGGTTGGGCCCCACATTCACACAAAAGTTGGGGACCTATAATGAGAACTAGTAGGTGGTGTGTAATTTGTTAAAATGGGAAGGGTAACTAATAGATGGTTTGTGATTTGCGTGAGGGATGAGGTGGAAGATAGGTCTATGGTGATGCATGATAAGAAAAATGGGTGATGGGAACTACGAGGTTTGATAAAACATGACAAATTGGGGGACATGGAACATTTGGTGCCTATGAAATAGGAGGTCTACTATGAACACCAATTCCACTTTCTAAAGACTACCTACCATTATAAGGCAATCATAAATCTATAAAGCCAACCACACAATATAATACGAAACAAAATGAAAAAGATAGGAAACTTTCCAAGGAGTCCTTTTTTAAGGCATTATGCCAAAACCAAACCCTAACTTCATTGTAGGCATGGGTGTCACGATCACTATTCTATTAAATTCAACATGACCTAAACACTCTAATACCAAAATATTACAAGTTTCATTCTTTATTTTTAATTTTGCAAGATATGGAACAAAAAACGCCAAACAAAAGTTTCCTAATTTTGTGGTGGAAAACTAATTATGTTTTCACTCTTTTAGAAAGATGCACTACAACGTTCGAGGATGGCTGGTTAGTTGGATGCCCTAACAAGGTTTGTATTTTATGTTGCATTGGATTATACTCACTTTAAAAGGACCTTCTAATACCAAGTGTTATTATTCTCAATTGTTTTTCCTTGTTGCTTAAGTCCCACATTCTACTAATGTTAGAAACTAAATAGAAAAGGGGAAAAAAATGTTTTAATAAAAAGGTCCCTTAATTAGGCCTGTGAGTGGATTAATTACCTGAACAAAATGGCTTTTCAAGTAAGACAATCCACTACCGTGGCCTTTTCCTTATTATTATTATTTTAATTTTCTAGATGCCTATCCCAAAACCCTAAACCTTGTTCCTTTCTTATCTTAAGCATAGACAATGTCACACCTTTTTTACAAATTAAGATGGGGTTAATGATGGGGTAAATCAATTTATTTAAGCTAACCAAACAAAGAAAGAAAATTCTTACAAAAAAGTTTTGCCAGTGTTTTGAAACATGTGGAAGTTGTGGAAAAATGGAAGTTGACAGGTAGTGCACAACATAAGCAAGCACATGATTTTATGCTCTCTCTCCTTTACTTTTATTTTCTTCTTGTCTATCTGTGATAGTCTCGAAAAAAATTGGTTTCACCTACTCTCTCTCTCTCTCTCATCCATTCATTGGTATGTCTACTACTTGAAGTTCACTCAAGACAAACAAAAATTTAACAAACAAAAAAAATGGACTCCATTGCTATTGTATTTCCTTTTTCCTAAACGCCTCCACTATTGTTATTAGAACTTATGTCAAAGAAGTAAAGAACCATGTGATATTGATGTTTAGCTTTCAAGGGCTTGTTGTATGTGTGAAGCTTTTGGGAAAGTTTTCAATATTATTCTAGATCAATAAGTGTTTGAAAGGTCATGGTTTTGAAGTTCATTAACTTGTTGAATAAAGATTACTCAACTTGATGAAGTGAAGTTAATTTTTGATCTCCTAAATTTGCAAAATAAAAATTAGTTTATTATAAAGGAAAACGATCCAAAAAGATTTGTTATCACAAGAAATTGTTTTAAAATTTTACATAAACAAATATAAAATATGATCAAATGAAATGAAAGTTTGACAACTCACTTGATGAAGTGAATTTAAATATGACGGGGATCACATGAGGAAATCACATGTGTAAACACATGGCATGAAGTTTATCCTTTTTCACACACAAAAAGTTTGAAAGCTAAGCATTTTTTACACATAAATTTTTTTTCTCATGCAATTATAACATGAAAAACACAATTTTTTAATATTTGTTTTCCAATTGGTAAAGATATTACCAAAATAACATGAATTGAACTCAAATTGGTTCATAATTTTGATAATCCTTTGATTTTAAGTTTTCAAAAGATTTGTAAATAATGTATTTTGTCAAGGTTGATTAATTTTAACATTCATATTCATATGTTGTTTTATTTTCAATTGGTTCATAATAAATTATGAAACATTATCAAATGATTACCAACATAACATGAAATGAAACTTGAAAAATCAATGAAAATCAAAGTTATCAAGAACATCAAGTCATGCAATTTCATGTACCTTTAAAAACTTGTCAAAGACATTTTTTGAACATGATATCTCATAATTAACTTAAATAATTCAAAATGGAAATGGGCCACATATGAACCATCAGTTAATTCAAAATCAAAAAAAAAAAAAACATGGCCAAAACATGAGGAAAATCATCAATTTTATTCTTGAATTGAATTTTTAAATTATTTTCAAAACATTATATCTCAATAAAAATTCTTTTTACTCCTTACTAAAAAATTTTAAACAATCAAATTATGAAACCCATCATTTTGAAAACTTATAAAATATTTTTCAACTTTTCTTTCAAAATTTTCAAAGGAAATAGTATTTTTTACAAAATTAACTAATGTATAAATCCATGTTTAAAGTAACAACTTTCAATTTTCATGTGTAATGTTTACAAATAATTAATTAACTGCTCAAAATGACATGAAAACATCAAATTGATTGTTTTTAAAATATTTTTACAATCACAATTTATAAGTTCAAGTAAAAATAATATGATTTCAAAAGATGTTAAATTATTTATAATGTAAAATTTTAATTTTAATTTCTTTTTATAAATATGTCATTTAAAAATCAATTAAGAATATTAAATAACAAAAAATGATTATACATATTTTTTAATGTGATATATATTCATTTTTAAATTATTTATTAAATAAAAAAGATTATATACCTTGTGTGCCAAAAAATTTTGACATTAAAATTTAACATGATGTATTATTTAAAATTTATATAAAAGTAAATAAAAATTACATATTCTCAAAAAATTCATTGCCCAACATAAGATTGACAATAAACAATAGCTTTGTAATTACACTTTTTTTTTTCATTTTGATTTATTCAATCACTTTCAATTTATACATTGTTTATTTCCCTGCCAACATTTCCCAATTCTCAAATTTTGAATTCAACCAATTAAATATCCTTTCAAACAATTTTTTTTAATCTCTTCTTTGAAAATCATTTCAATAAACACCTTTTACGTTTATGAATACCAAGTCTTCCTACTCAATTTCCTCTCACATTTTACAATTTAATCATTCATCATCATGTGGGCAAAAAATTCCATTCAACATAATTCATTTTAACATGAACACACCCTAATAATATATCAAGATCTTAATTTGAAATGATTTGATTTTTTTTTCCTGAACAATTAAATGATTTAAAGTCATTTTGATATTTTCATGTCAAATTTCGAAATAAAAATCATTTTATTGTCAAATTTTCATTTTGCAAATATGAACATTTTAATTATTTAATTTTCAAAAAAATATTATAATTTACAACTCACAAAATTTGAACAAAGTTTTGTTTTCAAAACCTTGTTTCAAAGGTTTTAAACACTTTTTAGTTCATAATTTTCAACTTTTGAAGTTTTGACAAACTTCATCACATTTCATGTTTTCATTTGAAAATGTGTTTACATTCATTTATATTTGTTACATGTATATTAATTTTTTTTTAAACTTGAATTAAACTTGAAAATCTTCTATTTTTTTTCATTTCACAAAAACATTTTGTTGCTTGCCATAAGAATTGATCCCATAATCAACTTAAGGTCATAACATGTTCTCCCTTTTAAAAAGAAAAACTACTTTTGAAATTTTAATAAAATATTATGCATTTCAAATCATTTATATATATATAACATTAAAATTTCAAAAAAAATTTAGAATGTTATAATTTTTGTACAAATTAATAAGATATACATTTTTTAAATGAAAATTTTAATCACATGTAGTTTTTGTATGTAGTATTGAGGTACATAATTCATTAAATGTACATTATTATATTTAAAAATAATTAAACGTATTTCATACTATTTATGTGTAGGGTTGTGTACATTGATGATTTTTTTTACAAATTATATGGCCTTAAAGATCTTTCAATAAATATTAATCAACTTCATTATTAGTTATATAACCTTTAAAAAATTCCAATCAATATTGATTAAATTTTTTATAAATTTATGGTTTAAAAAAACTTTTGATCAACATTAATCAACTTTTTTATTAATTGTATAACTTTAAAGAACTTTTGATCAAGTTTAATCATGTTTTTATGAGTTTATGGTTTTAATGAACTTTTGATCAACATTGATCAACTTCTTTATCAATTGTATAGCCTTAAAGACTTTTGATCAATGTTGATCAAATTCTTTATGAATTTATGAACTTAAAGAACTTTTGTCAACATTGATCAATTTTTTATCAATTGTACAACTAGCTTAAAGAACTTTCGATTAGTTTAAAAGGTGCCCCAATGTCTTCATTAATTTTGAATTTTGAACTAAAAAGCCAATATGATGATGAGACCCATTTGATCTAAGTAGGGGAAAAACCCAACTTACCCACAACTTTAAACAAAAACCCTCATTCTATTCTGTCAAAGGTTTTTTCAAAATCTAGTAAGAAGAAAACTACTTTTTGGTCATTTTTTATTGCCTAATCTAAAAAAATTTAGGCTAAGAAATTGTTATTCAA
>Ga0116229_10001818_pt1 | contig 34050 bp, 29 predicted proteins | sample S1TSphgellanicum_3_FD_87313 | JGI IMG/M metagenome (GOLD analysis project Ga0116229, IMG submission 87313) | Host-associated microbial communities from peat moss isolated from Minnesota, USA - S1T2_Fc - Sphagnum magellanicum MG | ecosystem: Host-associated > Plants > Peat moss > Unclassified...
GCTTCTCCCGCCGGGCCGCCACACCGCGGGCGCCGCCTGATAAAAGCGGTGGATGAGGACATCGAAGAACACCCAGTCCGTCAGCGATGCCAGTATCGTTGCGAGAAGAACGACTCCGATGATCCTCACGATACCGTTTCCTTCCGTCTCGCGCAGCCGGCGTTGGCCGCCTTGAAGTCGCCCAGTGTGCTGCACCGTCGAGCGGCGGTAAATTGGCGTACGGGCTGGCGTTCAAGCTTGCGTTGGTTGTTGCGGTAGGCTGAATGGAACCCTGGGACCGGCGATTTCTGGCAGGATCGCGCAAAAGCGCCTCCCTCATTTGGTATTTCTTCATCGGCTCCGACCAATAGTTCGCGCGTTGAGCGCACGCGCGGCTTCACCGAGCGGACTGGCGCCAACCGAGAACGACGATCCGGCAAGCCGTCCACGGGTTTCTGGACAGCGCGTTGCAGCGGTAGAGCGCGATCGGTTCATGTTGATTAGAGTCTGATTCACAGTACGGAAAACAAACGCCAAGGAAGCAGTTCCTTTTTGAAAAAAAGAACCAAAAAACTTTACTCCGTTCGGTGCTTGCCTACGTTCGGTCACGTCGGAAATACTATTTTGTGGTGATACGGTTGAGGATCTCCTGTTCCAGGTAATCCATGTTCGACTTGGCGAACTCCGTGGCGGCGTCGGAACCAAGTGCTTCCGCCGATTCGTCGCCCTTCGCCTTCTCCATGACCAACTCTAGCGACTTTCCGACTGCGTCTTTCTTCTTGTCATTGATCAGGTCGGCGATGATTTTAATTACATCTTTCTTGCTTGCCTTGCCGGTGAATTTGAGCCCCGCGGCAACCAGCTTGTTGCAAACGGCGGGGGCAAATTCCTCCTCCATCCACGGATCAAGGCCATTCAATGCCGCGCCCAGACCCATGTCCTTGCCCACCTCTTTCGCGAACTCAAGAGGCGACACATCGCTTTTCATCGCTTTACAGACGTTTTTTACTGCCGAATCGAGGAGGCTCTTGCCCGCGCCCTCGAGCCGGCGCGCCAAAAACGTCTCGACTCTCTTGCTGCCAAGACGGGCGGCCCACTTTCCGCCGACCCACTTGGCGCCCACCTCAGCCACGTGTTCAGCGACCTTATCCCCATGCAGCTTCATAAAGGGGCCCACGGCTCCGCTGGCCGCGCTCAACACGCCGTCAAGCACAACAGTCTTCGTCGCGGCCGCCGCTCCACCGCCGGTGCCGGCCACATACTTGCCAAGCTCCCCCGCCGCAGATTTGATCATCCCGCTCGCCGCGCCGGCGGCGGCGCCCGACTGGGGCGTGCCTCCCAATTCGGCTGTCGCTATACCCGTAACGATATCGAAGCATGTATCGCGCGTGAATTCGAGCATGGCAATCTGCGTGCCGGCGCGCCCGATAACGGACTCCCTGTAGTCCATCATCGTTTTGTACGCCGTGTTGATCGGCTTGACGCCGTCTGCCATGGCGACTTCGATTTTCTTGAAGTCGCCGCTGGCGACAGTTGACTTAAGTTTTTCATGCGCCTGTTCGGCAGCCTTGACGACACTCTCGGGTGGCATCTTTACGCCAAAGCTGTTGACGAACCAACTGACGATTTTTTGATCTTTGTTGAGCTCGTTGAAGCTATCCCAACATGATCGAGCCGCGACGGCACGCAGCTCCGCGGCGAGGACTGCCTTTTTCAATACCGAAAGCATGTCCTTGCTGATGGCCTCAAATTCCGCCTCGCTGACAACAATTTCGCGCCCCTTCAGGGTCAGCGTGCGGTATTTCTCCTTGGACTTGCCGCTTTCTTTCTCGGTGGCGGCGGCTTGTTGTTTCTCGTTCAGCGGAATGGTGAGTTGGTCGCCAGGCTCGATCGCCTCGGGCTTTTTGCGTTTTGAGACAAGGCTCTTGTTTTCCGGGGCGTTCCAGATCGTCTGCCACTTGGCATGGTGGAACTGCTTGGCGATGCCGGCTAGCGTGTCGCCCTTCTTGACCTTGTATTTGTCCGGTGAGGGCAAGGCTTTCTCCAGGCGGGAATGTTACGAAAAGGTGAACTTATGGTGTCTAAGGCGGCCGGCAGACGCCTGATTTGTACGAGACTTTCTGTGTCATTGGCGTTCCCATCCAGATTTGACCAGCCCTGGCCACGTCGTCAATGGTTGCGGAGTCAAACGTGGAATCGACATTTTGGAAAGGTCGGGCGCACCCGCAACGGACAAAAGTTTTTTGTTTCTTTTTTTCAAAAAAGAAATACTTCCTTAACTTTTTTGACGTCATCCGAGCATCGACGTGTGTGGCTTGATGTTAAGCAAAGACATGGTAGCGTAGTGTTGTGCGTTCGCCTCGAGCCTCCTGTTCATCGGTGTGGTGCGTCGTCAGGCTACTGGCGATCGTGCTGGCGCTTGCGTGCCAGATTGCGTCAGGCGGCAGCGCGGGAACGACTGGCGGCGGGGTGTCGGCGCTGGATGCGGCGACGGTGTTTTGCCAGGCGGGGCATGGGTCGCGGGACCGGGACGTGCCGCCGTTGCGGCATCGGGTGGGCGACGCGGCGATTTTGCAGGCCGGTGCGGCGCACCATACGCAAGCGGCTGTCCTGGATGCGGGGCCCTTCGTGCCGGCGTTGGCGTGGGCCGCATACGCCCGTGTGGTGTTGCCGGAGGCGCGGGCGCCGCCGGCTTGGCGTGTTGCCAGTTTCGAGCCTACGGGCCCTCCCCGCCTCGTCTGATTGCTGATTTCCGGTTGCGGTCGCCTGCGTGCGGCCGCGCGTGATCAATTCAGGACAGACAGGAATTCTCCACCATGATTCGGACGTTTCCGATCGCCGCGCTCGTGTGCGCGGGCGTTGTTGTGCTGCGCGCGTCGCCGGCATTGGCGCATGCGGTGTGCGGCAGCCGCGTGTATCCCGTCACATTGACCTTGGACGACCCTGGGGTGGCGGATGAACTGACCCTGCCGCAGGTTGTTTATACCCGCGAGGCCGCTGATGGCGGGCCGGGGCCCGGCCACGACACGAGCCTTCAATTCGAGTACGACAAGCGAGTGACGGACGATTTCGGCTTTGCCTTCAACGACGATTACAACGTGAACCAGCAGAACAACGCCAAGACCCAAACCGGTTGGGATGATGTGACCGTCACCGCCAAATGGGCGAAATGCGTCGACCCGGATAGCGATTTTCAGCTTGGGTTCGGGGTCATCCGCGAATTCGGGCGGACCGGCACGTCGCATATCGGCTCCGACCAGTATGGCAACTCCGCGCCCACCATCTATTTGGGCAAGGGTCTCGACTTCATTCCGGCGCCCATGCTGCAGCCGTTGCAATTCACCGGCGAATTCAGCTACGCGTTCGCCGACAAGCAATACAGGGAATTCGAAGTGACGGAACCGAGGACCGGCGCGGTGTCCACGGTCGCCAATGACGGCAGCCCGAATGCCTGGATCGGCAGCTTTTCCATCCAGTACAGCATTCCGTATCTGCAAAACCAGATCAAGGATTTCGGGCTGCCCGAGCCGTTCGCGCATTTGATTCCCGTCGCAGAATTCAACTGGGTCTCATCGGCCTCCACGCCGGGCGGTGCACCGACAAGTTGGACGGTGGCGCCGGGGGTTATATATCTGCGAAGCTGGTATCAGGTTGGCCTGGAAGCGGTGGTTCCCTTGAACAAGGCCGGCGGCACGAATGTGGGTTTCATCGTGCAATTCCATGTGTTCCTGGATGATCTGTATCCGCACGGCCTAGGCGCCCCGCTGCTTGAATACTTCCAATAGCAAAAGTTTTTTGGTTCTTTTTTCAAAAAAGAACTGCTTCCTGTTTTTGTTTTGTTGCAACGAAAGGAAAATCGACATGGTCCGTTTCGCAGTGACGGTTGCCTGCTGGGCGTTGGTATCGCCGCCCGCCTTCGCGCACGCCTTCCTGGATGGCGCGGTGCCGCGCGTGGGCAGTGAAATTCCCGCGGCGCCGGCGGAGGTGGTGTTGCATTTCACGCAGGGCGTGGAACCTGATTTCTCGAAGATTGCCGTGCAGGATGCTGGTGGGGCCAGCGTCACCACCGGTGCGCCTCATTCCGCCGGCGACCCGACGCACTTTGCGGTGGCGCTTAAGAAACTCAGCCCTGGTGTTTACACCGTCATTTGGCATGTCACGTCGGTGGATACGCACAAAACTCAGGGCAAGTTCCACTTTACCGTGACGCAATAGGGGAGCGCGGACGGTGGTGCCACCGATTGATTTGCAGGGTGGGCCTGGGCTCGCGGCGGCGCGGGATGCGTTCGTGACCCCCCTGCTTGCGGCTTTCGGCAGCGTGGTTTTTCGCAACGTGGTCGCGCCGCGCGCGTTTCCCGGCATGACGCCGGATATGGTTGTTGCGATTAAGCGGCGTCTATTGCTGGCGGCGCAGGTGAGCGTCGCGGCTTCGGTGCTGGGCCTGCTTGCCTGGCTGGTGGTGCAGGCTGCCTACATGGCGGACGCGGTATCTGTTTCGGAGGCGTTTGCCGCGGCGCCGACCGTGCTGCGCAAGACGTCGTTTGGCCATATTGTTGCGGCACAGATTGTCACGTTGCTTGTGCTGGCCGGGGTGTTGGGACGCCGCGACCGGATGCCGCGGCAGCGTGTGGCACTCGGGGCGGCAACGGTTGCGGTTTGCCTGCAGGCGGGGCACAGCCATGCCTTTTCGATGTATGAAGGACCCAGTGTGCTGCTGGGATTCGACATTTTGCATCTGCTGGCGGCCGGTGCCTGGCTCGGTGGATTGGTGCCGTTGCTGCTGACGGTGCGGGCCGCGCCCCCCAGCGGCGGCATGGCGGCGGCACGATGGTTTTCGCCGCTGGGCAAAGGGTGCGTGGGCGCGCTGGTTGTGTCGGCCGCGTATCAGGGGTGGGTGCTGGTGGCGACCATTCCGGGGCTGGTCGGTACGGCGTATGGGTGGATGGCGCTGGTCAAGCTGGTGCTGTTTGGCGTGCTGGTTTGCTTTGCGTGCGCCAACCGGTATCGTTTTGCCCCTGCTCTGAGGGGAAGCCATCCGGAGGCGGCAAAGCTTGTGCTGATGCGCAGCATTTTTGTCCAGACGGGGTTTGGAATTGCCATTTTGGTGGCGGCCGTGGTGCTGAGCGACTTGCCGCCGTCGATGCATTCGCAGCCGCTATGGCCGTTCGCCGACCGGTTCAGTCTGTCGGCGGTGCAGGAGGATGCGGATTTCCGGCGCGAGGTGGTGCAGGCGGCGCTGGCACTGGCGGGCGGCGTGGGGCTGGTGATTGTTGCGCTGATTGTGCGGCGGTTTCGTATCGCGGCCGGGGTGGCGGCGTTGTCGATTGCGTGGTTCGCGGTGCCGCATTTCGATCTGTTGCTGGTGGAGGCTTATCCGACCAGTTTTTATCACACGCCGACGGGGTTCGGGTCGGACAGCATTGTTGAAGGTCAAGGCATTTATGGGCAGAATTGCGCGATGTGCCATGGCGCCGGTGGACAGGGCGATGGGCCGGCCGCGAAAAGCCTGCCGGTGCCGCCGGCCAATCTGACGGCCTCGCACCTATGGATGCACAGCGACGGTGAATTGTTCTGGTGGGTCAGTCAGGGCGTGAAGACGCCAGAGGGTGGGCAGGCGATGCCAGGCTTTGCATCGGTGCTGGACGATGACCAGGTGTGGGCAGTGATAGACTATATTCGCGCGCACAATGCGGGCCATATGAAGCGTGAGATGGGGCAATGGATGCCGCCGGTGCAGGCGCCGGCGCTGCAGGCGCGGTGCGGCGACGACACCGTCAAGCTGAGCGACCTGCGCGGGCGGTTCGTGCGGCTGGTGGTCGGTGCTGAGGCTTCCAAGGTTTTGGATGGGCCGCGCGATGCGGAGACGATTTTGGTGGCGTCGGGCGACGGCGCGGTGCCCGCCGGGGCTTGCGTGACGCGTGACGCCACGGTGCCGCTTGCCTATGCTATTGTGTCCGGCGCCGAAGATGCGGCGATGGCGGGGACGCAGTTCCTGATCGATGACAAGGGGTGGCTGCGCGCGGTGCAGCGGCCGGATGCGGCGCCGGGTTGGGACAATCCCCAGACGCTGGCGGCGGAGATCAAGACGTTGCGGGCGCATCCGGTGGCTGGCGGAGATAATGGTGGCGACCAGATGCAGATGAAGATGTGACCGGACGCCGAAATAACAAGCCGCGAACCGCGCCGGTGAACCGCCCAGGGTTGGCGGTTGCCGCCGGCGCGGGCGCGGCCATTGTCGTGTTGGCCGGGCTGTTGATGTGGGCGATGGGATCGGGCGCGGCGCGGCGCGCGGACCAGCTGCACATTGGCGGCCCGTTCAGCCTGGTTTCCGGCGAGGGCGTAACGGTAACCGATCGTAGTTTTCCGGGCAAATATTTGCTCATTTATTTCGGCTATAGTCGTTGCGCGGATGTATGCCCGGCTACCTTGAACACCATGGCGGCGGCGCTCGGCAGGCTGGGGGGAAAGGCGATGCGGGTGCAGCCGCTGTTCATTACGATCGATCCACAGCGCGATACGCCGGCGGTGCTGCATCATTACGTTGGCACGTTTTCGCCGCGACTGGTTGGCCTGACCGGCGCTCCGGGCGCGCTGGCCCGGGTTGAAGATGAATATGGGGTTGCCAGCATTGTGCATCGGGAGGGCGGCGCGGCGAAAGGCTATGCGCTGGACCATAGTTCCGTGGTGTATCTGATGGCGCCGGACGGTCGATTTCTCGCGCCGATTCCGGCCTCCGCGAGCGAAATGGTGATGGTTCGGGCAATTGGTAAATATATAGATTGAGGCTATCGGGGCCGGGGCGAAGAAAGAAGTATTTGCCACAGATTGACACCGATCAACAGGGGCCAGGACGGGATAAGGAAGGTCTGGTCGGATCCCTGCACGGTTTTCGTGCGACCCTTTTACCTTTCGTTGTTTGCCTTGCTGTATTGCGACGAAGCTGGCAGACGAGACATTTTCATGGGGACGCAGAATGTTGATGTTTATCACTATGGCGGGCGTGCGGCCCCTCATCACCGGGCCATGTTTATTGCCCAATTTGAAGCTTGCGGTGTTGATGCGCATTGGTCACTGAGCCGGTTCGAGGCTCCAACGCGGGATGCGGGATGCGGGTTCGGCGCGCTTGCGTGCTTGCAACAATCGCTTCGATCCGACCATCACGCGTTCATCGTCGATGACGGCATTGATTTCTGCGCCGCAACCCCGGAATTTTCCGACACCGCCATAAGGACATTGCCCGAAGACGGTTGGGATATATTGCTGACCGATACGATTTTTCCGCGCGCGCATAATTTCCCGTCGGTCATGATGCTGTGGCACGAATTGCAGCAATTGGGCCAAGTTCGCCTGCTCGACTTATTTGACGCCAACATCCTGTTTCGCGGTGGATCGATGATCGTCAATCGCCGGTCGAAAGGCAAGGTGCTGGCGTTCATGCAGGCGAGCGGAAACGGCCCGGCCTGGGAGGAAGACCTGCCGCAGCATGTTCATGCCGGCCGCATCAAGGCTTGTCTGATCATGCCGCTGCTGACGGTGCGTGGGGTTCGTGGCAACGACGCGGACGACGCTGCGACCGATCGAGCCGGCCTGGAGCGGAGCCTGTGCCACGCGTTTGCACGAATGATGTGGATCGGCGCGTGCCAGGGTGGGGAGACTGCGCCGTATTACAGTGAGTGGTCGCGCAAAGCCTATCGCGACCTGGTGCATGACGATGTGGTGCGGATGAGCGCCGTGATGACACCCTTGCTATCGATACAACTCAATCAAAGGTGGCACCTGAAGGCCGCCGAAATCCGATCGGCAAAAGCCCGCTGACAGACTTCTGAAAAGCAAAAGTTTTTTGGTTCTTTTTTTCAAAAAAGAACGACTTCCTCGCTGCCCTTCTACGCACGACTTCCTACACGCGGGCACCCGCGCAAGGTGTAGCCGCCCGATCGGCCCGCGGCCAGCCTGAAACGTGGGTCTAAATACGAGTTCATGTGGCGCGCACCGAACAGAGCAAAGATTTTTTGGTGCTCTCTTTCAAAAAAGAACAACTTCCTTCTGCGTCTGTTTGCCGCCAGTCGGGCCGCCAGCCGGCGCGGATGATGAGGGAAACGAAAGCCTCTGCCGCGTTTGGATCGCTATGAAGGCAGGCCGCGAGAAGACCGTCGCCTATGGAACGTTCGAGCGTACCGATTGCGGCAGGCGGCTGGGTGTTGCACTGGGTTGGCATCGCACCGATCCTCCATCCCGATTTGGGCATACTGCACCGGACGATCTGCGTCGCGCCAGGCTCGGAATTTACCTAGTTTCTGCGACCTGGTTGAGCGGCTTGAGGGTGGTTAGGTATTTTCCGGCCCTACGCCAGCCGATAGCGTGGCCTCAAATTGGCATAATCAGCAGGAATGAACTCATGGCGACAATCACCAACGACAGTGCGGGCGACACGATGGATCAGGATCGGGCAGCCCTATCGCGGTCGGATCGCCGCACGCTCGACGATCTGTTCCGCCATCCGATCGCCCACAATCTGGCATGGAAAGATGCGGTAGGGCTGTTCGAGAGGGTGGGCAGCGTGGCCGAGAAAGCCAACCATGAGCTCGTGTTCGACGCCGGCGGGCAGACGCTGACCATGCGCCGGCCGCATGCAAAGGAGCTCACAACGTCCGAGGTGATGGATTTGCGCCATTTTGCGACGCGCGCGGGCCTGTCGCGGCATGGTTCGTCACCCGCGCCGTCGCATCCGGACCGGGCGGCGCCTGAGCTGCTTGTGGTGGTCGATCATCATGGCGCCAAGATATATCATATCGATGTTACGTCGGACGATGCCACCAGGCGGACCATTACGCCGTACGATCCGCACCATTTTCTGCATCATCTGACGCACAAGGATCAGTCGCGGGAGCAGGGCCAACGCGCGCCCGAGGCGGCGAGTTTCTATGAGCAGATATCGCAGGCGTTGGCGCAAGGCGGCCCGATCGTCATCATCGGGCACGGCACCGGCCACAGCAATGCGGCGCAGCATCTGACGGACTATCTGGCGGCGCATCACCCCGAGACGTATCAGCGCGTCGTGCGCGAGCTCGTTGCCGACCTTTCCAGCATCACGGAACCGCAAATGCTGGCGTTAGCCAAATAACAAAAGTTTTTAGTTTCTTTTTTTCAAAAAAGAAATAGTTTCTTGCTTCTTCTCGGAGCCAGTTCGTTTGCGACCACCAAAGCGCGGCCAGCCGGACGCCGCCACAACCGCCGCAATAAGCCGTATATTGCAAACGCCGGCGCCAGGCAACGCGAAGGCCGAGTACGAGCGCGGGTTGAGCCTCGCGGCCCGCGGCAACGACCAGGGCGCCGTCGCGGCGTTCCGCGCCGCCGTGAAGCAGGACCCGGCGATGAGTGCCGCGTGGCGCAAGCTCGGCGATGTTCTGGCGCGCATGGGCGATGCCAAGGGCGCCGATGCTTCGTACATGGCCTATGTCGGCAGCGCGGGAACCGATGCCGACCTGATCCGGGCCGCGCATGCGTTGCTGGATGAACAGTGGAGCACGGCGGAGCGCTTGTTGCGGGCGCGGTTGCGGACCGCGCCGACCGACATTGCCGCCATGCGGCTGCTGGCGGAAGCCTGTGTCGGGCTTGGCCGGCACAAGGATGCCGAGGCGCTGTTGCACCGGGCGCTGTCGCTGGCGCCGAGCTTCTCCGCCGCGCGGCAAACGCTGGCGAGCGTATTGTTCCGGCAGGGTAAGCATGCCGAGTCGCTGCCGTACATCGAGCGCCTGATTGCCGAAAAGCCGCACGACGTCCAATATCGAACGTTGCTGGCGTCAACGATGTCGCTTCTTGGCCAGTATGATCGCGCCATCGAAATTTATGCCGGCCTCATCGCCGCGGTGCCGGATAATCCGACCATCGGGGTGAGCTACGGCAATGTGCTGCGACATGGCGGGCGTCGCGCCGATGCGGTGCGGGCTTACCGTGCGTGCCTCAAAGTGGCGCCGGCGCTGGGCGAAGCGTATTGGAATCTGGCTAATTTGAAGATCGAACCGTTTTCGCCGGACGATATCGCCGCAATGCGACTGGCGCTGGCGGGCGACGCGGTTTCGACACAGGATCGTTTGTATCTGTCCTATGCGCTGGGCCATGCTTTGGAACAGGCTGCCGATTATGCCGGGAGTTTTGCCCATTACGCGGCAGGTGCTGCGCTGCGGCGGGGGCTGATTACCTATAGCGCGGACGACACGACGGACCAGGTTCGGCGAGCCGCGGAATTGTTCACGCCGGCTTTCTTTGCAGCGCGCGCGGATGATGGGTGTGCCGATCCGGCGCCGATCTTTATCGTCGGCCTGCCGCGGGCAGGGTCCACCCTGATCGAGCAGATATTGTCGTCGCACAGTGCCGTGGAAGGCACGAGAGAACTGCCGGAAATCGGCAATATAGAGGCCGATCTGCGCGGCGGCGGGGCGGCCACTTATCCCGCATGCCTGGCCGGCCTGGATGGTGCGACGCTCAGGGCCCTGGGCGAACGCTATATGGAACGGACGCGGGTTTATCGGCGCACGGAAAGGCCGTTTTTCATCGACAAGAATCCGACCAACTGGGCGCATTGCGGCCTGATCCATCTTATTCTGCCGCGCGCCAGGATCATCGATGCACGGCGGGCGCCGATGGCGAGCTGCTTTGCCGCGTTCAAACAGTATTTTGTCAATGGAATGGAATTTTCGTACGACCTGACGGAGCTGGGACGTTACTATAACGACTATGTCCGGTTGATGACGCATTTCGAAACGGCTTTGCCGGGTGGCATACACCGCGTTCTCTATGAGGATATGGTTGCCAATACGGAACTGGAAGTTCGCCGGCTGCTGGCCTATTGCGGATTACCGTTCGAGGCGGCTTGCCTGCGGTTCTGGGAAACGCGGCGCGCGGTGGTTACGCCAAGCTCGGAGCAGGTGCGGCAGCCGATTTTTCGCGACAGCGTTGGGCAGTGGCGCCATTATGAGGCGTGGTTGGGGCCGCTGCAAGACGCGTTAAGGAAGGCAGGATTTGCCCTATCCTAACACCGCCACGACAGCAGCAACCAAGGCGCGGCAGGGACCGCCGCCGCGAACCTCCGAGGACACATACAGGCGCTTCACCTCGCAGCAGCCGAAGGCGTCCCGTGGTCGCAGTCCGACACAGCCCACCGCTTTATGTTCAGCATCGCGCGCCAGCAGGAGCGCGCCACCGGGCGGCGCATCCGCGATGATCTGGAACGCCGGTTTGGACATTTGGACCCGCTAAACTGCGCGCGGGCAGGGCAAGGAAGCAGTTCTTTTTTGAAAAGAAGAACCAAAAAACTTTTGCTCTTTTGGAGCTTGCCTTTGTTCGGTTGTGGCACCGCCAGGCATATTCTAGTCCTGCGCGCCGTGCACGTGTCGGCACGTCGAAAAAAGTGGCGCATGTTCCGGGTTGCGTCCCTGCGTCGGGATTATTGATGGCAATACTGCATTGTTCTCGCAATCTGCGGACAGTTACACAACCTCGAGTTGAATTACGCGCAGTCGCGTTTTTGTGTCCGTATAATATAGGGACATCGAATTTTTAAATTGGCAAATGGCGCAGGGCATGATAAAAAACTGAACGGAATTAATTTTGGATGATTGTCTCGATGTGTGAGAGTCGTTGGCGCAAAGCGGCCGCGAGGCGCGTGGGCCGGTCTGCGCCCGACCGGCGTGGGGTAACTTCGCTGGAATTCGCGCTTTTGGCGATACCGCTGTGCGTTCTGCTGCTTGGCACCATGGAGGTCGGCTACGACTTTTTCGTGCAGGCGGCGCTGGACGACGCGGTGCAGACAGCGGCGCGCAGCGTGCAGGTGGGCAACGCGCAGGGCAACGTGACCGGCAAGTCGGTGGCGGCGTGGATCCAGAGTTCTGTTTGCCCGGACCTGGGGCGCCTGCTGGATTGCGGCCAGCTTTATGTGACGGTGACCCCCATACCCAGCGGCACCGGGCAGAATTATTACTCCTATCTGACGGCAAACCCGGTGACGCTGACCGCCATTACGGGGTCCGGTAACTCGGTGTGCACCGGCACGCCGGGCCAGTTGATGGTGCTGCAGGCGTTTTATTTGAGCCCCACCTTTCTTGGCATGCTGGTGCCGAGCTTTTCGGTGGTGTCGCCGATCAACGGCTCGCAGCGCGTGCACGCGACCTATGCGGCCTCCGGCTTCGTCAATGAGGATTTCGGCACGGGCACGCAGGGATGTTGAGACAACGAAACGGCACCCCGCGCCGCCGCGGCGGCGGTTTGAGCTCACGCAGCGGCCTTGCGTCGCTGGAGTTCTCGCTCATCGCACCCGCGCTGTTGTCCATGACCCTGATCGGGGTTGATGGGGCACGTGCCCTGCTGATCTGGCGGCAGGTTCACACCGCGGCCACCGCGATCGCCGAAAACGCCGAGAAATTATCGGTATATACCATTCCGAACACCAACCAACTGGCTAGCGAACTCACCGCCGACCAGATGCAGCAGGCGATGAGCACGATTTACGCCGTCATTCCGGGTCTCAATCTCGGCAATGGCGGCGGGCTGTTTCCGGGCAAATTCGCGGTGACCTTGAGCGAGGTGCCGTTTTATCCGATCTGCAAGGTGGCGACCGGCTGCGGCACCCAGAGCGCCTATGTGCTGTGGAGCAGCTATCTTTCCGTGGGCGGATCGCAATTGACGCAAGGGATTTACCGTCCGTGCCAGATGGACACTTCGGTGTCGGCATTTCCCGATAGCTCGGCGCAATATACGGTGATGGCGAATCCCAACCTGGCGAACGGCGGCACCGCGATGACGGTGTCGCCGCAACTTGTGGTGGACGTGCAATATACGTTCACGCCGTATTTTTCGTTATTTCTGAAGCCCAAGACGTTCTACGCGTCCGCGTCGGTAGGGGCGCCGGTCGGCGGCCTCGACCAGACGACGACCCTGAACACCACCGGCGGCACCGGCAACGTGGTGTCGTGCACCGTCCCTTAGACTGCGAAGTTGAGCCATGAGACATTTGATGAAGAGATCGAAGCTGCGCCTGCCTGCGATGCTTGCCCAGCGAAAAGCCGCGGTGGCATTGCTGTTTGCCTGCATGGCCATACCGGTGCTGGGGCTGGTGGGGCTGGCGATCGATTTCGGCGTGTGGAACGAAACCTACGCGACCTTGGCGCTGGCCGACAGTTCCGCGGCGCTGAATGCGGTAAAGACAGCGGATGCCGCGTTTATCAACCAGGATCCGAATTATCTTGCCGAGGGTGGCGCTTCCGGCAAGCAATGGTTCACCGTGGCGCTCGGCCAGGGTTTGAGCTTCAGCGGGCTGCAGCAAACCAGTTTTACCTCAAGTGTGTCGCAAAGCAACCTGACATTTACCGCGACCGTTACGTACACCGGCACCGTGAAGTCGGTGCTGGGGCGTTTGTTCCACTTCGCAAGCTATCCGATCACCGTCACCGAGGCCGCGCAACTCCAGGCCGCGCCGTATCTTGAAGTGATTATGATGCTGGACAACTCGGCGTCCATGCAGATCGGCGCGACCAATGCCGACATGCAGACATTGATGCAGTATTCGGCGTGCGATCCCTCCAACGAATACACCGGATCGGGAAGCAACTACACGAACAAGGACGGGGTGACCTATGGCGACTACCAGTATGCCTGGGGGGGCAACGTTTACGATGGCCCACTGGCAACGCCGGCAAAATATTACAATGGTAGCACACTCGTGACGGCCACGCCAACCGCCAATTTCGGCACCGCATATGTGACGTCGCAAGGCTGCCCGAAGGTGAACAACAGCCCGGCCTATGCGGGTGCGCCTTGCGCCTTCGCGTGCCACTGGGATACTACCAAAGCGGCAGGCCTGGGCCCCGATCTGTGGCACATGGCGCGTGTGCAAGGCGTGACCACGCGACTGGATGTGGTGAAGACTGCGACCACCCAGGTGCTCACCGCAATGAAGAATGACAATCTCGCCTACGCGAACAATCTCAGCGTCGGCATATACACCTTCAACAGTGTATTGGGGCCGATTTATCCCGGCACCGGTTGCACGCCGCAGTCATTCGGTTGCGAAGCGGGCAGCGACTTTACGACAGCGATCGCCGATGTCGGCGCGCCGCCGCAGGCGGGCAGTGGCATTTACACCGACACCGGCATACAGCCGGCGGTGGCCGGCCTGACGGGCAACAATGACGACACCGCGGTACGGCAATCGATGGCCTACCTCCAGAACAATTATGTCACCGCCGCCGGCAACGGCAACTCGCCGACCACGCCGAGCAAGGTGCTGTTCCTGATTACCGACGGCGTGGAGGACGATCCCTACACCGGTACGCGCGATGCCATGCCGAGCAGCGCGTGCCAGGGATTCAAGAACATGGGTTACACGGTGTATGTGCTGTACACGACGTATTATCCGGTGATGCACCAATATTATTTTGCGAACATGATGCCGTGGGTGGAAGGCACCGGCAGCAATTCCGTTACGGCCAATTTGCAGGCCTGTTCGTCGGCGACCAACGCCAACAATCTCAGCACCTATTACATCGAGGCGCAGAACTCCGCGGACATCACCGCGGCGCTGAACAGCTTCCTCAACAACGCGCTACAGGCCTCGGTGCGGTATACGCAATGATGCGCATGACGGTGCAATTACGCGGCAAAGTGATTGCGCAAGCCACCGGACAAGAGTTTTTGGGGCCTTTAGAATAAGAATTTGACACGGATAAGCAGGGATGACGGGTCGTACACGGATGTTGGCGAGTTCCCGTAACTGCGGGATTCGTCCCGCAACTCCGCAATATCCGTGTACAGCCCTGCTTATCCCTGCTTGTCTTTGTCAAATCCTTCGTTTGCTTGCGCAGCCACCTGGGTAGTTATCTTTTTTTCAAGAAAGAACTGCGTCCTTTCCCTGCTGCTCCAACGCATCCCCCACCCGGGATGCGACTTCACCCCAGTCGAGGGCAATTCGCTGCCGGAATAAGCGCGCCGTGGGATACCACGGGCTATCTTCTCGTTGCATGAGCCAGCGCCATTCGGCAGCGTAATAAAGCAACAGCCAGACTGGGCGGGCGAGCGCGCCTGCGAGGTGGGCGGGGGCGCTGTCCACGCTGATGACGAGATCCATCAGCGAAATCAGCGCGGCGGTGTCGGCGAAATCCGCTGTCTCGGCGCCAAACATCCGCACGCCGAAGCGCGCGGCGTCAGCGAGGTCGCGGGGGCGGATGTCCTTTTGCACGGCGATGTATTCGATGTTTTCCCGGAATAGTGGCGCGAGGTCGACGAGCCGGGCGCTACGAACATTGTCGGACTGCAGGGCCGCGTTGCCGGACCAGGCGAGGCCCACGCGCTTCCTGCCACACGGCGGGCCGAGGATCGCGCGCCATTTTTCGATACGCGCGGGCTCGGCGGCGAGGTATGGAACGTTGGCCGGAATGGTTTGCAGGCGTGTGCCGAAGGCGAGCGGCAGGCTCATGAGCGGGGTGTGCATATCGAACGGCGGCAGGCGGGCGCCGTGGGGCAGCAGTTCGTCGGGGCCGGCGAGTGTTTGCAGGAGGACGAGCAAGGCAGCTGGGGCTTCGAGGATTACGCGGGCGCCGAGGGCCTTTACCATGGGCACGTAACGGCAGAATTGGATGGTGTCGCCGAAACCTTGCTCGGCGTGCAGCAGGATGCTGCGGCCGGCGAGACTTTCCTGGCCCAGCCATAAGGGTTTGCCGAAGTTGCGGGCGTGCTGCTTGAAAGTTGGATCACGCCAGCGCCATTCGAATTCGCGCCAGCCGCGTTCGTAGTCGCCGACGGCGAGACAGATCGGGGCCGCATTGAAATGGGCGAGCGCGTGTTGCGGATCGCCGGCAATGGCGTCGTCGCAGGCGGCGAGCGCCTCGTCACGCCGATTGAGCCTGTCGAGCGCCCAGGCGCGGTTGGCGCGGGCTTCGGCCAGAACCTCGTCGGGCGGCGTGTTGCGGTAGAGTGAGAGCAGGTGGTCGTAGGTTGCCAGGGCTTCCAGGGGGCGGCCGAGACGGGTGAGCACGATGCCCTTGTTTTGCAGGGCCTGGCGCAACGACGGGTCGAGGCGGAGGGCTTCGTCGTAGGCGGCGACGGCCTCCGTATCGCGTAGCAGATGGCGCAGCGCGTTGGCGCGGTTGTAGTGCAGCTGGGGATCGTTCGGTTTGCAGGTTAGTGCGTTGTCGAGGCTGGCCAGTGCTTCCTGGTGGCGGCCGAGCGCTGCGAGGGCGGTTGCCTTGTTGTTTTCGGCCTGCGTGTCGCCGGGCGAGAGGCGCAGGCTGCGCTCGATGAAACTGAGCGCCTGCGCATGTTCGCGTTGCCCGAGCAGGGCGATGCCGAGACAATGGAGAATTTGGGGTTGCTCGGGTTGTTGGCGCACCAGGCGGCGCAGAATTCGTTCCGCCTCAGCGAATTTGTGCTCATGCAGCGCGGCGAGCGCCGGCTGCAAAGTAGCAAGGGTTCTTGCTTCTTTTTTCAAAAGGACGTCTGTTCTTTTTTGAAAAAAAGAACCAAAAAACTTTTGCTATTGGGTAACGTGTTAATCTTGCAGCACTCGATCTGGACGCATGGGCTTGGGGCGAGGGAGCGGCACGACGGGGCCGTGCAGGGCGGAGCCGCGGCCGGAGAGCGAGGGGTTGGTCATGAAATAGTCGTGCGCGGAGACCGGTTTGGCGCCGGGGGGAACGCGGCGCCAGGCACCGTCGGGGTCAAGTTGCCAGCTTTGCAGCGTGTCCTTGAGATTGACCACCATGATCTGGTCGAGGATTTGCGCGTGGACGGTGGCGTTGCGGATGGGCACCAAGGTTTCGACGCGCCAATCCATGTTGCGCTCCATCCAGTCCGCACTGGAAATGAACACATCGGCCTGGCGGCTGGGCAGGCGGTGCCCGTTGCCGAAAACGCAAATGCGGCCATGTTCGAGAAAGCGCCCGACTATCGATTTCACGCGGATGTTTTCCGACAGTCCCGGCACGCCCGGCCGCAGGCAGCAAATGCCGCGGATGATCGCAATGATCTGCACGCCGGCGTTGCTGGCTTCGTAGAGTTTGTCGATCAGTTTGCAATCGACCAGGCTGTTCAGCTTGATCCAGATGGTGCCGTGGTGGCCTTCGCGAACCGCGCGGATTTCGCGGTCGATGAGGTCCAGCAACGTGCTGCGGATGGTCAGCGGACTGAAGGCAATGGCGTCCATCTTTTCGGGGCGCGCATAGCCGGTCATGTAGTTGAACAAGCGAGCGGCGTCGCGGGTGAGGTCGGGGTCGGCGGTGAAGAAGCTCAGATCGGTGTATATGCGCGCGGTAATCGGGTGATAGTTGCCGGTGCCGAAATGCGCGTAGCTGCGCATGGCGGCGCCTTCGCGGCGCACCACGAGGCTGATCTTGGCGTGGGTTTTCAGTTCGGCAAAACCGAACACCACTTGCACGCCGGCGGCTTCCAGTGACCGGGCGAGGCGGATATTCGCTTCCTCGTCGAAACGAGCGCGCAGTTCCACCATGGCGGTGACGGATTTTCCGGCTTCGGCCGCCTCGATCAAGGCTTTTACGATCGGGCTGTCGCGGCTGGTGCGATAGAGGGTTTGCTTGATGGCGACGACCGCCGGATCGCCGGCGGCCTGGCGGAGAAACTGCACCACCACGTCGAAGCTTTCGAACGGGTGGTGCACCACGATATCCTTGGCGCGGATGGCGGCAAAGCAGTCGCCGCCGAAATCGCGAATTCGTTCCGGGAAGCGCGGGGTGTACGGGGGAAACAGCAATTCGGGCCGGTCGTCCACGATGAGCTGCTTGAGGTCCACCACGCCGATCAGGCCATGCTGGGCGAAGATTTCAGCGCGGTCGGCGCCCAGATTGTCCGCCACCATGGCGACGAGTTCTTCCGGCATCAGGCTGTCCACCGCGAGGTGGATCATGCTGCCGACGCGGCGTCGTTTCAGGGCCGATTCGTAGGAGCGGACGAGGTCTTCGGCTTCTTCCTCGAACTCCACGTCGGTGTCGCGGATGAGGCGGAAGAGCCCCTGCCCTGCCACCAGGAATCCGGGGAATACGCGATAGAGAAACAATGCGATCAGCGTTTCGAGGGCTACGAAACGAACCGTGCCGGCCGGTGTCGCCGGCAGCCGCACGAAACGATCCACGGTGGAGGGCAACGGCAGCAGGCCGCGCATGAATTGGCCGTCTTCCTCGCGCTGCAATTGCAGCGCCATGACGAGGCCCATGTTGGGAATGAAGGGAAACGGGTGCGCCGGGTCGATCGCCAGCGGCGTCACCACGGGGAAGACGCGCTCCATGAACCAATGGTCGAGCCAGACCATTTCGGTTTCGCTGAGCGCCGCCGCTTCCACCACTTCGAGGCCGGCGCGACGCAGCAATTCGCGCAGGTCGAGCCACGCGGTTTGCTGACGTTGCAGCAGAAAATGCGTGCGGTCGCGCACCGCGGCCAATTGTTGCGCGGGGGTCAGGCCGTCGGGGGACATCGCGCCGATGCCGGAGCGCACCTGCCCGACCAGGCCGGCGACCCGGACCGAGATGAATTCGTCAAGATTGCTGGCGCTTATGGAAATGAAGCGCAGCCGTTCGAGCAGGGGCTGGCGGCCGTTTTCGGCCTCCTCGATGACGCGCATGTTGAAGTCGAGCCAGCTTAGCTCGCGGTTGATGAAGCGGTCGGGGCTGTCGAGGCCGATGTGGGGGATGTCCGCGGTGTGCGGGTCCGCTGTGTGCGAATTCGACTTTTGCGCCACAGGGGTGTCATCCGGTGGCTGCGGCTCGGGCTTGTGCCGCGCCGTCCGACGGGGCTCGGTGTGCTGCGCCGTCCGATCTTGCTCGACGTGCTGCGCCGTCCGATTTGGCTCGGTGTGCTGCGCCGTCCGATTTGGCTCGGTGTGCTGCGCACTGGCGCGTCGGGAGGCGGACATCGTGCGGCTTGCTCCTGGCAGCGGCGTAAATGCAGCCGGCCTGCTCCGCATTCATGGCCTTGTTCGCCGATGCTAGGCAAGGCAGACGGACAGAAAGGGTAAACGGGGACAGCATGGCGGGACCGCTGCAAGGCCTGCGCATCATCGAGATTGGCGGGATCGGGCCGGGCCCTTTCGCCGGCATGATGCTGGCCACCCATGGCGCCGAGGTTATTCGCGTGGAGCGGCCGAATGCGCCGCCGGGGGTGGGGACCGGGCACACCGACATCCTGGCGCGCAACCGGCGCGCGGTCTCGATCGATCTGAAGCGCCCGGAGGGCGTGGCCGTGCTGCGCGATCTGGCCCGCACGGCGGACGGGCTGATCGAGGGGTTTCGGCCTGGTGTGATGGAGCGGCTGGGGCTGGGGCCGGACATTTTGCTGGCCGACAATCCCAGGCTGGTGTTCGGACGGATGACCGGATGGGGCCAGACGGGGCCGTTGGCACGAACCGCGGGGCATGACATCGACTACATTGCTTTGGCCGGCGCGCTGCATGCGTTCGGACGTGCCGGCGAGCCGCCGACGCCGCCGATCAACATGGTGGGCGATTTTGGCGGCGGCGGCATGTTCCTGGCGTTCGGCATGGTCAGCGCCATTCTGCACGCCCAGCGCACCGGCGTGGGACAGGTGATCGACTGCGCCATGGTGGACGGCGCCGCGGTGTTGATGAGCATGATCTGGTCGTTTCGCGCCGCCGGCCTGTGGCGCGATGAGCGTGGCGTGAACATGTTGGACACAGGCGCGCATTTTTACGACACATACGAAACGTCCGACGGGAAATTCCTGGCGGTGGGCGCGATCGAACCCCAGTTCTATGCGGAGCTGCGGCGGCTGGCGGGGCTGGCCGACGACCCGGACCTGGATAGCCAGATGGCGTTCTATGCCTGGCCGGACATGAAGAAAAAGCTCGCTTCCGTGTTCCGTACCCGCAGCCGCGCCGCCTGGATGGCGGTTTTCGAAGGGTCCGATGCCTGCGTCGCACCGGTGCTGTCGATGGCAGAGGCGCCTTCCCACCCGCACAATGCGGCGCGGGGCACGTTCGTCGAGGTGGACGGCGTGATGCACCCCTCGCCGGCGCCGCGGTTCTCGGTGTCCGTGGCCGATGTGCCTCGAATGCCGGGGGATGACACGGAGGGAGTTTTGGCTGGATTGGGATATGCCGCGGAGCAGGTTGCCGCGCTTAGGGCGGCTGGCGTGCTCGGGTGACAGGCGAAAGACAGGAAGAAGACTTCTTTTTGAAAGAAGAAGCAAAAACTTTTGCTGTTTAAGGAAGGGTTTATCGTGGCACTTGATCGGATTGTTATTGTGGGCGCGCGTCGGACGCCTATGGGGGCGTTTCAGGGTGCCCTTTCCGAGTTGGCGGCGCCGGCGCTGGGGGCGCGCGCCATCGAAGGCGCCGTTGCGCAATCCCGACTTGGCGGCGATGACATCTCCGAAGTCATTATGGGGTGCGTGCTGCCGGCGGGGTTGGGTCAGGCACCGGCACGCCAGGCAGCCATCGGCGCAGGCGTGCCACGCGCGGTACCGGCGACGACGGTCAACAAGATGTGCGGGTCCGGCATGAAGGCGGCAATGCTTGGCTTCGATCAGATCCTCGCAGGCAGCGCCGATGTGGTGGTGGCCGGTGGCATGGAGAGCATGAGCAACGCCCCCTACCTGCTGGAAAAAGCCCGCGCCGGCTACAGGATGGGCCACGGCCGGGTGCTCGACTCGATGTTCCTGGACGGGTTGGAAGACGCCTATGACCGTGGCCGGCTGATGGGCTCGTTTGCCGAGGATACGGCAGAAAAGCTGCAATTCTCCCGCAAGGCGCAAGATGATTTTGCGCTCGAAAGCCTGGCGCGGGCGCGTCGCGCCACCGCGGACGGTTCGTTTCGTGCCGAAATCGTGCCGATATCCGCGCGTACCGAGGTCATCGATGACGAAACGCCCACCAAGGCGCGTCCGGAGAAAATACCAACCCTCAAGCCGGCTTTCCGGCCCGATGGCACCGTGACGGCCGCAAATAGCTCCTCGATCTCCGACGGCGCGTCCGCGCTGGTTTTGATGCGGCTGTCCGAGGCCGAGCGGCGCGGCCTCACGCCGCTGGCCGCGATATGTGGCCATTCGTCCCACGCACAGGATCCGGCGTGGTTCACCACGGCACCGATCGGCGCCATTGAAAAACTGCTGGCAAAACTCGGCTGGCAACGCAACGATGTCGATCTGTTCGAAATCAACGAGGCCTTCGCCGTGGTCACCATGGCTGCGATGCGCGACCTGGACTTGCCGCACGATGCGGTTAACGTCAACGGCGGCGCCTGCGCGCTGGGGCACCCGATTGGTGCTTCGGGCGCCCGCATCCTGGTCACGCTGCTCTACGCGATGCAGGCGCGCGGGTTGAAGCGTGGGGTGGCGTCGCTGTGCATCGGCGGCGGGGAGGCGACGGCCGTGGCTGTGGAACGCCTTCAGTAGAAGCAAACAAAGAAGGAAGTATTTCTTTTTTGAAAAAAAGAAGCAAAGAACTTTGCTCGTTCGCCGCAACAACTTCATCTCTCACACCGCCTCGGGCAACCGGATTTCGGATACTGCAATGTTCTTGATGGTGGTGCGCGGATGGCCGGAAAGGGCGCTGCGCACATGTAATCGTCTTGCGATAATGTCCTCGATGAGTTGGCAACATGATTGGACGTCATCCAGACTTACGGTCGTGCCGTTCGGCAGCAACATGACGCGGGCGCAAACACTATTCGTGTTCGGAAGGCGGGCGCCGACATTCGGATCTGACGTGCGATAGGGTTCCATCATGTGGCAACCGGGATGGAAGTAGCGGCGCACGTGAACATTGTCAGCCCATAGGGCGGCGACAATTTCATCGCGGCTGAGGCCGGCCGCCAGCTCGTCTATTTCCACGACGATATAATGGTAGTTGGAACGATCTCGCGAATCGTAGGCCAGCACCTTGATGCCCGCAATGTGGGCGAGCCCCCGTTGATAGGCGAAGTAGTTTTGCTGGTTGCGCGCACGTATCTCGCCCATGGCGTCCAACGAAGTGAGGCCCACGCAGGCGGAGAACTCGTTCATCTTCGCATTCGTGCCGAGGCAGGACACGGTGTCGATGCCGGAAAAACCGAAATTTATCATGGACCGCAGCTTGTCGGCCAGCGCGTCGTCGTTTGTGACGATCGCCCCACCCTCGAGCGAATTAATGAATTTCGTTGCGTGAAAGCTGAAAACCTCCGCGCGCCCGAAAGCGCCGAGCATCTTGTTCCGCGCCGCGCAGCCGAAAGCGTGCGCGGCATCGAAAATCAATTCGAGACCGTGACGCTGCGCCAGCGCGCTGAGCCGGGCTGGGGCACACGGGCGGCCCCATAGGTGAACGCCCATAATGCCTGTGGTCGCCGGCGTGATCAGGTCCTCGACCAGGTCGGGGTCCATCGTATGGGTAACAGGGTCGATGTCACAAAAGACCGGGCGGATGCCAACCCATTGCAGCGCGTGGGCCGTTGCCACGAAGGTGAAGGATGGCAGTATGACCTCACCGGATAGCCCCAAGGCCCTGATGACCAACTGAAGCCCGACGGTCGCGTTGGTGACCGCAATGCAGTGCCGGACGTCGGTATGATCCCTGATACGCCTTTCGAATGCCTGAACATATTGACCATTGTTGGTCAGCCACCGCTTGTCGAGCACATCTTCAATCCGCGCCAGAAGCGCCTGGCGGCTGCCGATATTGGGCGCACCGACATACAACTTGCGCCCAAAACGCGGTGGGCCGCCAAGGATCGCGAGGTTTGGCGTGACGCTGGCCATGCTGCAACTTTGATCCTTCGGCGGGTTCTAGGCGGTAAACACTCAATTAACCGCTACCGATATAAAGTCGGTAGCAGAGCAAGCGCAGGCCGACAGAATGGCGCGAGAAGATTGAAGGAATGATGAAGCATGACGACCGTGATCTACGGCAATGGCGCCATGGCTCGCGTTCTGTTCTCCTATGCCCGGCACAGCCTGCAAATCGCCGGCTTTACCGTTGATGATGCGTTTTGCGCCGCGGATAGGTTTTGCGGTTTACCGTTGGTACCATTTTCCAACGTCGAGGCCAGATTTGACCCGGCACACTACGACATGATCATGGCCGTCGGTTTTATCGACATGAACCTGCTCCGAGAGCGCAAGTTTCAGGAAGCCGTCAGTCGCGGTTATCGCTTTGCCAGTTACATTCACTCGTCGGTGATAATCCATGATGATGTCACGATTTGTGACAACACGATCATCCTGGATCATGTCTCGATCCATCCTGGATGCCGAATTGGACGTAGCACTTTTATTTCCAGCAATGTTAATATCGGCCATGATTGTGAGATCGGTGACGGAAATTGGATCAATTCCGGGGTTGCCATCGCCGGCGGGTGTAGAATAGGGCGATGCTCAGTCTTTGGCGTGAACGCATCCGTCGCTCACGCGATCCACGTTGGCGAACGGAACTTCATCGCCGCGAATACGCTGATTAATCGTCCTACGAAGGACGATGAAGTGCATCTTTCCCACGCCGGAACGCTGTTCCGGCTTCGGAGCCAGCAATTTCTGAGCTTCAGCCGAATGAATGGGTGATTCGATTGCATCGGCAGGACAGGCAACCCGCGCGCTGCCTCACCATATTCTTCACACCGTGGCAATTAATCAAGCCTAGACAGACCACATCACAGCGAGCACCCAAAACGTGACCCGAGCCGACACGCCATGTCGAATTTAGCAGGCGCCTTCTTCCGCCAGGCACACGCTGCACCAGGCAAGGCTGCGCTGATCTGCGAAGATTTCAGCGCCACATACGAGGACGTCGCGCAATCGGTTCGGCGCCTCGCAGCTTCACTGGCGGCGCGCGGCATTCGCCACGGTGACCACATTGGTGTGGCGCTGCAGAACTGCCCGGAATTTGTCCTCCTGATGATTGCCGCGGCGGATCTCGGCGTGGTGTTGGTGCCAGTTTCCCCATCGCTGCCGCCCGATGTGCTCAGAGCCGCGTTTGCAGCCACAGGCACGCGGCACCTCGTCGCAACCTCCGATGTTTTGCGCAGTCTGCACCGCTCGCCGGACCTCGACGCTGTGCTTTTGACAATTGATGAACCCGACGGCGACGACAGTTTTCCAGATATTGCAAGTCTGATTGCGGAGAGCGCATCCGATCCCTCACCCTTCGAATGGGGGAGGTACGACGACCCGCTTATTTTGAGCATGACATCGGGTTCGACCGGTGCGCCCAAGCCGATCATGCTAACGCAGGCCACCAAATACAACCGTGCCCTGGCGGCCATCGACTCATATCGCATCACCGAGGCGGATGTCACGCTGGCCGCGACGCCGCTCTACCATTCGCTGGCGGAACGGCTGGTATTCATTCCATTGCTGTCCGGCGGAACCTCGGTGCTGATGGCGCGTTTTTCGCCACGTGAATGGATTGCAGCGGTACGCAGTCATCGGGTTTCCTTCACTATTGCGGTCTCCTATCAGCTGCGACAAATCGGGCGCGCCATACAACCGGGAAACGTTATCGATAGCTTACGTTGCGTGGTCTCGTCGTCGGCGCTGTTGGAAATAGAGGCGAAGTCTTCGTTGCAAGCCCGGCTAAGGTGCGACATTCACGAATGTTATGGCACTTCGGAACTCGGCATAGCATCGACGTTGGATCTCTCAAGCGCCGGCCCACGGCTCAATTCAGTGGGCCGCGCGGCGGCGGGCGTCGACGTCAAAATCATTGATGACGATGGCCGGCCCGTGCCGACTGGCGCCGCCGGCGAGATTGTTTGCAAGTCCCCCATGGCATTTGGCGGATATTTTGGCAGGCCCGATCTGACAGAATCGGCGATGTGGGGCGACTATGTCCGTACCGGCGATCTTGGCCGGCTCGACGCGGCGGGATATCTCTATTTCCTGGGCAGGAAGAAGGAGACGATCATCACAGGTGGGATCAATGTGTATCCCGCCGATATTGAAGCGGCGCTCAATGGATATCCTGGCATTGTCGAAGCGGCGGCCTTTGCTGTGCCCGATGAACGGTTAGGCGAAGTTGTGGGGCTCGCCTACGTGAGCGAGTCTGCCCAAGACTTCGATTTGCGCCGCCTGCGCCGCCATTGTGGTCAGCGCCTTGCCGACTTCCAGCAGCCGCATAAGTTCGTTTCTTTATCAGCGCTGCCACGCAATGCCATGGGCAAGCTCACACGCCATGCGCTGCCGGAATTGTTGTTGGCGGCAGGAGCGGCCGGTTCATGATTGACGCTTGCGGGGAAACGCTCTCGCTGGGCTTCATCGGTGGCTCGCTTCAATCGGCGGTGGGGTCAGCGCACCATTGCGCCGCGATCATGGACAATGTGTGGCGAATTGACGCGGGATGTTTCAGCCGGACTCAGGACATCAATCATGCGACGGGACGCGCGCTTGGCGTGGCCCCGCACCGCGTCCATGATGATTGGCGCGGGCTGATCGCAGCCGAGAGAACACGGCTCGATGCGGTGGTGGTGCTAACGCCGACACCATCGCATGCACCGATCGTCGCGGCTTGCCTCGATGCGGGACTCCCGGTTATTTGCGAAAAGGCGCTCGCGAGTACCGGCGCCGAGGCACGGCAACTTGCCGCACTTCGCGACCGGCGTCGCGGTTTCCTGGCGGTGACGTATAATTATTCCGGATACCCGATGATCCGCCAGTTGCGCCACATGGTCCGGTCCGGTGCGCTTGGCAGGCTTGTGCACTTTCAGATTGAAATGCCGCAAGAGGGCTTCATCCGGACGGACGGCAGCGGCCGGACGCCGATGCCGCAGGCATGGCGTCTGCGAGACGGAAATCTTCCAACCATTTACCTTGATTTGGGGGTTCATCTTCATCAACTGCTTCACTACCTCACCGGCGAGCAACCGTGGCGCGTAGTGGCAGAACAAGGCAACCATGGCGCGTTCAAGGATGTGATCGACGACGTCAATTGCCTGTGCCGCTATTCGAATGGGCTGTACGGCCATATCTGGTTCAGCAAATCAGCGGTCGGGCATCGCAACGGGCTGCGGCTGCGCCTTTATGGAACCGAGGCGGCGGCCGAATGGTATCAAGGGAACCCCGAAGACTTGCAAGTTAATTACGGTGATGGTCGCCGCACCATTCTCGACCGTGCCGTGAACACATCAATTGCCGGCCAGCGGCGCTACGCGCGGTTCAAGCCGGGCCATCCGGCTGGATTTATCGAGGCATTCGCTAATCTTTATGGCGACATTGCAACCGCGCTGCTGCGCTGGCGGGCCACCGGCGCCTTTGACTCGGAGGAGGTGTTTTCCGCCGAGCTTGCCGCTGAAGGCTTGCGTTTTCTTGAGGCAATCAGGGACTCGGTGGTGATGGGACAATGGAGGGATATTGAGCATGCGGAGTTGTGCGTCGCGGCCTGAACGGGCTGCCGTTGCATCGGTGCGCCCTTTCATTTTGCATTACGTCCAGAAGAAAGCCAAGCTTCCGCGAGACGCTGATCTCGCGCTGTTCGACTATATCGACGCGGGCTATGTGGATTCCATGGGCATTATAAAGTTTGTTATGGAAATTGAATCCGAATTCGATATTTCGATCAACGATGAGGACCTGAGTTCTAGCGAATTCAGAACGATCGAAGGTATTATCGGTCTTATCGAGGGTAAGATGTTGTGTTGATTTGGCGACTCAGAAGGAAAATCAAGGAAGCAGTTCTTTTTTGGAAAGAAAGAACCGAAAAACTTTGCCTCTGCGCGGTGCGCACTTAATGTGATAGAAGTTTTTTGGTTCTTCTTTTCAAAGAAAAACTGCTTCCTTACGACAGTCGTGTTTCAACAGAATTAGGTGTTCCAGCGTGGAGTCTGCCGTTTCCACACCAGTCCGACCCGCGCCGCGCTTTTCCATAATCGTGCCGGCATTCAATTCTGAGGCCCTCATTTGCGATTGCCTGCGCAGTTGCCTGGCACAGGACACGGACAATGGCAATTTTGAAGTCATTCTGATCGATGATTGCTCCACCGATCGGACGTACGCGCTGGCATTGGACATGGCAGGTCCTTCGGTTCCGCTCCGGTTCGCGCGCACGGATGCTAACGGAGGGCCGGGCGTGGCTCGAAATGTTGGCGTTGCATTGGCCCGAGGCGATTGGATTTTATTTGTTGACAGTGACGATTCATTGAATGTCTCTGCCCTGCGGCGGCTGTCCGACGCCATAGATCGCCCGGAGAATATGGGTTGCGATGTCGTTGGATTTAACTGGGCCTATGCCGATAGCGCGGTCTACGCCAGAATGCGGCGCGATCATGTATTCTTGGCGTGCGACAAGCCTGCGCTGATAAACCGCTACCTGTCGTTGCAGATGGATGGCTCTGTCATCTTCACCGCAATGCGCAGATGCTTGCTGGACCTACACGGTATCCGCTTCGCAGCCGGCTACCATGAAGACGTCGATTTTCTGTTCCGGGTCTATTGGTATGCGCAGCGGATCGGCTTTATCGACGAGACCCTTTACCTCAAGGGCAGGCGTTCTGGTTCAATCGTCGAGACGATATCCGTTGCGCATATTAACGGTTTTATGCGAGCCTGGCAGGCCATCGGGCGTTTCCTGGCAACCGCGACGGATGGGCATTGGGAGACCTGGCGGCCGGCCTACCAGGTCGGGCTCGTTGCTATCGTTGCGACACGTGTGCGCGAGGCAAATCGGTTCGCGGAGAGTCACATCGAAAGGGGCCAGATCTATCAGGCAGTTCACGCCGGCTGGCTTGCCACCCTGGCGTTGGCTGGGAACATCGAGCTTGATACGAACGAGACGGCCTATTTCCAGGTGACGCACAATTTTCTGGCTGCGATGACGAAAACCGGATTGCGTGCACCCGCCGAACTCGTTCTGTTCTACGATACCGTAATGGAAATCATGGGCAAGAGTTGGAGCTGCATCGACTTGCATCATTCGGTGTTCCTGGCGCCATCCGAAGTCAGGACATGCTGCAAGCGATTCTTCGTGGACGGCGAGATGCGTGGCGACGTTGTGTTGACGCGGGCGGCGGGCGGCGCCGAAATGGGCGTTGCGCGGATCATGGCGGCCAAGGAAGAGCTGCATCGGGCAATCAACCGCGGCGAACCGACCGCCTGCACCGGTTGCCCGTTTCTGGAATTCAAGGCATGGGGGCCGATCGTGCCCGCTTCAATACGGTATCTATCGCTGGAATACCATTCTGTCTGTAACCTGAAATGCACATATTGCGACGAGGCATATTACGGTGGCATGAAACCGGCCTATGATGTTCGTGCGCTGGTCGACGATTTCATCGTGACGCGAACGCTTGACCAGCGAGCGGTGGTGGTGTGGGGCGGCGGAGAACCGGTTATCGATCGCAACTTCACGCCCATTGTCGACGTGATTGCGACACATCTGCCCGAGGCCCGGCAGCGCGTGCTGACGAATGCCGTGACCTACTCGGCCACGGTCGGGCGCTTGCTGAAAGCAGATCGCATTTCGATTACGACGAGCGTCGATGCAGGCACGGGGGGAGTGTTTGCCAATGTTCGAGGCCGTGACAGACTTGCACGCGTGGTCGCGAACCTAAAGAAATACAGCGCTGGCAACTCGGCCGCCGTGACAATCAAATATATTTTTACGGAGGGCAATACGGCGCTGGATGAATGCCGTGCCTTCGTTGCGCTGATGGAATCCGCGCAGCTTCTCGGCTGCAATTTTCAGATCAGCCACGACTTCAAGCGCGAGTCTGTCGACGGCGCGGTACTAGTTTCCATTATCGCGCTTTATGCTTTTCTGGTTGCGGCTGGTTGCCGGCTCGTGTTCTTCGATGACCTGCTCCGCCAACGGTTGGCCGGCCTGGAAGCCGGGACGGAGCGTTCCGTCCGCGCGCAACTCATGTCCATTGGTGTGGCGGATGTCCTGATGGACGAGGACGATCATCCTGACCTGGTGATTTGGGGGGCGGGCTGGCAGGCGAAATATTGCCTGGAGCACGCAAATTTCTTCAAGCGGCGGAAACCTGCCTTTCTGGTCGATTCGACGCCTTCGAAAATCGGTAGCGACTACATGGGTTACAGGGTGCACGATCCGGCCGCGCTTGTCACCTGTTCGTGCCCGGTGCTCATTGCGGCAGCCCAAGGATATCCCGGGATATACGAGGCATTTTTGGGATTGGGTCTGCCCTTATCGCGGCTCGTCACCAAGGTCGTGATTTGAAATTCATGAACTCACTCGGAGACGACATGCCGGCGCAGGATGTTGAGGTAATTTATCTCAACCTGGGATCCGCCATTGCCCGAAGACAGGCGTTCGAAGCACGGTACGCCGCGTGTGGCTTTGCGCCGCATTGGACGCTCCGTCGGTTCCACGCAATCGACGCGCAGCATGAGCTGGTCAAGAACGCCAAGGGCGGCCTGTCGCCCGGCAACAAGGGGTGCTACTTCAGTTCCTTGGAATGCATCCGACAATCTCTTGGCAACGGCAAGCATCTGTTCATTGTTGATGACGATATCGACTTTTGCGCCGCAACGCAGTTTCTTGTCGATCGGTCGATCGCATCGTTGCCCGAGGATGGCTGGGACATCATGCTAACCGACACAGCCATACCATGTTCCTTCGACATGCCGATCGTGACGATGCTTTGGCACGAATTTACGCAAAATCGCATGATGCGTGTCGTTGATCTTGCCAAGGCGAAGTTTACCTTCTGCGCCGGTTCAACCATTACCAACCGGCGCTCGAAAGAGAAAATATACGATCTGATGGCGGATAATAATTTCTCGACGCCCTGGGATCTGGCTGTGCGCCAGCATGTCCAGCAAGGTCGGATAAAAGCGATGCTTATCTTTCCGTTTGTCACGACGGTGGGTGAGCGGGGCGACATCTCGCAAATCAACCCTGACGATCCGAAGAAAATGGAGCAGCTGTTGTGCAACGAATTCCGCCGCATGATGTGGATCGGTCATCCCCAGAAGCCTTATTTCAGCGAGTGGTCGCGCAAGGAATACCGCGATCTGATCTGTGACGATGTCGTGCGGCTAAATTCGATATTGTTGCCGCTGCTGTCGCTGCAGATGGAGAAACAATGAATTATCGGCAACAACTGGTCAAGAAAGTAGGTCTTGTCTGAAGAAAAGAACCAAAAGACCTTTGTCTCTTAGTGCAACCACCGACCTCGCGGCCTTTGCCCGACCGTTCGCGCAGACGCAGAGTGAAAGTCTTTCTGGTTCTTCTCGTCAGAAAAGAACTGCTTTCCTTTTTTTGGGACGCGCCTCCGGTAAGCTACCTCCGGTGAGCTACCAGTGTACGCAGGGGCATGAGCATTAGTCTTGACGCGGGCGGTGCCATGCCGCATACGCGCGCTCCTCCGGGTCAACCTGATCCCGGTCCCCGCCCTGCGCGGGGGCTCCGCCGCTCCGCGAGAGTTCGCGCAGCGGCGCGATTTGTATTGGAGTAAGCGCACCCATGTTCGACGCGCTGTCGGACAAGTTTTCGGGCATCTTCGACGGTCTGCGCAAGCGCGGGGCGCTGAGCGAGGCTGATGTCGGCGAGGCCTTGCGCGAAGTGCGCCTGGCCATGCTGGAAGCCGACGTCGCGCTGCCCGTGGTGAAGGATTTTGTTGCCCGCGTAAAGGAACGCGCGGTGGGTGCCGAGGTGCTGGGGGCCGTCTCACCGGGCCAGCAGGTCGCCAAAATCGTGCATGACGCGCTGGTGGAGGCGCTTGGCGGCGAGGGCGCGGTGCCGCTGAATCTCAGCGCGCCCTCCCCTATTCCGCTGCTGATGGTGGGCCTGCAAGGCTCTGGTAAGACGACAACTTCGGGCAAATTGGCGCTGCGCCTGCGGACCCGCGAGCGCCGGCGGGTGCTGCTGGCGAGCCTGGATACGCAGCGGCCGGCGGCGCAGTTGCAGCTTGCGCAGTTGGCCGAACGCGCGGGTGTGCCGTCACTCCCCATCGTCGCCGGGCAAACGCCGGTCGAAATCGCCCGCCGCGCCATGGATGCCGGCCGGCGCGAGGGGTTCGACATCGTCATCCTTGACACCGCCGGGCGCCTGTCGATCGACGCGGCGCTGATGGACGAGGTGCGGCAGATCCGCGCCGCCACATCGCCGGTCGAGACGCTGCTGGTGGTGGACGCCATGACCGGGCAGGACGCGGTGGCGACCGCGCGGGCGTTCAACGAGGCGGTGGGTGTTACCGGCGTTATTCTGACGCGCATGGATGGCGATGCCCGCGGCGGTGCCGCGCTGTCGATGCGGCACGTGACCGGCGCGCCGATCAAGTTTGCCGGATCCGGCGAGAAAATCGATGCGCTGGAGGAATTTCACCCCGAGCGCGTTGCCGGCCGTATTCTGGGCCTTGGCGACATTGTCGGCCTGGTGGAGCGGGCGGCCGAAACGATCGACCATGACGAGGCGGAGAAGCTCGCCGTAAAGATGCTGAAAGGCACCTTTACGCTCGAGGATTATGCCGCCCAGCTCAGGCAGATCAGCAAGATGGGGTCGATCAGTTCCATTCTCGGCATGATGCCGGGTATGGGGCAGATGAAGAAGCAGCTGGAGGGCGCGAACATCGATCAGTCGGTGTTCAAGCGTCAGCAAGCCATTATTTCATCCATGACGATCAAGGAACGGCGCCAGCCGGACATCATCAAGGCAAGCCGCAAGAAGCGGATTGCCGCGGGGTCGGGCGTGAGTGTCAGCGACGTGAACAAGCTGCTCAAGCAGTTCGACGACATCAGCGACATGATGAAACGCGTCGGCAAGCTGGGGCAGAAGGGATTGATGCGGCAGGGGCTTTCCGCTCTGATGCCGAAAGGAATGAGCCAGCCGCGCGGCCAGCAAAAGCGCCCCTGGTAGACTGCGACACCTGATAACTGATGAGTGGAACCTGATAATGGGACTTAAGATTCGCCTCGCCCGTGCCGGCGCCAAGAAGCGGCCGTATTATCACATTGTGGTGGCCGACAGCCGCAGTCCGCGCGACGGCCGCTTCATCGAAAAAGTCGGTAGCTACAATCCGATGCTGCCGGCGGAGCACGAGGAGCGGGTGCGTCTGTTCTCCGAGCGTATTCAGCATTGGCTGAAGCAGGGCGCGGTTGCGACCGATCGCGTGGCACGCTTCCTCGGCAAGGCCGAGATTGCACCGATGCCGGCGCGGCGCGAGCAGCCGGTGCAGTCCGCGCCGAAGAAGAAGGCGCAGGAACGCGCCAGGGCCGCGGCGACCGCGGCCGCGGCGTAAGCACGGCGTATCGTGGCAGACGGTAACATTCTGATGGGCGTGATTGGCCGGCCGCACGGTGTGCGCGGGCTGCTGCGCGTGCAGAGTTTTACCGAAGATGCGGCCGGCCTGTCGCGCTACAATCCCCTGCTCGACGAACGTGGCCGCACCTGGACGCTGACATGGAAGGGCGAGGGCGTGGCCGAATTGCGCGACGCACATGGCGTTGCGTTAGCGGATCGGACGGCCGCCGAAAAGCTGGTGAATGTGCGCCTTTACGCGCCGCGGGCCCGGATGCCGGCGACGACGGACGATGATTATTATATTGCAGATCTGATTGGCTTGCTGGCACTGGATCGAGATGGCGCCGAACTCGGCCGCGTCACGGCAGTGCATGATTACGGCGCAGGCACCAGTCTGGAAATCGTCGCGGATGGGTCCTCGCTGCTGGTGCCGTTCACGCGCGCAGTGGTGCCGGTGGTGGATGTCGCCGGCGGCCAGATCACCGTGCATGCGCCGGACGAAATCGAAGTGCGCGAAATGGCACCGGGGGAGACGGTGGCATGACCTGGCATGCAACCGTTCTTACCTTGTTTCCCGACATGTTTCCGGGTCCGCTGGGGCATTCGCTGGCCGGGCGCGCCCTGCAGGAAGGCATCTGGCAGTTGGATGCACTGAACATTCGTGATTTCGCGCCGGGAAAACACCGGAATGTGGATGATACGCCGTTCGGTGGGGGCGCCGGCATGGTGATGCGGCCCGACGTGATCGATGCCGCGTTGCAAGCCGTATCGGATGGCCGCCCGCTGCTCTACATGACGCCGCGCGGCCGGCGCCTGGTGCAGGTCGACACCGTGCGTCTCGCCGCGGGCGACGGCGTGATCATGCTGTGCGGCCGTTACGAGGGCGTGGACCAGCGCGTGATCGAAGCGCGCGGCGCCGAGGAACTCAGCATCGGCGATTATGTCCTTTCCGGTGGCGAACTGGCTGCCATGGTGGCGCTGGATGCCTGCGTGCGTCTGTTGCCCGGCGTGATGGGCGCGGCGGACAGTGCCGCGGAGGAAAGTTTCGCCAACGGATTGCTGGAATATCCGCACTACACCAAGCCGGCCGAGTGGAACGGCCTTCCCGTGCCGGCAATATTGCTCTCCGGCAATCATGGCGCCATCGCCACCTGGCGCCATCAGGAATCCGAAACCATTACACGCGAGCGCCGTCCCGATCTGTGGGCGGAGCACCTCGCGCGAAAAACCGTGATCTGAAAGGACCCCGCCATGAATGTCATCCAGAAATACGAGGCCGCGGAAATCGCGCGCCTGTCCGCAGTCCGCGCGGTGCCGGAATTCGCCGCCGGCGATACTGTTCGGGTGTCGGTGAAAGTGGTGGAAGGCGAACGAAGCCGCGTGCAAGCCTACGAAGGCGTCTGCATCGCACGCAGCAATCGCGGGCTGAACAGCAATTTCACGGTGCGCAAAATCAGCTACGGCGAAGGCGTGGAACGCGTGTTCCCGCTCTACTCGCCAGCCATCGCCGCGATCGAAGTGGTGCGCCGCGGCGACGTTCGCCGCGCGAAACTCTATTACCTCCGCGGCCGCCGCGGCAAGTCGGCCCGTATCGCCGAAAAAGCACGCGAAACACCGCCGGCTGCGGAGTAAGCAAGGAAGGCCGGGGCTCTGCCCCTGGACCCCGTCACGCGACTGCGTGCTTCGCACGTCACGCGACTGCGTGCTTCGCACGTCACGCGAATGCGTGCTTCGCACGTCACGCGAATGCGTGCTTCGCACGACGGGGACAAGTCCCCAGACCCCATTTTGTTTGAGAAAAGTCAGGGGATAAGGAGGGGGGCATCACGGATGTGGCGGCATGCCGTGTCGCCCTCCTCCTTATCCCCTGACCTCCCTCACGTAACAGGTTCTAAGGA
>Ga0116229_10001824_pt1 | contig 34015 bp, 20 predicted proteins | sample S1TSphgellanicum_3_FD_87313 | JGI IMG/M metagenome (GOLD analysis project Ga0116229, IMG submission 87313) | Host-associated microbial communities from peat moss isolated from Minnesota, USA - S1T2_Fc - Sphagnum magellanicum MG | ecosystem: Host-associated > Plants > Peat moss > Unclassified...
CAACAACTTAAACTGATCGTAGCTGAAGGGATTACCACTACATATATGTTGTGTCGATATAATAGGACCTGTACGTATTTACTAGAGTCGCAGAAATCTACATGTCCATGGAAAAATCAGTTATGACGCCCCTCCCTCCCTCCCTCCCTCTCTCCCTGATTGTGCTGTACAATAATTAATATTCCCATTAGCTTAAATTATCAAATCGTCCACTAAGATAAAGACTGCATATACACCTCGCCTAAGTTACGGAATGGTGTTTTTTGCATGATGTAGCACGACATACATATGTATAAAGCTGTTAATTATCGAACATGACATCATAATATGCCTAATTAAGGGTCCATGTGATACCTCAGGTTTATTTTCCAAGTTAATTATATGATGGGTATAATTAATGAAATCATGGTAGAGAAGTAATTAGAGCGATTATATATCTTAGTGCCCACTTTTTTTTTTGATCACAGGTTTAAATCATTAATTGAGGAAACGACAAAGTTTTTTAATTATTGGAGCAAATTAGGGTTCTCCTGTTGCAGCAAATTAGGGTTGGAGAACATTGATGGATGGTGTGCTTAATTAATCATGAGCTAGAATAGTTTCTTGTTATGAATATCAGTTTTCCCTCTTTCTTGAACGACTACGTATACTCGATGGATGGATGATGCAGCTACTAGTTAGTTGTGATCAGCTGATTGGAGCCGCCAGAAATAATTCAATCCATCCAGTGTAGTGGTTGAGGACCCTTATACTGGATGAATTTTTCCATCATCAGCATGTGACAATGCGACAATACTGAGTACTCATGTGCTGTGAAATTCCGGCCAAAAGTAATTTGATTTAATTAGACGCGTTGTAACACAAAACTCAACTTCAGTAGTTATTATACAAATGAGCCGGCCCTAAAAATTACAGCCTGGAAAAATAATTATTTGATTACGAAGTGCATTATAACACATGAGTCGAACCCTCCAACGACAACAAGCTGTCGATTCCGTAGTGAGACAATGCGCCGTAAAATTGCTTCCCAAAATAATAATTGAATTCAGACGTGCTTGCTGCATAAACACACGAGTTCTACTGAATTAGTCCATTTCCGTAGTTATACAATTATTCCCGTAATTTGCGGCCAAAATAATTTGAACTAAGACAAGTGCATAATTACACATGCTCGAATGTACTTAACTAGCTGTCGATTCCGTAGTTATACACTGATTTCCTTACGTATTGAGACTTGTTTTCTTACGTATAAATTGTCGTCATCAACGCAGTACTTGTACTTAAAGAAACAGAATTATTTTTTTCTCTTTTATCTAGTCCCTAGCTACTCAAGAATAACTAGTAATTGCGCCGCTTGTGGGACGTATAATCTCAAGCTGTTATAATTATTATTGGTTCAATTATCAAGCTTTGATGATCAACAATAACATCATAAACGTTTACTGTATTACCTATCTCTTCAACTAGGGCAAGCAGCTGGAGCACCTTCTACTCTCAGTCTTTATACAATTCAACTATCCATGACGTCACGACCAATTATCTGTTGAGCTGGTGGTTGTATGACGTAATAGTAGTACTTAGGGAGCTGGTGGGTTGCATGACGTAGTGGTAGTGGTAGTTACGTGGCAACAGCAGCAGCCAACCTTTCATAGTCGGCGGGACCAGCTTGATCCATCATGTGATTTGACACTCTCTAAGTTTTTTCCTGCTGAAACTTTGTTTGTTATTCAAACAGCTCTTCCAATTAGGTCATATCTGCTACGCATTATAAGAGTACAGATCCATTCAACTTTTTTTTTCCGTTCTACACCTCAGTAGAAGTACTTTTGAACAAAATTCCATGCAAATCCTCATCCCTAGATGTTTCCCGCATTCATCAATATAATGCATATAACTTCATACATACTCCATACATACTCCATACATACTCCATGTACATATTTCATGGTCAATAGTACCTATCCAGAACATCTCAATACTCATATATGAAGGAGACTGCACGAGCATGTGGCATTCACGGATCCATAGACAGACACCCATGAGTATCTAATCCCTATTCTCCGTATGTATGCTGTGAACATTCACAACATGCACTTGATCTTATAAGTGCTCCCCAGATGTGAATCAATGCATCCTATCCAATCCCAGTACCAAGGTTACAGCACAACTAGTGCAGTAGTCAACTAGCAGTAGTCAGTCCCTTCACGGCCCCAACTGCCTTCACACCTAAATTTCAAGGGGATTTTCCTCATCTGGCAAATTAATTAGAGACCAAAATGAGATCCCACATAAACCCCAGACTCCATATAAACCCCAGGGGTCAGATCATGTACCAGCTGGTTATAGGTTTGTGGTAAACTAGTGGTGGTGGTAATCGGTGATGGAAAAAACCTGGAAATGTTTAAAGGAAAGTTACAGCTCCCTGGTAGTAATATGGATGAGGATTATTATCAAAATTATATCAGCATTAATTATACAAAAAATTTCATTCCAAGCTAATTAATATGAAGTTACTGAAATTATTAATAGAATAACATACATATAACACGTATGGGTTGTAGGAATTCCCAGCAGCTTTGTGCACTTCTTTGACATTTTTAATTTCCAATTGTATGTAGTTCAGCTGAGTACTTCTCACCCTTGGAAGATAACTTCCAATTTGTTTTGGAAGTGTTGTGCAAAAACAATATAGGGTGCAACTAATTTTTTACTTTAATTTATTCATAAATTACCCAAATGACATAAATAGGGTGCTTATAATTCATTATGACAACATATTTAAAATGTTTAAAACATTTTTAGAATATTCAATTTTAATAAAATATTCTTTCAGTATTTCATTATTTAAATAGAATCCCAAAAAATACTCTTTTATCTCAGATGTTTCATAAAATATATAGAGTGCCCTGCCCCCCAACTTCTCACCCTATATGTTATAACATTATAGTCATATACATGTGCATCAATTGGAGAGCACCAAAAGGAGACAGAATTTTATTTTTTGTTGATAAATTCATTCATTAAGCAAGTATTGCTTACACATATATTATAACCGTGTTGTAGCATCAGAATGATGATCTACTGCACCAAGCCTGAAGTTTGAGTTCACACCTTTTCATGTTGAGTCATCATTCATGTCATTGGAAACTAAAAACAATCAGCACTGCATCTCATGGGATTTGAACAACAATTAGTCGGCAATGCTGATCCCTTACCCCCTTATAGCAGTTACACCTGCCTACATTAGACTAGCTGGATCAGTTGGTTCAAACTGGGGATCCGCTGGGGCTACAAATTAATAAAGCAGTTACCACCAGACAGGAGATAGGAAGTATCTAATTTGGACCAATTAGGATGGAGGTGCACCAATGTACTAGCTATGAGGCTCATTTTTGTAATTTGTCTACTATGACATCGCACTCTTCTTCTTCACAACCACCTGAATCGGCAACATACAATTGTGAGTATTATATAATGTACACACATATGCAGTACCCATCTGTGTCATTATTCTCAGCTGGGTGGATTGCATAGAAGTATTTGAGAACCCTTTGTTCAAAATACTACTTCACTTTTCACCCACTTATGGTCAACCTATCTAGAAACCAGCAGAGTATATGATATGCATCACTGTCAATCATTTATCAAGGAGCCATGTCATGTGCAAACAATATATTTAGTCCAATTCATAGCATCAGTGCACAAGATCCCCCAGTCTCTCAGTACTTCGGTCCACAACTTGAAAGATCAAATTGGAAACTAGAAATGGAATGGAATCCGATAAGGATATGTTGCATTGTTAGGCTGCACCGAGGATTGGAAAAACTAGGTATCCATGATTTTGGATATGGTCAATTCAACAAGCTGCTAGTTTGTGTCATAGCACAATGAAGACCAATGAAGATGAACCCCCACATGAAATATGTAATATGATGTGGATCGAGGACACAATGCTGTAAGATTGCATCCATGCAAGCAGTCTGTGAACAAAATCAACAATGAAACAATATATTTGGTCATGCTGAAGAATCCTGTGCAAATTCTATGAAGTCAGTCCTCAATATCCCTTTCAAGAACAAAAAGAAGCTAGGAAGCAACAATTAAAACATGAGTACAATTTCAGCCGTGCAAGCAATATCTAGTCATTCTCAGATCCCTTTCATGAAGAAGAAAGGTCCTGCTCAGGCCAGCTGCCCGCTGTCTCTGTGCTATGACATGGGAAACTTCAACAGTCTTGCTTGGTGGTCTACCATTTACAGTTTGGTGGGTGTGGGTACCTCCTCCTGGGCTGTCCTCACATCAAAACCACAAAAAAGTTCCTTTGAATGATTTGCCAAACCCAATCATTAATGACACACTCAAAAATGGGATATCACACTGGAAAGAATTCCACACCACCAGCAGAATTCTAGCCTGACCAGTCCAGGGGGCTTGCACAGCACCAATAGCCAAGCATGTACACAGAAAGCTGTTTCTGCACTAACAATTCCTGATGAAGATCTAATACCGTGACTGTCTCCATCCAGGTCAAAATAGTGCAATGCTTAGCAGTTTACAGCAGGGAATTACAGTCAAACTATGACAATGAGAAAAAAATTCCAGTGTAAATTAATCATTGCAAAATGTAATCAATGGTCTTGATGGTCAACTTTGCAAATGCCAGAAAATATACTCTGGAATGACACACAAGAAAGTACTTGATGATGCACTTGGACATATAAGCTTTACAGTCTCAAACAGATGTACATAATTGTCTTCTGTGCAAGGCATAATACTTTCCCACAATAAGCACCACTATACTTCCATATCATAGTTAAGAAATCATCGGACCAAAAAGACAGGAGAATTTAGAGTGTCACCAACAACTGAAAATTATAAGGCATGATGAGTTTTGTGTCCTCCACTTTCACCTTTCTTTGCAAAACTGCAATACAACTCCATGCTTCGAAAAGCTGTTAAGACACTTCAAAGGGAACCAATAATTTACACAAGATACTTACAAAACGTTTGGACCCATTTTCATGCTAGTAGATCCTGTAGCTCAATAATATATACATACTGCTGTTTTGGATAATCTACAGTAGAACTTCAAAAGGTCTACTGGAAGCTGCAAGAGGATGAGGCTGATGCATCACAAGGAACTTGAATCAAAGCATGAGTATCTGTTTCTTGAATAGATACCTTCAAAGTAGTTGTAATGAAGCAAGGGATTTGGTTGTCCATAAACTAAAGCAGGAGGGTGCTCACCCGTTGCAAAAAATATATCAGTGAGATCCCTCTGAGATGATAGCTTGTTCCATTTCCATCTTCTCTTTTGCACAATAATTTTGAATACATGTAACCATAACACATGTGTCTGGAATATTGATGCTGTTATATATGGAGCATGTAAAACTTGTGTTTCTGTTTTATAGCTGTTTATCCATACCTTGTATAAAGGACATCCTCCCATGGATGGCAGTAGAGAGGCTCCTTGAGTCGTTTCTGGTCAAACGTGTGACTGCATGCCAATAAAAGAATCAAGAATTTACAATAATGTGCACCAGGTTGAGTAGACATTGCCTGGCAGTTCAAACTGAGAAATTTGCAACACATGGATAACTTACAAAGTCTTACACAGACAAACCACACACACTCATGAAGCTATATAAGGAAAGAATCGCACCCAATGAGACCAATGCTCCTGGCCAGGATGAAAAGGCCATTAAGGTAGCCAATTTCAATGATCTCAACAATTTCCTGCTCTGTGAACATAGCACAGCTGGATAGCAAGTCCAGGAACAGCGAACCAATACAGCCATCCACATTCATGACCAGGTTGTTGGATTTTGACATAGTGTAAGTCTCCACAGTCACAGCATACTCCATGTACTTCACTGCTGGGAAGTGTGTCCTTGCATACTTTTGCAGAAGCTCCACTCTCCTATCACAGTTGTCATGACTTTTGATCCTGCACATTCCACAACTCATGTCCTTGAGTACTCTAAGCAGCAAATTACCCTAGAGAGCAAGAAAATATTTATGTAATTTAAAATTGTCAGTATTGAACTAAAGCAATTTCCAGCAGTGACACAGGCTATTTTGAATGCATTCTGGATGCTTGCTTCTTGTCCATGGTTGAACATGGCAGGTTGAAGAGCATACCTATGACCAATGCCAGGTACTCGAATGCCCTTCTTCTTCATGCTCTCAACAAAGTCATAGGGTGACAGACCTCTGTCATAAGCATCTTTAAAGTATCGAGCAGCATCATCAATCACTCCACCAAATCGTGGACCGATTGTCAAAAGACCTGATTCAGCCATTATAAGTTCCATAACTTACAAAGGGTTTAGGGTTTAGGGTTCAGGGTGTAGGGTTTAGACCATTCAGACATTTTCAAACAATGATGCCATGTTAGGGAGTTTCCTGTGCAGCTTATCTATGTTAATCAAACTGGTAATCTAGAAAATGATATAACCCACCTACAATGAGCTCAGAAATGACAGAACAGAGATCATTTACTTACCAGAAATAAGACATGAGACCAAATCTTTTCCCAAACGTGCTGTTACAATGGTGCTGTGAGCCCCTGACACACATGGACCATGATCTGCACACAGCATAACACACATCTGCAATTCCACCAGGCATGGATAAGAACATTGCCCACTAAAAATGAATGTATCTAGGCTGCTACAGAAGTTTACATTTGTAAGCGAAATTTCATCCTTGGTTTCTGACAATGCAGAGAGAAAAGTCACAAAAAGAAGCACAGAAATCACCTCAATAAATTTGGTACAGTAACGAGGCAGACTCCGCTTGAACCACAGCAGGGAGATAACATCACCAACACCATAGTCTTTATCAATAATTGTTGACATAGCAACACCTGCATATGATGGCTCTTCTCCTGCAACCCAATTCAATATAGCATCATAGTTGACTCCTTTGAGTTGGAGAAGATAGTTACAAGATAAAACAAACATCTTTAAACATTAAGGAAACTCCAACCAACTCTTTACAGAGTCAAAGCACCACAACGGTCTCTCAAATGCAGGAAGCAGGAAACTGCTGATTTGTACATTTACCCCTATCATCACAGATGGTAGAAACAATATGCGTCAGTGCCCGAACTTTTCCACCCTTGATGGCACTGTTGAGATCTTCTGGCACTGGGGGCGGAGTATAGTCCTCAACTGGAACGACAACTTTCTTCTCTACCTGCCAACATGTGTAAGAACAATAATGCTTAGAAATTTCCATCTTCTTCACCTACATACAGCTTTTGTTATGTAGATGCCCTACCTCTTAACAGTACATAACAACTCTTATGAGTGTTGAGAAATCTCCATATTCAAGGTTAAGAAAACCAGGAGAAGGTGAAAAACCTTTCCTTCAAGTCAAACAAAGACTTCCCTGAGATAAACACTGAAGAACCATGAAGAAGAAAAACACAAAAGGGAAGAACTCTTAACAGTGCAGCACAGTGCATTTGTGAACAAAGTTCTTGCAGTAAACAAAATGAGATGAGACCCAGAAGAAATAGACATGATTACCAGCCTCTCATAGGTAGCCTTTATAATGGCTTCCAAGCCTTCAAAGGAGGTAGGAACAATGGCACCAGCATATTCCAAAGCTTTGTTCTTTGCCTGTGCTGACTCCATATCTCCACCACTTTTAGCACCCTGTGGCAAAACCCAAAATTCCATTGACCAACTCTTTAGATTCAACTCTCACAAAAATTGGCTGATTCACTGAGAAGATGGAGAGGTAGATGTTAGTGAGGTACCATAATAGAAGAGTAATCAATGTCGGCATCATCTTCATTCCAAAGCAGGGCAGCTCATACACTAGTGGAATAAAATGCAACTCAGAATCTGAACACTCAATGCACATATAAAGGGAAATGTGTGCTAATTGCCAATCAGAAAACGGAGAGCAAGAAGGAGCAAGGAACTTACTGCATGGCCAAACTGAACTTCAGACTTGAAGAGGCGTGCACAAGTACAACTGACCCATGCTACCACTGGCTTCTGTACTCCCCTGTTGCAATGCCTCAACTAGCGAATACTCATCACGACCCCCCAACTCTCCCAAAACCACAATCATCTTTACCTGAACATTCCATTAAAAAACCATGTAAGCTCATGTAGGTAACACAATAAAGCCCACAAAATGACATTATGAACAACATGATAAACAAATAAATAAGAAAGCAATTAGGCTCCTCTCCTATCAAAAGTACTTACACACATTCACTGCCTTGTAAACAGTGCAGAAGGAAATTAATTTGAGGATTGAGAAAGATTTTCTCTCTACACTTGTTAATCGTTCATCTCTTTACAAGACAAAGTTTGTGCATGAACTCTAAAATAAAAGGCCTTTGCCTGAGGGATGTTGTTGAAGCGCAACACATGGTCTGAGAGAGTAGATCCAGGGTAAACATCTCCACCAATTGCAATACCCTCATAGAGTCCATCTGTAACACGAGCAAGCACATTGTACATCTCATTTGACATGACCCCCTGCCAAAGTTAGAAATTTTAGTGTGAGTTCTGTCACCTTAGCAAATACTTTAGAACATTTTCCACTGGCAACACTACTGTGTAGCCCAGTGAATACCACATCCCTGTCAATGACAAACAGATCAGAAGCAAAATTGTAAAGACATGAACACAAACTTCCACAATCTGAGTGCTTTCAAAGCACAGATCATCTGCACGATGGAAATTCTTCTAAGACGGTTTAGGGTTTAGGGTATGCTGTATCCTTCACAGTAATACTTACAGATTTTGACACAAAGCCAATAGAACCTGGTCTGTACAGCTTGCAATGGATGATGTTGTCCAATGTACCGGCTGTGTCTCCAATCTTGAATGCACCAGCTTGGATGCCTCCAACTGTAGCTGGCCCAATAATCACCTGCTGGACAAGGTATTGTCAACTGGGTATGCAACTTTCCCCTCCCCCTTCCTACCAATTCCCTTTCCTTGCAAGGATTGATTGAGGGATGGGCTTTTGACATATGTAGCATTTCTCCATGAGGTCAAGGGTGCTGTCCACAATAATGGTTTAGTGTACATAAACAGATGGGACAAAAGAGTTCTCTGAGCTAGAGCTAGGGAATGCTGGCAGTTGACCATGTCTAAACTCAACTTCTAATCCTATTAAACAAATCATCAAAGAGAGATTAGTCATCAACCTTGTTATTCACACGAGCATAAGCAATCAATTTCTTGGTGTCTGCTTCAGGGACTCCCTCGGCAATAACAGCAACCACCCGAATTGTTGGCTGCTTCAGGGCATCCATGGTTGAAGCAAAAGTGCTGTATTCAAACCCGTTGTACATATAAATGCATAAGTACTGAGAACTGTTCCATCATCATAACTTAAGTCAACCTGTTCAACAAAATCAAAAGATGAATAAATAATAAGCTTATAGAGATTTCAGATTTGACAACATATAAATAGCAAACAGGGAAAAGAGGAACCGAACCATAAAGGACAGAGAAAGCAAAAACCAAACTGAGTATTAGTTTGAACAACAGCAACCGTCACCCTCATGTTCAGAGACCTTCAACAAAAACAACAAGGTATGGTAGTGACCAGCTACCATAACATCCCCACCAACTTCATCAGCTCCCAGCAGCAGGTGTAGATCAGTGTCATACATTTACCAACATACCAAGTTCCTATGAGAAGACTGGCAATGACAAGAAGATCCAGCCATTATGGGGTCATGGCTGGAATGGCTAGATCTTCTCATATGTGACAAGGTAGAAGTTGGCTTGAAACACTGCGCAATTGGTACCCATTGGGAAACCAAGTTATTGCTTGAAGACTCACTGACCAAATATGACAATGAACAAGTTATCTAAAATAATATGTAACCAAGAAGATAAATCTGAAGCTTTTGCCACCTTGAAGCAATGGAGAGACTCCAAAGACCTTATATATCATCCTTATCCTTGAACCAAACCAGATTTGAAGTTTGTGGCTGACCTCTATGAACAAAAATCTAAAACAATGGGGCTCAAACATCCCTCAAAAAATTTATCCAGTAGACCTTCCATTCCAGCATTCAAAGGTAGTATCTTCATACAAAGAGTAGAAATCAAGGGATTGCAACAAAAAGAGGCAGCATTAGAGATCTCCAGTGATTCAAAAACCTTGTCATCAACTACTCCTGAGGAGTCTTTTAGACCCAGTATTGTAAGAGGGGGGGACATCAGCTTCCCGCAACCTGGTAACTCAAAGGTCATTGAACCAGCAAGATAGCTTTATAGAAGGAGCTTAGCCAGTTAGAAACTTCTGTGAGAGAGGTAGTACTCACTGCATTGAAAAACCTAGGCTTCATGGGTTTTATGATACTCCTGAGCTGCATAAAGAACTGATTGCATGTTTCTTAGTCAATCAAGGATACATGGAAGTCATTTTACTCCACCCTGCCAGAGTTTAGCTTGAATTGCACAGACAAGCCCCTGTAGCTGAATTGAGAATGCTTGCTGACGAGGAGTCAAATTGTTTGTCAACAATGGAGATCAATGATTTCTCTGAAGCCACAGATATTCATCACATTAAATGATTTAGCACTGCACCTACTGGTTTCTTGAAGGACAGTGGATTTGTGCAGACACCTGAAGTGCTGACCTACAGGTTCAGAAGTCACAGATCAAAAAGCCCAGAAACTCAAAAGCATATGTGTGAAGACAATGCACACCTGCGGAAAGAAGCAAAGTTGATGAAGACATCTGCTGTTGGGTGAGCCTTGCAAGCAAAAGCAATACTGACAACAGCACATCCATGAGGAGACTACAATATGATGCTCAAAAGATTGTTCATTTTCTCCGGATCAAAAACCACAACATCATGAAAACAACTTTAAATGCTCCAACCTCCATTCCACAAGCAGGCCCGCAAAAAGTTCATTGATTGATGTCACTGTACCTTTCAGTTCACAAATCTCACTTGCAGCTAATGAAAAGACCATGAGTTTTGAAAGGATATACACATACCTGCCATGGACTGGAACTGCAATCTCCTCTTGTCCAAAAAACAGCTTTTGAAAGCCCTCTGAGCCTGGATTTATTATTCCTGCAACAGAAGGTATCTCTCTTCCTGCAACCAAACACAACATGAGACCCCCTACTCTACATTCATAGGATCTACACACAATATCATTTACAACGAGCCTTGGAAGGCATGCACACTTGTATCATGCAACAACTTCTTTCATGTGAAGGAAAACACTCCTTCACATCCTCTACACACCTACACTGACATATAGAATTGCATATAGGAACAAGCAAATGGCTGAGAGTGGAGTGTCCCTAAAGTTGACTTCCCTTGTTCCATCTGAAAAAAAAAGAACATATCTATGAGATTGTGAGAAAACTCCAAAATAACAGTTTAAAGGTGACATGACAATGAGTGCAGCATAACCTTATCAGTCTTGCTACAAATTGTTAGACCATTAAGCTTCATCGTGAATAACAGTGATGAACTGCCATAACTCGTGATGGACTTCATCAGCTCCAGACAGTGGGGGTAGATATAATTATCAGCTGAAATTTTCGTGCAAAACCATTATACCAACATCTGCATCTGGAGTTTCAGTCACATTTCCAGAAATAACAGGGCGATGACTTCTTCCCCAGCTGACTTCATCAGCTCCCAATGATTGGTGTAGATAAGAATATAATATGCTTTCACTAAGAAAACAGAGATTATGTGTAGGGGAAAGTCCAAAGCAGTGAGCTTTACTGGAATAAGGGCCAGTGTGAGGCAGAGACAAGGCAGACACAATTCTGGAAAAGACCCACTACTGAGGGATATACTGAGCCCTGATCTGGTTTTTTTAATTCCCTTGATGGGTATCACAAGAAAAAATCAAAAATTGAGAAGAAGGCATTTTGAAAAGCAAAATGCAACTCCTGCAGGAGCAGATATTTCACTTTTCGAAACATCAACCTCTTGGCTGAGGTAAAATTGCATACTGTAATGCAACCTCCAAATACACAAAAAACTGGACCAGGTTCTCTTGGAGCACTTACTCATGCTGTAAGAGAACACCACAACCATGCAAGAGGAGATTTGCAAACAGGATCGACAGGGATAAAAAACTGCTTAGCTACCTGAGAACTTTTTTTTCATAACTGCAGCTAATTGTCTCTTACCGCAGACTTTTAGGAACAGCAAAAATTCGACCTCCTAAGATCATGGAAGCAAGCAGTTAGGAAAGGATGCAGAACAAAGTACATACATCTCACCATATTAAACAGTCTAAAAGAGAGAATTTCCAACCTGATGGATGGAAAAAGATTGCATATATGATTAGGATGCTCTGGAAAGAAGTAGCATTTCATGTGAGAATACTAGATTTGAGGGGAAAAAAATCTGCACACAAAGGGGATGGCAAGCTTCTTGATAATCACTACATTTTCTGGAATCCTACTTGAGAGCAATCCTAATTCAAGAACTCTGAAAAGTGGTTCATTATGCATTTGTAACACCAGCTGGCCGGCCAGCCATTACTCTTTAACTATAAGGTCAGTCATCAGCCATCAGTCATCAGCCATGTAGTACCTAAGTGTGCAGCAGGGAGATCTTGAGCTTGCAATCAAATTTGGCAGATGCGAATTCATATCCAAAAAACACAAAAACAACATCACATGTTTTGGAAAAAAAACTTGAATAGCAGAGAAAGGCTAAGATATATGTTCCACAGACAACAAGGAATGCTATTTGTCACACACACAGAGGGTCACGAGGAAATTTCGAAGGGCAAATGCATTTTGGACATTAGAAACAACGCAAGGGTTTCTTTGTTTTTTCTGTTTTTTGGCAATTGGACTGAATACCCTAAACCCTAAACCCCAGAGAAAGAAAAAACAAAAAACCTTGGTTTGGCAAGTTGACTGACAAATTGCAGTAAGGACTTACTTACTTACTTACCACAAAGGAAGTCAAAATCCAGCATCCGTTGCACAGGGCTGTGCTTGTAGTTGTAAAATAAAGCCTGCGTTGTACGCGAGAACAATTGCCCCGTCAACATTATTGTCTCCAGCAACGCAAGCTTTCTCCCGTCTCACCTCTTTCTCTCTCTTCCGTTTGCTCCTCTCACAAACTCGCCTCCCTTCCTTCCCTCACAAACTCTTCCCTCTCCTCTCCAGCCCGCCCCACTGCCCCCAACTTCCTTGTCAAAAAACGGCAAAACCCTGGGTTACGATCAGTGTTTTTTTCCCTTTTATTTTTGGAGAAATTTAACAACAAAGTTAGCAAATTTAGTCGAATTTGAACTACAAAAAACAAAATTTTCCAACATTTCCCAATTCCTTTGTCGAAAAATGGCGAAATTTCCAAAAAAAACACCGGTTCAACTCGCGACTTCTTCTATCTAACGTGCATTTTTCACTCACCCACCCTATTATCCTACCTACCTATTGCTGGATTCACACTGAGGTGGTAAAAGGGATAACCTGAAAGAATAAACTGACCCTGATTAGGGTTTGTTTTTTTCAAATTCCTCAAGTAGGTCCACTGCTGAGGATCCTCAATATTAATTAGCATTAAATGGCAACTGTCCTAGGTGGGCAGTAGCATTTTTACAAAAAGTGCTGCTACAAGTGGTGACCCTGAGTGTGCCTAGGTCTAAATGTGGCTTATTTTATTTTATTTTTCTAAAAATGGCGAAAATATCTCTAAAAGTCACAATTTTTTGGTGTTTTTTTTCATTTTCTGAAAACAAAATTTCACCAAGTTACGAAATTTCACAACAACACCCCAAAAGACCCAAAAAATAAAGCCACTGACTCTAATCCTATCCCATCCAGACAAACAGGGTAAAAACTGACTTGGCAAATGACATGGCACTGGGGTTAAGAGGGGGATAAATGTTTAAGATATCTTAACCCTAGGATAGATATCTTCATTCCTTTTAGATTTGAGATCAAGTTAGGGTGGAATAGCAAAGGAGGTTAGTTTAACCCCTTGATTTCAAAGGGGTTAAAATACCCCCTCATGTTCACAAGAGCTTCTAATGTTGTTCTCACCCACATACTCTCTTTCATGTGAGAGAGCACCCAGAATGGTGGGCAGCAACAAAAACATCTTTCAAAGTTTCTAATATGCCCGAAATATTCGGGCAGTCTAAAACTTCCTCCACTGCCTGAAATTTTTAACTGTCAGGATTTTTCCAGAGTGCTCAAAATGTTTGGCATAAATGAAAACTTTCTTCAACCTTTATAAATTGCCTGAAATTAATTATCAGGCATAATGAAAATTCTCAAATCCCCAAATTTTTCAGACAGAATTTTTTTAATTTCAACCTTTGTCATATTCCTGGGCATATTAAAATTTCAAATACTGCCCGAAATGTTTTCAAGCATCCTTGAAAAGCTTTTTCCAGAATTTTTTCGAGCATCAGGTTTTTTTAAGGTCCCACTTTTTTTGAATAGAAATGAAAAAAAATTAACCTATATTGGGCAGCATAAAAATTCTCTAATTACCGAAAAAAAATTCAAACATTGGAAAACATTTCTTTAGGAATTCTTCAAAATGCCCAAAATTTTTGGTAGCATGGAGAAAATATCCTAAGTTTCCCTAAGATGCCCAAATTTTTTGACTAGTTTGGAAAACCCTTTAATGTGCATGGTTCAACATAGGGTTAAATTAACCTCATCATATTATTTTATCTATCCCCTTGTTGCGAACAACTCATAATTTATTTTGTATATTTTAATCATTTTAAACACCAAATCAAGATAAGGTTAAATGGAATAAAATTATCCTTACTAACCTTTGGTGTGAGTTTCTAGAGCCTATTTTTCACATGATAGGTTACTGAGTTGCACCTTGGCATCAACTCAATTTAAGGGTCATTCATAAATAAAACATAACCAATGTTCGGCGAGTATGTGTTTTGGTGGGTTAGAGCCATCGATCTCAATTTTAGTTAGTAAAAATTAATGTCATGCAATTCTCACTAGGACCTCTTGTTCTTAGACCAATTCTCACAATGAAAATTGATGATTATCACATTTGGTGATAAACGGTTTGAGAAATGGATTGTCGATACTCACCCAAATGAGAACTTAATTATTAAAAATTAAAATTAAAAAATTAAAATAAATTTGAGAATCAAGGCAATTTTATGAAAGAATGAAAATCCAACACTAAGGGCAATAGTTAGAAAAGTTTAGGATTAGTTTAAATTAAATTAGGTTAATTTAAGTTTTGATTTAAATTAGTTTAACGGGGAGGAGGTGGAAAACATTGGGAGGTGACACCCAAACATAGAAAAACCCCTTGTGAATTTAATTTTCTAAAATCTTTATTAGCATTTTTTTTTTTTGCATTTTTTTATTTTTTTCTTTTTTTGGGTGTTCATTACCGTTGTTATATGTTGTTTTATCATGTTGCTCCATTGTGTTCATGGTTGGTGTTCCTTTGTGTTGTTCATGGCTATTCCATCACATTATTAGTCACTCCTTCATTGCATTGCTAGTTGTTCGTCCATCACATTGCTAATACATCCATTACATTGTCAATTGCTTCATTGTGTTATTCGTTGGTGCTCGTTCACATTGCTAATGGTTATTCTTTCACGTTGTTGGTCATTATTCCATCATGTTGTTTACTATTCCTTTGCATTGCCTAGTCATTATTCTATTATGTTGTTTGTTACTCTACTTTAAAACATTGCATAGTTGTTACCATGTCACGTTGTTAACACTACTCCATCATCACATTGCTTAATTGTTGTTTTGTTGTCATGTTGCATAGTTGTTGTTCCATCATCATGCTACCTAGTTATTACTTTGTTGTCACGTTGATTGGTTATCGTTCTATCGTTGCATTGTCGATTCTACCATGTCACATTATTAGTGTTTTTGTTGGTCCATTGTGTTATTATTTGCATCGTGCTACCAAGTACCCACCATTGCCATTCCCCATGTGTTGTTGTTGATGTTTTGTCACACTTTTAATTATTGTTCCAATTATGTTATATGTTGTATGGTGACATACTACCCCACCCATCACCTTGTGTAGGTGTTAAAGCCCCATTTCAATTGAAAACAAAGAAAAAAAATCAAAATTTTTAAATAAAAATATTAGTTATTCCCTTTTTTTCTTTTTCTTTTTACTTTTTCATTTATTTTATTTTTTCGTTCTTTCTTTTTTTTCTTTTTTTTTTCTTTTTTTCAAAAAGGTTTATGTTTTGGTTATTTTATAACAACTTTGTTCCATTTTTTGCAAGAATTTTCAAAAAAGTCATTACAAGAAATCACGACTTTTCATAAGGCTAACTTGATTAAAATGTCCATATTAACCAAAAGGTATGTCCATTTTGACTAAAATTTTGGGGCATGAAAACATATGCTACATTGGAATAGTACATTTGATTAAAGTGACTTTTTTTATCAAGTATCAAATTGAAAATCTAATCAAAATGGATAAATGTCCATCAAAATGGCCATGGCTTAATCAAATTGGCCATATTGAATGGATAAGGTGTAATCAAATTGACCATTTAATTTGATTTTTAGTCAAATGAGCCATATTCATTTGATAACTTAACATGCTTGTTAAACCTATGCTACCTACCTAACCTAACATAGCTAATAGGTTAAGTTACACTTAAACTACCTATCTAGCTTAACATAACTGATAGGGTAATAGGCTACTTGTTAGGTAATAACTTGGCTGATAACCTAGCCTAGACCCACCTAATGGGTTACCTAGGACATAGCCTAAGATTACTAAATAACCCAATAAATAGTGTAACTTTTTTAATTAAGTATCATGATCTTACTAGGTAGACCTATTAACCATGTAGGTATCCTACTAGCTTGGGCCTACTAAAGGTATGTAGCCTAGGCTTACTAAGTAAATAAAATAGGTCGCCTAGGCTTAATAGGTAAGTAGTTTATCCTACTAATTAAATTAGTAACCTAGGCCACCTAAACCTAGTTACTAAATAGGTAGTCTAACCTAAGCTATTGAGGTTTACTTGGTAATTACATAATGTAAATCACCTAGGCCTACTAAGTAGGTAGCCTAATTTAGGCCACTAAGGCCTATTAGGTATGTAACCTAGGTTAAGCCACCTAGGCTTACAAAATAGGTAGCTTAATTTAGGCCACTTAGGCCTACTAGGTAGATACATAGCCTAACCCACATTACCTAAGCCTACTAGGTATGTAACTAACTTAGGCTACACCACCTAAACCTACTAAGTAGGTAGTCTCACTTATTAAATAGGTAGCCTAAGCCTAAACCTACCTAATAAGCTAAACTACCTACTTAATATGCCTAATATAGGTCTATTAATAGGCTAATAGGTACCTACATAGCCTACTAAATAGCATAAGCATATGTAGCTTACTAAGTAGGTATAAACATTAACCTAATAGGTATTTATAAGGATTAATAAACTATAACCTACATGTTACCTAGGTACATGCATTTATTAATAGGTGCCTCTTACCTATAGGTTATAGGTAGGTTGTTAACCTACTTATTTATGTAAGTAATGTAAAAAATTCAAGTCCATTTAATACAACATGCATGTTGAAAAAAATTTCATGGAAGTTTATTACAATATGTTAGTCCAAAATCATGTTCATTATAAATATGTTGTCCCAAAATATCACTTTGTGGGGTGGTGGTAAAATGGTTAAGGATTTGATTTCTCATTGTGGATATGAAAAGTTCATGTCCCCAAATTTGCAACCTAAATAACCTTGGCTACTTGACCTAGTTAGGTAGTCTAGGTTGCAAAGCCTATTAGACCACCTAGCCTAGGCTACTTGACCTAACCTTGGGAGTTTGGTTTAGCTTAAGTGGTTTGGTCTAGTCTAGGTGGTTAAGCTAAGTGGCATAGCCTAGGCCTAGGACATAGGGTTGGTAGGTAAATAAATAAATTATTTTCTAGCATTAATTATTAGGTTTATTAATTAGGTAGGTAGGTAAATAAGGTATTATGTAAGGTAATTATTAATTAATTAATTACTTAGTATTTTCATATTAAATTTTAAAAATTAAATAATATATAATTTTTGGTCGTCGCCCAAATTATATTATTCATAGTGGTTTAACCCATAAACCTAGTAAAAAAACCAACCAAAAAAAACTAGTCAAAATGGTTGAATCCAAATCGACTTGTCCAAAATGGCACTTTGGTCAAATTAGACATGGGGGCAAAAAAACCATTTGGGAGGTTTTTTTTACCGAAATTCCCAGTCAAAAAAATTATGATTTTTTGTAGTGAATTTAACATTAACAAAAACACATTCAATTTTTTGTTTACACGTGTTTGCTAAAAATTTGAAAAAAACGTTTCATAATTTGTAATTTTTTTTGTAAATGCTTGCATTTTAAATTATAAGGTGGGTGTTTTGATTTATCATACATCTATTTGGGTTTTCTTTTCCATCTTAGAATTGCATTCTCTTGTGAAAACTAAAAATGGCCTAATCTTCTATAAATGAAAATATGATGAATGAAAATGCATGTGAAATGTTCATGAATGATGTAATGGAAGAAGAATGCTTTTTAAAATGTCAAATAAACTCGAATCTTCAAATAAAAAACAGTGAAAATCTTGAAAGTAAAAAAAGAACAGTGAAAAAAATATCAAACCATTGCATGTTCAAAGAACAATTTGGAACTTACATGGTAAAAAAATTTTATGTTGGACTTTTTTATGTAAATGATAACAAAAATGTTGACATGAAATGTCCTCAAACTATGAAATGTATTCTTTGTTACAACAATATAATCTTCATATGTAACCTTCAAACTCAAGCAAGAAAAAATCTAATCTTATCCAATACAATAAATGGAATAACAACATTAAAACATGTGAATGTAAACCATTCAAATGTTGAAGAGGAAATGAACAATCCTTTGAGACGAGAAGTGGAAAACAACCTACCAAAAAGAGACCAAATCCATCTAGCACTTTAATTTTCAATTTTTTTGTTGCCAAAGATCTTTTCCAAGAAAATCATATGTAGTAGAAATTATTTCTTGAAAATATGAACTTATTGATTGTTAAAAATCATATGCCCATGCAATTTGTGGAAAGTCTATGGATGAAACATTTATGTTTGCATTTGTGTTTAAAACTTGTCTTTCCTTCCAAAAAACAATTTTCATAAGAGATGTTCCCTAAGTTGGTGGAAAAAACTAAATAGTTGTATGTTTTGTTAACTTTGGTACAATGTATTTTTGTAACAACAAGCTTTGATCTTTTGATGTCAAAAGTTTTTCATGAGATATTTGCCCTTGTGACTAATTTTTGGGGAACTAATTGGCAAGAAAAACATGTTACATTTGGTCTTTTTGAAGTTGTAGATACTTTTGGGAAGATTTTGGCCAAAAACTTGACTAAATTATTAAAAAATTATAACTTAAATAAATAATTACTTACATGAGTGATGAAATATCTAACTTAAACATAATAATTGTTGCATTAAAAATAATTGTTAGTAATGACATTTTATATTTGGAAGAAAATTATCAAGGCACTTGCTTTGGGGATGCATTTTTTAAGGCTTGTTAATATGTTACAACAAATGAAAAAGTTTATAAAAACTTGACATATGTTTATATTAAGACTATGCAAGGATATTTGCAAAAGTGTATAACATAGCCCAATTTTTTTGAAAAAGGTTGGCAAGAATGGAACAATGCATGTGTTGAATATGGTCTAGTCCCAAGGAAGTCAAATACTCTAGTGAAGACAAGACAACCTCTTAATTTGATGTCTTGTTGCAATTTGAAATATATCTTGTAGTTGTTATGAATAATTTCAATTAGTAATAAGTTCTCACAAATTATTTTATCTTTTGGAGATTTGCCATGAAAATTATCCTTTTTCAAGAAGCATTACAATTTCAAAAAGCAATTGGTCTCTATTATAATAGGCATTTCTATTGTTAATATGACTACATGAATGTCTCCTGAAATGGCACATCTCTCAAATCATTGTTGATGTTTCCTTCTTTATTATATATGTTTATGTTTTTAATCAATCCAAAGGTCATCAATTATTAAGTGATGTTTTAAATTATGCCATCTCCATTTGTTTCAAATTGAAAAAAGAAATTAGGATTTCAATTTTTTTATATAACTTTATGGAACAAAATTTATTGTGTTGAAATAGGTTGTTTGGCCTTTAACATTAGAAAAAAGTTTTGTGTGGTTTCATTTTTATTTTTTTATTGGCCTTGAGCAAGGCAAGGTCATTGTTAAAGGATATGATAGAAAAACCTTGTTTCCCATGTTGTTAAAATGTCATCACCATTTACACCCCTTGTCTAAAAATGTCATTATGGACCAAGGTGTTGATGAATATTGCAGTTTTGACATTTTTGAAGTGACATCAAACATAAATGAATTAGCAAAAAACTTGTTGTCAAGGAAATTCTGATTTTCAGAAGGTTTTAAATGGACGCAAAGATATCAAATGTCCTATTCAATGTGGGAGAAGTGTGAATCTATGTTTTTTATAGGTGAATTCCTTGTTTGTAAAATTTTAAACATGGTTGATTCACAACTTGAAATAAAAGGAATTGTTTTTAGCAATAACATTTACTTATCTTAAAAGATGTTATTTGCAATTGGATAACTTAAATAAATTGATTTTTATGAACAAAAATTGGCCCAATGCATGACCCTAGGGCTGGTTGTAAACATTTTTTAATTTGGTGGAGCTAATTAAAGCCAATGCATATTAAAAGGAGGAGTTAGAAGAATTCGAAGGAATAGTTGAAAGGGATAGTTGAATAGAAATATGGTTTATTGTAAGAAAATAAATTAATTGAGATTTTTTTAATGAATATAAATTTGAAAACCAAATTGTGAAAACCAAATATGAAAATGAATTATTGTCACATTTGTGAAAATTGCCCTATCTAAAATCCAAATTGATTAAAAACATTTAATGTGATACCTTGATTGATTCTCATAAGTCTAAAATATATTTTTTTAAAACTAAGTGTTGGAAAAAATCAAAACCGATGATTTTCATTGAAAAAAAGAAAACCACCTAAGACACTAGTAAAAACCAAACCAAAATTGGATTGGATTTTTGGAACCTATTTAGAACCAAAATTGGACCTAAAAACTTTTGAAAACCACACATAAATATGGGTTCCCGGTTCCATTTTTGTTTGAAACCAAAACCAAAACTAAATCTAAAATGTTTGAAAAAATAAATTATTAAAAAAAAAGCTTGGAATTGAAGGTTAACAAGTAGTTAACCACCAATTACAGTTTGGGTTACCCAAAATCAAGTCTTTTCAAGACCAAAACCAAATTTGATATTTGAAACTACAACTAAAATTGGAACCTTTTTTTTTTTTGAAAAACCAAACTTGAAACTAAATTCCCAATCCATTTCTATGTGGAATTGGAATCAAAACCATTTTAATTTGCTTTTAAACCAAAATCAAAGGTTCAAGCACAAAAGTAAAAAACTACCCCCACATTATTCATAACCAGTGTTGGGCAATTACTAAAAAAACACATAATTATCAACCCATTATAAAATTCCTATGTGATAGTTTTTTATTTCTATATGGGCAAAGAACCTACTTGACTTGTATGATGCATATAAAGAACTAGCAAATCCTTTATGGGTTGGTTATTGAATTTTTAAATTTTTTGATAACATACATGGATATTTGAAAGTTTCATCCATATATGTTATCAATATTTAAACCCTATATCCATATAATGTAATTTGTATCAATTGATTCCCATTTGTTTTTCAATGAGAGATTTCTTGTAGATTGAACACAAAAGGCATTGGTGGAAGGCACATGTGAAGTGAAACCAAATGTGAAGTGGGACCAAAATGTGAAAAGGGGCTTCATTTGGAAATGGGCACTCAAAATGTTTTACCTTAAATTTAAAATATAAGGGTCTTTGTCAATTCTTGATGCATTAAGTTTTTATTTCATAATTATTTTCAACCTAGGTGTAGTTGTATATTATGGTGTGCCTAAATGTACATCACAAGATTATTTTTTCAATACTACAATGGATTAAAATGGTTGCCAACATTATTTAATTTGTAATATTAAAAAAAGGCATAGTTTTTATGGAGTAAACTATTATTCTAATAGACCCCCATTGAATCACAATCAAATTGTTTGAATAGACCAAATGAAGTACTTAAAAAAATTCATAAGTCAAATGTCACAATCCATATAAAATTCATAAATGGACTCCTAATTTTCATTGTTATCAAGTGATCATATGAATTTTTTCCTGAAAACTAATTTGGATGATTACATAGTTAAAATTTTGATTTAAGGCCTTATTGACAAAGAAAAAATAAAAGAATGAACTTTTAAAGGTCACAAAACTATTTAATTTTAAACAGTCCTTTTAGAAAATAAATTTTAACAATTTTTGCAACCTTGTGCCTTCATTGTGTTCTATATAAATTTTAACAATCTTGTTTTGGTTGAAAAGAATTTACTTTGGTTCTTCAAATGTGATGGTAAGAGGGTGATGTCTATGGGACAAAAAATTTAGTGTTAAAATTTGGTCAAAATGGACTCCTAATGTACCAAAAATGATCCACCCTAGAATGTAATTACCCGTAGACTAATCCCTCATTATAAGTTGAGGGGTACCTATTGAATTACAATTTTGTAAATTGTTAGAAAGACTAGTGTGTTATGGATTTCAATGTCACATCTTGTCAATTGGGGTACTTTATCATAAATGATCAATTAAAGAGTTTTGATAGTTTATTTGCGCAAATTTGGCCCACTTCGCATCATAATGCAAATTAATGTAATATTAATCTATGTGTAAAATTATATTCTTGGATAGTTAAAATGTAATATGATTACACACTAACAATCATTTTATGTTGTTTTATATTTTAAATATAACATGGTCATGGATTATCATATAATTTCATTTATGGTATCAATTTTTTAATCTAATTTTTGTAAATTTGGAAGGTTGTGAAAATGTTGATTTGTTCTTGACATGAATGTGTCGAGATTATTTGATGAATTTTAATCTAGATTTAAGTCTTTAACCTTTATTGTTCTTTCATTTGTATTGATATGTTTCAAGCAAATTATGATTATTTTCTCCTTTTCCATTTTGTATATGGAAGTTCCATAAAAATCTCATGATGTCTAGGTTTGTAAGAACATGTGTACCTATTATTATTTCTATTAGTTGGATGGGTGGTACATCCCAAGTTCTTTTTTTCTCGCAATGAGACATTTTGATTGGTAGCCATCATTAAATAAATAAAGTAAAGTAAAATAAAAACTTTGAAAACCCACGAAAATAAAAAAATTTATGTGAAGATGTAGTGTTTCCCCTTTGGACCACCTACATACCATAGCCTTGGGTCAAGTTTGGTAGATTAAAAATGAATAATTAATTATTTTCAAAAAAATGCAATCAATTTTCTAAAAATAAGTATTAAAATTTTCGTTAATTTAAAAATTAATGAAATTCGTTTGATGGATGTAATTAAAATGCATGGATGCACAAATGATGTTCACATTATGTCAAGATCAAGATCTATTTTGCTAAATAAAGTTGAAAACACCTTTTATTTCGTTCCAAGAATTATAATTTTTTTGTAGGTAGAGTTGTTTGTCATATTGTTGAAGAATTATGGTTCATCAAACTATGATTTCAAACATATTTCGACAAATAAGAAAAGAAGAACATGAGGAGGCATTGCGACATGAAGTAGAGCAGTTTGTAATGAAAAACCAGAGAGCTATTTTACAGAAAACAATGGTAAAAATCAAGTGTCTAGTTGGAAGACCAAAGTTACAACCTCACATGACATTGCAATCACTTAGCAACCACATTAAGGAAGAGAGTAAGGAAGGGACAAGCAACCAAAAATTCAAAAAAATCAAAGAGGTACTTACACACAATGGTTTGCACCGCACCTTTGGCCTCACATTCAGAATGCAAGTTGGAAAGCCATAGAAATTTGATTACTATTTTACATTATTTTTGTGCATTTGATAAAAAACTAGGGGAACATTCTACCCCATTTGATAAGCTATAAATAAATCCTTTATGGGAGAATGGTTCACCTCAAATGGAAAGCTCAAACCAGGGGTCAAAAAGTCAATAGAAAGGGGAAGAGCTTTTGTAGTCATAAAACAACACATTCCAATACTAGATCAAAAGCTAGAAGTGAAAGATGAACTTATGTCTTTGTTGTAAAATATTAAAGCCTTTGAACAAGCCTTTTTTAGACTCATAGTCCAACCCATTATCCAAGGCTTTCTTAAGTTCAAAGCCCTTGAACTACTGAATGGTTCGTTCAAAGTTTCAGTGGACTAGTCAAGAAAGTTCATGAAAGCCAAGCTAGGTTGGTATTTTAGAATAATTATTACAATTGCAACAAAATTGCCACTAGATTGGGAAGAGCAAGGGACAAAGATGGCGCATAGGGTGGCATACCTTGTAAAAACATACAATGTCCCTTCATCACTTGTCATAAACACAAATCAAATAGGGATTCACATTTTACCTACAGGCATGGAAAGAACATGGAAAAAGAAGGGATCAAAAGACATACATGTTCTTGGGGTTGAAGATAAAAAGCAAAACCTTTGCAAATGATGGGAGTTCATTGCCTCTACAAGTCATTTTTATAGGATCCACCATAAGATGTCTTCTTCAAAATGGTCTAAGAAAAGTATTTTGTTTGGGAATAGGGTTTCATTTGACATACTTTGTTAATCATTGGTCTACCTGAAAGACCTGTCAATAGTTTGTGGAAATTTTTTTAACTCCTTATCATAAAAATCAAGTGCAAAATTGAACTTGCCACAAAACCAAAAGATGGTATGGCTGATAGATTGTTAGTCTATTCATAAAAGCATGGAGTTCATACAATGGATCAAGTCACAACATATGTTTAATGTTTGTACCTACAAACTGTACTTCCAAACTTTAACCTATAGATGTGATCATCCAACGCCCATTCAAGCATTTGTTTAAGAAGCAATTTCACATGTGGACATCCTACACCATCAAAGATTAGCTTTTGAAGAAAGAGATCCAGAAGTTGATTTTCGCATGTCAACAATTAAACTTAAACTTTTTGGGTGGTTGTTTCATGCATGGACACAAACGTGCAAGAGGAAAGAAATGATCTACAAAGGTTGGGGAAAGACAAGTTTACTTTGGAGCTTCATTCTAGATTTTTAAATGGAGGCATTAAAAGTCAATGTTACCAAATCCTTGTTCTCATTAAATTTGACAAGAAAGGCAGAGGTTGAAAATCCAAATAGCTAGGAGGACAACGATTTGGATTTGGATCCTAAATAATTTACATGAATCATAATACAAGAATGTTTGGAGCCACATCCAAATCATTCAAAACTTGGACCTAGTGGTACCACAAACATCTTCAAACTCAAATATCTTGTTATAAATAAATGAGAACATCCAAAGATATTTTGTTGAACCTATACATTTTGTGAAATGCATGAAACATAAATTTTTCATATTTGCATTTTGAATTACCTATGGATAGTGTGAAAACAACTATTGTTGTTACAACATTATGGTCATAATATTAATGTTTAGCTCCTTGCTATTTGCAAATAGCCAATGTTTCAACACTAATGTTTTATTCATGTTCTTCATTCACAAGCTATTCTAATGCTTCTACCTCAGGAAGTTATTACATCATGTAATAATTTTGGTTCACAATTGTAGGAACATAATCCATAATGCAGATTCATTGCATAAGAAAATCAAATGTAAGATTTAAAAAGAAGGGTCATATATCATATCATTAATAACAACAACAATCACATGATCATCAACTGCAACAACAAGAAAGAGAGGAATTAATCATGTGCTTACATTGTTTGAAAGGTGATCAAGCTGCCATCGCAACATTCTACTTTGTTTGTTTCTTTGTCCTCGCAATATCTCCCAAGAAAGTCATGCTAGTGACCTCCACAAAACTTGTGAAGACTGGTAGATGTCCAAGCCTAAAGCAAGCGGTGGTGTAAATTAGGAGAAAAACATTTGTTTTTTGCATTGTCTTTTGTAACCAATTCTTACATATCCTTGTTTCATCTTGAAATTTGCCATTATCGCATTGATGGCAAAAATGTTCGAATTGTTGATGTAAAGGCACACCTTCTTCATTGAGGCATTTTCTAGAGGAGTTAAACTTGCTTGTTCAAAAAAAAAACCGCATAGAATTCCAAACTAATTACAATCAAACCCTTTGTAATTATCCTTTCCAAAATTGCACAAGAATTGTATTTTTTCTAAGCTAGTTCAATTTGCAATTGTCATGGAAATAATTTGTTTTTGCTAAAAACATAGACTACAAGAGAGAAAAATCCATGCAACACAAATTGTAACTGGGCATATTCACAGTCAAGGTACCCAAAAGGATGGTATAGTGGAAAAAAGATCGTAAAGGATTATTTTGGATTTTTATTACATTTACTATTTCATGATTATAGTGGATTGGTATATGACTATAACTAGAATGATGTCATATTTATCTAATAAAAAAATCCAAAAATAGATTGGATATAATATTGATATCCTTTTTACTCCTTTTAAACAATTTAAATCCTTGTCTTAATTGTAATTTTTGTCTTAAAAGAATCAAAAGGAATGTATTAAACAATGCAATTAACTTCAATTTTCCTTCATGGATAAATCATGCATACATCTATGTTTGGCAATGTTCATATAATGCATTTGGTTAAATAATGTAAAATATAAAAACTTTGAAACTACGGAATCCATTCTAAAAGGGCTATAAACAAAATGATTTTTTTTCTCCATTTGGTTGATGTTTTCTATTCCCTAGGCTTATAATTTGTGACCCCAAGTGCCGACAAAATGTGCAAGAAATTTTCATGCAAGGAAACATGTTAAGTTGTATATAAAATCTTATGTATTCATTTTTTACATTTCTAGTTTTTCAACAAAATATTTATGCATAATTACATACAAATGTGAGAAACCACCACCATCATGAAAATTATCATAATTTAAATTATCCAATATCTCTCACTTAAATTTATTCCATTTAGATTTTGTATTTGGAAGATAGTAAAAACAAAGTCCTTGAGTCTTGTGGCAAAAAAATGGTACCTTGATTGTGAATATGCCCAATTATAAGATCAATGGGATGGAGCAAGTGAGAAATCAAGCACACATGCATGCACACACCCACCCACCATGATGAGAAAAACACAGGTTATTGTAGTTTGGGTTTAGTGGGATTTTAATGGTGGGCAATAGTAGTCTATCATCCACAACTTTTTGTGCCATCTTCCTATTGGGGTCATGCAACAATAATATGATCTGGAGCTCGACCACCACTTGCCAATATCTTTGAGGTACTTAATCATGAAAATGCAATAGAAATTCTTGCAAATTATCATTTGAACATTACATGAATCACCCAATTGGATAGGGTTTTCATTGTACGAGATGCACGAGGTGTCATGTGTAAGATGTTTTTTCCTAGGACAATCCACAAGTATGGCAAATGTCTCAATAACTTAAACTTCTTCTGGAAAATCAACATTACAAATTACTATAACAACTTTAAGCTTGAATCATCCCTAAACCCCCCACATCCAAAACACTAAGCAATGGAATTCCACATCCCCCAAAGGTTAGTGTCAACAACCCCTATAATTTTGAAAATCCATCCTTTAATTCTTGTGATTACACCCAAGTGGCTAGCATATGCCCATTTCTAATCTTAAAAGGAAAACTAATGTCGATAATGGATAAATTAAAAGTGAAGGTTAAGAACTTGTACCCTCAAGCACATGCATGCATGCTAACCATAGGTCTACTTGCCTATGTCCTACACCAACACATCAAGAACATGGTCACAATAATGGCAAGAGTAAAAAAAGGGAAAATCCCATCCATCAATGACATGATCTCAATCACCCATCCACTAGCCAATCATTGAACATGAGAACTAATCAATTATTAAAGTCCTTTGAGACTCTAAATTGTTGTCCAACGAAAAAATAATTTCTTCATTAAGAGTACCTGCATCCATGCCTAGCCCCAAAACCCTGAAAAATACATAAATTTGTCAATTTGCATATAAATTCATATTGCTAGAGTTCTTCAAGACATATGTAACTTGATGGAGCCAAAATACCCACAAATGCATGATTGTTTCAAGAGGTCCTGCCACCTATAATGAAACTAAATACTTCATATTTGGCAAATGAATTATTGTCAAGGGCCCTTGTCATTTGTGCTCAACCCATTTTTTTTCAAAAACTAACATGAATTCGATTAATTTCATATTGTGCCACCAAAATCAAACGAGATCTAAGGACATGGATCTTATAGAATCTGTAACAATCCAATTACTCAGGAAAGAGAAGATTTTATCAAAAATTGTGTTCCAAGATTATGAACATTTGTCTTAGCTATCGACTATTGATATTGTTTGTGGAGGTAGAATGTGCATGAAGAATCGGTGCTGCATCTATTAGTTGTCATGGTGGAGAGTACAGGGGTCCAAAATATCACAAACCGAACTTCTTGGCTAGTTAACTCCACATGATGAAAGTGGAAGAAATGTTATTTTAATGGTAGTGGATTTGTCAAGGTTTGACGTTTTTAGGTATAAGCATCTTGATCATAAAGACCCAAAAGCTCAAATCAATTTTTTTACAATATAGTCAAATTTTCAGATGTTATAATTTTTTGGTTCATTGAGAATGATCAAGTTCATTCACTATAAAAATTTATCTATTTACAACAATCTATCTTTTGACACTTCAACAAGTTTTTTCAAAAAAATCATTTAAGATTTTTAAGAATTATTTAATGTTGAACCTAACCCAAAATTACAATATCACAAAGGATGTTTAACAAAATGTCATGAAATGAATAACATTATTAAATAGTTTGAAAACTAATGTAATGAAAAGTCATGAAAAGAAATCTTGTCTTTTTCGACTACCCAAATTCACAATTGGGTTTCTAGTGAAATAAGACAAAATTGACCAATATGCAACTTGTACGGTTGTGATAAAAAAAAAGGACTAGTTGATTGAAACATTTTTAGTGAAATGTTTTTTAGTCATTTTGAATAGTCGCATGTTGCGTTAGATCATTTTTAATAAAAAAATTATGACATGGGTATATGAAGTCCCAAATTAATATGACGTGGAATAATGCACCACGTCATCATATAATTTCTTGTTTTCCCTAGATTGTGGGGTCACAAAAATTACATTTTTGCCATAGCATGCCATGACAAATTTACATGCCATGAAAAAAATTTAAAGTTTTTATTTTTCCCAATTTTTTCAACAAAAATGTTTTGACACCATTTGAACATGATGTACATGTTTGTGTATTCACAATGATGTATATGTTTGTAAAGATATACATTAAAACATCCTTCCATCAAAGATTGAACCCGAGACCTTTCGGAAAGACACAAAGGTCTTAACCACTAAACCACTTCAACATTTTTATTTTTAAATGAAAAAGTTTAAATTTATCACGTTTGGTATGAAATTGTTTAAGAAATTTTAACTTTAACATACGTTTTATTTGCAAAATTTATTCAAATATTACAAATGAAAAGATGATCTTGAATCTTATTCATAAATTTATTTAAAAAAAAATTATGATTAAAAAAATAAATTTAAAATGTTAAAAACACTTAAAATAATATTTCATGAATAAATTAACAAATGTTTTTTTTAAAAATTGACCGAAAATCTTTGTAAATTCAATATGAATTTAAAAGAGCATTTGTTAAGTCTTTTATTTAAAAATCCATTACATAAAATATGTCCATTTTTTGAAGTATTACAAGTTCTTATTTCCCCAATATGAATGTATTTATTTATTTTTACGTTGTTAAAATGGTAATCATCCATAAGAAGATTGCCACATTTGGTTATAGATAAGTTGTGTAGTTGGGATCTTGTTTAAATATTTCAATATTATGGATATTTACGATATTTTATTATAAAAATTAACTATATATATATGGCCCAAAAACAATTTTTTTCAAAGAATTTCTTTTTTGATTTTGTGATACCTTTAAATTGGTAAAAATTAGTCATAAGAAGAAACATTAATTAAGTAGTAAATATAGCCATTTAATTATCAAGACCATATTTGTTTAGTACGATTAATCATACATTAATACTAATGATCAATTACACAACTTTGAAAAAAAATCACAAGATTTTTTTTTTAAATGATGTAAAAATATATTTTACATATGTTCATTTTGTAAAAGGAAACACAATTTAAATTGGTGAAATTTTGATTTAAATAGTTTGATTAACCCCCCCCTCCCCCCAGCCAACAAGTTTTTTGTATTTCAAAATTTTAAAACTTAACAATTCTTGTTGGGGAAAAAATGGAAAAAATAGTACATATTCAAAGAAAAATGTAAAAAAAAAAAAAAAAAAAAAAAAAAAAAAAAAAAAAAAAATAAAAAAAAAAAAAAAAAAAAAAAAAAAAAAAAAAAAAAATATAAAAAACAAAAAAAAAAATAAAAAAAAAAAAAAAGCCAAAAAATTGGGACCATAAATTTGATAGAGATATATATATATATTCTTAATGAATGTAAATTTTAAAATAATTATAATAATTTCAACCTTAAATACATAAAAAATTCCAACATTAAATTTATTTTAAAACATTTAAGCTCAATCTTTAAGATCATTGTGAACCTTTTTGAAATATATATATATATATATATTAATGACCTAACCAATTTTTTTTTTTGGTGGTGATTTCCATCATTTTGCAAACATAAAAAGAGCCATGAACATCAACAAAGGATTTTTTTAATTTAATAATAATAATAATAATAATAATAATAAATTGTTATAATTATTATTTTTCTAAAATTGATATAATTTTATAATGGATTTTAGGACTTCTAATCAAAATATAGAAATATTTTAATCAATTATGTATTAAAAATGATTATAATTTACAAAAATTAAATTTAAAAGCTTGAAAAAAACTTGAAATTCCATATCATGAATAAATTTGCAATTTTTTTTTGTTCAAATTGAGCTAGAATATTTGTAAATTCAAAGTCAATCCAAAAATGCATTCATTAAGTCTTTTACAATTTTATTTTCAATACATAAAATAGGTCCAATTTTTTAGAATTTCAAGTTTTTATTTTCCCCAATATGATTAAGTACAATTTATTTATTTTTATGATGTTATTAAAATCATAATCATCCATTAAAAAATTGCCACATTTTGTTATAAATAAATATGTAGTTAAAAACTTGTTTAAATCTTTCAATATTATGGTTACTTATAATATTTTATTGTAAAAAAAGGAAAATATGTATTTTAAATTTGACTAAAAAAATTGTTTCAAAAAAATTATTTCATGATGTTGTTGCCCCCTTAAATTGGTAAAAATTGGCCACAAAAATAAAAAATAAAAAAAGTATTTGTTACTTAGATTTAACAAGAGGTGACCTAATAGGTTGATAATGTAAATAGGTTGTTAAACCTAACATGTGTTTTAACATATTATTTAACCTAACATGTAGTATTGACCTAACCAATTATTGAACCTGGTAGGTAATGTTACTAGGTTAAGGAGATAAGTTGGCAGGTTAATCAACAAGTGATCTATAAAACTTGTACTTAGTAGAACTAATAGTTGAATGTGTGGTTAAACAAGGTGTAGTTTTTTAAAAATTTGGACTATTAATCTAAGTAGTAGCTAATGACTATTTATAATGGTTAGTCATGACTATTGTAATTTGAAATAACTAATATAAGACTAGGAAAACAAACCTATTAAAGAATTTTTGGATTTCAATTTTGATTGTGTGTTTCAATCTTCATTTATGGAACATGAATCATTATTCTTTTAGCCAACTTCCTTCAAGTTTTGAGTAATTTGTGTACATATTAATTTAGGATTTGAATTTAGTTTAAGTTTTATTAGTGTTCTACATTTACTTGTTGTTATTTTAAGAACCTATTAATGAAAATTTTAGAAGTAGAATCATTTTGATGGGAATAAAAAAAATTGTTAACATTTGGTGAGCACAAAGTGGATTAGAATTCAGAAGCAATCACACTAAATTTTTTGGTTTGATTCAATAATTTTAATAGATCATGTTTGAAAAGTAATCATGCTTGAAATTTTGATTTGTTATATGTTTGTTTGTTTTGTGTAAATTTTAGGATTGAAGTTTTTATTCTTAATTTTGTTTAAAAATTTAAGAATAAGGTGAGGTTAGTGTAAAGTTTTTCAAGTAAAATAGGCGCCCAATTTGTAAAAGAAGTTTTATATAAACTTTTGATTGTTGGGAAGGGTTGTTCTAAAAAAAAATTATGTTAAAAAATAATGCAAGGGTTTTCCTAGAACTTGTTGATTTCAAAAAATGTCGGGAGTAGTTACTAAAAGTTTTAAAAAATAGTTAAAATAGGTCAGACATCAACCTGTTTAAGAACATGCACAAAATCAAGATGAACAAGTGTAACCTATGGGAGATGAACCTATCCATGCACCAAACACATATTTAGCACAAAGGGGAAAAGTCAATGAACAACATCAAAATCTAGTATAATCAGTTGTGTAGAGAGACCTAACAATGTTCTTGACCACATTCATCAAGAAACACCACAAACAACAACCCAACCATGAGTAGTGAGTGTTCATCATGATGATAATCATGAACATGTTCAACTGTTTGATGAAGTTGTCTCTACATGACAACCATGGTGATTTACAACCCCATGTTACAATTTACCCATAACCAATGCATCTACACCAATTACAACATTTGTTGGTTTTCAAAAAAACCACTACACACTAACATCAATTTGGTACCAACTAATTCGGAGATGGAACGATTTCACCTATTTAATAAGTTGGAGTAACTTTGTCACATTGACCAAAGACCATTCAATTAATCAATTTTTATACCACATTTAGAACCTGTTGAACCCATAGTAACACCCATAGTATTTCAACAGGGAGTTAATGATCCACAAGGCACTTGACCTTATCGAATTAGTACCTAGTCTAAGAGAAAGATCACAAATTTCATATCACAAACCGATTTTAAAAGGAAACCAAGGTGTTGGAAATGTAACCTGTATATATTGTCATCAAATGGGACATTTGCTCAATCGTTGTCCAGTTGTTGATGATAGATTAAGGTAGTTATTAAGGGAGGAGGTGATGAATATTCATCAACCTATCCTTCTAAGCACTACAATAGCAATACCCAATGTGTTTGTATTAGGAACTCAAGCCATGAATCCTAATATAGATCATATGGTAATATTTGTCAACCATCAAATAACATGGTCACAACATGTTACACCAATTATACTGAGCAAAACTAATATGTTACCTACTTCAACATACTCAATGGTACAATGTCATACTCCTTTTGGTGCCTTTGGATCCTAATTTGTATCCAACATATCCAACTAGAACAAAATGACTTGATCCTTCAATCTTTAAGAATTATACTGGTTATGTACCTAGGAATGTGTACTTAGTCTTTGAACAACATGTTATACAACCAACATATACACCATATTCTGTTGGAAATTAGTTTCTTATAGTGGTTCAATTAGTGACATGTAGGGACAAACAATTTATTTAGCAACCTATTACTACACTAGTTCCAACCACTATACAAGTTACTACCTATTTACTAACTTATGTTCCTAGAGGTTCTGCTCACCAACCACCATATGGAGGATAACCTGGAGGAACTTCACTCGGAGGAGATCCGCCTAGAAAACCACCTTTAAATCCACTTGTTGGATCTTATCACTAGTAGAAATCAGCCAAAATGTAACCAGTCAATTTACGACTACATGCGACTTATAGTCGTTTACAACTAGATTTGAGAATATTTGCAACTACAAGACCAACTTTCAACTATTTTGGTCATTTTCACAACTATGATGCAACTATTAGAAATTTTATCCTATTGGTTACATCAATTTTACATTTATTTTC
>Ga0116229_10001825_pt1 | contig 33985 bp, 28 predicted proteins | sample S1TSphgellanicum_3_FD_87313 | JGI IMG/M metagenome (GOLD analysis project Ga0116229, IMG submission 87313) | Host-associated microbial communities from peat moss isolated from Minnesota, USA - S1T2_Fc - Sphagnum magellanicum MG | ecosystem: Host-associated > Plants > Peat moss > Unclassified...
ATGAGGGATATTTATGCATGTGCCCTCCAAATACAATTAGAAAATTTTGGGAAGTGCTTACTAACTATAGGGTAAGGACCTTTCCACCTAGGAATGGAGCGAGTGCAGTCTATTAGAGCAGCTAAGGGTTGTAAATCAAAGAATTGGGCAGGCCGGGGAAAAAAAATGCAGCAGTACTGGAAATCTAGCCTAGAAACAACTGTGACCAGGGGTGAGGGCAGGCACCATAGTTTGTCCTCTCGCACAATCATGCACTAAGCCTGCGGGAAAAGACAAACTGTAGCTACCACTGTAGAGTTACACCTTGACAGCCAAACCAATGCGGTCCTACTTTAGGCTGCTGTGCGTAAGACCCCATGCTACGGTGCTTTATTTTACAGAAACATGAGGCAAAACTCCTGGCCTCCCCACTCACTTATTCAGTGCCCCCAGTTGCAAAATAGAAACAAGGGGTGAGTCACACTGTGGCCTATAAAAAGTATCATGGAGACTCAAATATTTCGCCATTTAAAAATACCTCCCCTGGCTGAGTTCCCCACTCCAAAATCCGGAAGGTACAGAACAGCCTGTCGACTGTGCCTTCCGGATTTTGCAAGGTGCAACTCTCATTTTCATCTTTTAATATTATTATTCTTTATGTTGTTTCACCGTCATCCGAGAAGGATCCACTTTGTGATTACCTTTGAGGTCAAGGACATCCTCTCATTTTTCTTAAAAGAATATGACTCAGACTAGGACCTAGAGGTTTCATCTGATTTTTTCAAGTTGGCATTCCAACACATGCCATATTTATTTACATGTGATTTTTCTTGGATGGTTTTTGAACATTTTCAAAATTATTTTCACTCTAAATTTTTTGTAAATGGATTTTCACAATTGTTTCAACTTTATTCCCATATCGTGCAATGTCACATCTCATGTTGAATTGTAAATATCCTTGGAGCGGCTCATCTCTTAACCATGATTAAGCCTTTAGGTGGAGTTTGTCTCATTGTTTTGGTGAAAATTTTATATTTGACTCACAAGTCGCACTTTATTCCTTTATTTCATGATGCTTTTGTAACAAATTTTTCCCCACACCAATTTGGAGTTACAACCAAGGGTAGATGAGAAATTATAATCCATGATATCAAGCGCACTTTGAACTTTCACCTTAACTGGGTGGTTCTTTAGTTGGATGTGGCAAATGCCTTCAATTCGATGTTAAGAAGAAACATATTTCAAAAACTTCATGGAATAGGTGAGACATCATACAACTCATCCCTTTTGTTCGTGCATTTTATGCATTTAAATCTCTTTTGTTTTATAATCATCGTAATTGTGAAAACAGGGTCATAATCATCCCATTTGCCATGGGAACTCATCAAGGTGACCCTTTAGGAAGGGCACTATTTGCTCTAATTCACTTTAGAGCTCTACATTTTATAGTTAGTCATTTCCCCCCTTGTCTATTTCCATTTATTGTAAATGACATTCACATCATAAACCCCCCTTCAATTGTATCATGTACATATGAGCACTTCCAAACTGAATTCCACGGGATAGGTTTTTCTATCCAACCTCAATAATGTGTAACATGGTCCCCCTCTAGTCTATAACTTAACTTTGACACCCCATCCCTATTTAACACCCCATTAGAAGGAATTAAGGTCTTGGGGGTTCCATTGGGTACTTCATCCTTCACATCATTTTTCATCAAAGATGTTTTATTAGAAGATGTTCGGCATGTTGATCTTCTCCTTAAAATGGGCAATGTTCCGACAACCTTTGGAATTATAATTCATTGTTTCATGCAATGGCCATCATATCTATTACGATGCACACCTTCATTTTCCACCTTCATAAAGTCACTTATTTCTTTTGATTCTTCTCTCCTTCAAATGTTTAGGCGCCTTTAAGGTTCAAGATCCTTTGATAGTTAAAAAGGACCTCTAGTTTGTAAACATGCCTTTCTCCCAATAGCTTTTAATAGCATCGGCCTCATACTAACAACCACCATCACCTTAATAACCTATTTAAGGAGCTGGGCTTTTGTAGCTTCCATCATAATTGTTAAGTTTATAGTCAATTAATCTCCCTTCTTTCTTGAAGCCTTAACACGAATCAACAACACCTTCCTTTTCCAATAACACCTCAAGGCGGTTTGTGATTTTCTACCGCCCCTAACATGTGCATGTCTTCTTCTTTTTGAACAACTCATCAAATAATAAATAGTTTGATTTCAAGATTCCATCTTGGAGTGTTTACACCATCATATGATTTTCAACATGTTCTTTGACAAGATATTTGAGACCCATTGTGCTCGAATCTTATCATGTTTTGGCCCCAGGGCAAATGTTTGGTTTACAACTTAACCAACCTTCCCAACCTTTCAATTATTTTCCCCATCCTTTTACACAATGCTCCGAATGTAACTTGGATTACCACATCCCTCAATGCATGTGCACACATCCCATCGATGCTACAGTGTCCACCTTTAAAATTATGCCCACAACAATGAGCATGTGGGCACCCATGATGTAATTCGCGACATTTTTACTACCATTGCACAAGACGTCAACTTCCATGTGGGACAAAAACAAGTACACGCGCTTCCTTCAACCACATTCTATTCTTCTTGTCAACAAGTTAACATTGTGCTCACCAAATATGGAATTTACACCCTAGCCAATGTTATCATTGCTGATCAAAATGAATGGTTTATTTTGTCGATCTTACACAACCTAAAGATTTGTTGTTTCCAAAGCAACTCAAGCCAAAGAAAAAAATTATCACGATCGACACCCCACTGATCATTTCTTCCCTTTAGCAATTGAGGTGTTTGGATGTTTAAACAAACAAACTAATGTGTTTTTACACATGTGGAATGCCATGTGGAATGTGCCAATGCCATGTGGAACTTCAAAGGGTTAGAAGGCCTTCCACTTTCTATCTTGGTTATTTTTCTTCGTCAAAAAATCTCAATTACATTATAAAAGATGCAATCATCTTCCATCGTAAATCAAGCGATAACAGTAAGTTTAGCTACTTCCCAACTTCCACCCCTTTAATACACACTCCCCATCACCACAGTTGATTTCCTACAAGTAGTTGATTGTTAAAACAAAGAGATTTTGACATTTAATTTGTGTTAGTTTCATGTCCTAGTAATTGATTTTCTTTTTCTTTTTTTTTCCTTGTACATTTTCTAAATCTACAATGTGTTTATTAATAAATTTTTGCAAGGTTAACATGTAAAATGAAAAGAAGGCAAATAATTAAAAAGAAACAAAAAGAAAAACCTAACGAAAATTTTCATAAATGAAGGTTTTGTAACTAAGACCTTCCAAATTTTCGACCCTTCCCCTCAATTTATTAACCTTGGGACAAGACCTCAAATTCAAAAGGTCATAATTATAAAACCTTCTATTATCCAAAATTTGCTTTGTGCAATTAACAAACTTATCTTTGGGTGGTACCACTAGAAATATCACACCCCAAATTTCTGCGACCCATCCAGCTTTAGAACAACATAGGATTCACATAAAAAAAACTTTTCATTCCAAATTATTTATCAAAAGGTTACCCAAGTCATGTAGAATTCAAAAAAAAATATTAAATTTACAAAAAAATGTGTTTTGATGTGGAAAATGACTGAATAAGGAAAAAAATTCAATAATGTCACATAAAGGATTTTTTGATAAAGAACACAAAAATAAATTTTTTGGGGAATTTTTCTTGGATGTTAATTTTTAAAAATATTTCAAATGCCAACCTACTTGATGTTTTTTATAGATAATTGATTGAATCAATTTTGATTTAGTTATGATTTTTTAAAATCAAGATCGTGAAGCTTGAAAAGGCCATTGATGTTAAAAACACAAATGATAACTATTTTCAACTTTTATTTTTTTAATGATTAACTTGGATCATTCCTTTGTGAATGTATTAAATAAATAAGAAAAAATATCTAATGTGTAAGTGTAAGGACATTTGTTTTTCAAAAGTCAAGAATTGGGTCAAGAATGGGTCAGGAATGGTTCATGAATCAAAATGTTAATGCATATTATAGATTTTGGGTGTTCATTATTTTTCATGAGTGTGTGCATAGGTGGGGAACACATAGCCCACCTAGTCCAATTAAATTAGCTAATGCATAAGTAGATGAAATTTTATTTCTTAATTGGATCCAACTTTTTTTTGATTTTGGCAAGGTGGTTCCTATTGGTACCACCCACAGAAAAGTTTGCCGCAATGCATAGGTGGGGAGTTGGGATGGTTCTAAGCACCTTGGTAGACCAATGGGGAACATTATACCTAGTAGATTTGTGTGCACATTACACATAAATATTGGAGAAATGTACTTCAAATTAGGGTAAAAATAAAAATTGTAATACAATAAGCCAATTGGTTTAAGTGAAAATTATTCTTGAAAATGGACAAAATTTCATTCTTCCACTTGGTGACACAATTCATGATACAATAAAATTGTTTGGAAAAATGGCCCAAAGTCACCATATTTTTAAGATTATCTTTTTCAAAATTGCCATATAGAAAATTGCAAGGTTGCAAAACAATTTTACTTTCCTTTCCTTTTCATGGATCCAAATTTGGCTAAATCCTCTTATGGATTTTACCACCCCCAACTTGTGTGTGTGTTTTTCCATTTGAAGAATTCATTGGGCAATAAATGGTTCAGCTTCAAGATTCCATCTTGGAACGTTTGCACCATATACCTCTACTAACATGCTTTCTGACAAGATATTTAAAACCCGTTGTGCTCAAATTTCATCATGTTTTGGCCCATGGGTGGGTGCTTGGTTTATAACTCGACTAATTTTCCTAGCCTTTCGATTAGATTCCCCAACCTTTTCCACAACGTTTTAAACACAACTTGGATTGCCTCATTTTTCAATAGTTAGTATCTTTCAATGCATGTACACACATCCAATCGACCCATGGGTATCCACCTTGTACATTGTGCTCATGGCAATGAACGCAAGAGAACCCATGGTGTAATTTGTGACTCTTTTGTTACCATTGCACAGGATGTTAACTTCCACATAAAGTGATAACAACGACATGCATTTTTTTCAAACACTTTTGATTATTTTTGTCAATGAGTCGACATTGTGTTCACCAAAAATGACATTTGCACCCTAGCCGATGTTGTCATTGTCCACCCAACGCAAGCGAATTTATTTCCTTGATCTTACATCAATCAAAGATTTGTTGCTTTTGATGCGGTTCAAGCCAAAAAACAAAACGATTGTGACCAACACCCCACTAATTAATTCCTCCCCTTAACAATCGAAGTATTTGAATGTTTACACAAATAGGTGGATGTGTTTTTACATGATTATGCCAATGCCATTTGGAGTTTGAAAGTGCTAAAAAGTTTTCATCTTTCTGCTTTGATAACTTTTTTTCATCAAAAAATTTCAATCACATTGTAATGTTGCAAGCATCTTCCATCTGAAGTTGGGCAATAGATGTAGGCCTATTTACTTCCCAACTTCCACCCCTCTAATAGACACCTCCCATCACCATGGTTGACTTTTTGGAAGTGATCAATTTTTGCCATAGAAAAATACGATCGACCTACTACTTGTGGTTGATTTTTGACATGGAGAGATTTTGACACCTAGTTTGAGCTAACTTGATGTCCTGGAAATTCTCCCTTTCCCTTTTTCTTATATGTTTGTACATTTTCCCAATCTAAGGTAAGTTTAATAATAAAGTTTTGCAAAATTGCATCGTCTCAAATACTGAGATAATATAGTTTTCCGTAAAGTCAGGATAACACGGCACCTCGAACTTTGTGCATTAAATGCTGAGTTTCAGCATTTCATTCCCATATTGTTTAATAAAACTTCCTTACTTTCTGGATCTCACTCAAAGAGGGGATACAGGGTGAAAAGAGGCCCAAAGAGAGGGTGAAGACATGATGACTTTAAGGAAAACTCTAATCATAGAAGCTTTAAGTTGACAATCATAAGAAAATAACCAAATAAGTTGAAACTTGAGAACTAGGCTAGAACTAGAAAATTTTCATAACTAGATAAGCTAAAAACTTACTTGAGCCAAAATACAAAAGCCTCCTCTTTAATCCTCCTTAAACCCTAAACCCTGATCTTTTAGGGTTTCGTTTTGTGTAGCTTGTGAGTTGCACTTGTGGTGAAACCCCCCCCCCGCCCACCACCACCACCACCATTCTGTCCCCACACCTCTCTCTCTCTGTGTGCGTGTCTCTCCATCATTCTGGTTGCATCTTTGTTACATGAAGTTTGTGATGCCCTCATGTTTACAACTCTTTGGCAAATCTCCCCATGCTAAGCTATCCTCACTCTCGACGATTGTTCACAGGTCGCAATTGACACGGTTTGCTGCTGCATTTGTTGACAGAGAGTTGAAGTGCACAGTTTTTACATACTGGAACAACCCATCGTGGGGTTGCTTCTTGCGAAGCTTCAAAAGACCGGAGGAGTGGGATTCAGCTCTCAAACGTCGTCTTTCTTCGACTAGCGGATATTCATTACCTACTCATCACCAAAGCGGTAGACAACTTCTGAATTTTTTTGGTGGTTTTGTCTCAATTCTTTTTTCTTTTTTCGTTTCTACTCTTCCCTGTAGTCATCATGTGTATGATGCGCGTGTACCTATATTGGGTTTTGTCTGAGAAGTGCATTGTCTTTTGACAGGAGTGGAAGAGATGTCTACAGAAGAATCAGTTGGCATTCTGTGTCATGCAAATTCTTGTCCTGGATTTCGAGGTGTATTGAAACAAAGGTTGGTCTTGTTTCTGGAAACTCTATTCAAGAACTCTTGTGGGCATCAATACAAAGCATGTGGATCCTATTTAGAGAGAAAGAGCTTTAGCTTCTCATAGCAGCTTTTACAGGAAAGAAGAGAGAGCTTTAGCTCCTCATTGCAGCTTTTACAGAGAAGGGTTTTAGGGGTTTAGGGTTTAGAACATGTTGCATACTTATGCATGTTTTGTGCAATCTGTCCATCACTGCTGAACTTCAATTTTATCATTTGTTGTCTTTCATCAGGTATTCTGACTTCATTGTGAATGAGGTTGACCCCTTGGGCAATGTGATCCATCTCACAAACATCAATGCCCCAGTTGAGGTAATACTCTCTGTGTACCTGTTTCTGAATCTCTCATGGTTCCATTCATACCCATGTTACTTTCTCACTGTATCTTTCTTCTCATACACTTTTAGCAGTGGTTTTAACTGTTTGAAGTGAAGAGAGGACAGTACTTTTGTGTCAAGCATGCAGAATCTTTTGTGGTATACACACACACACAGAGCAGCCAAGAAAAATGTAGCCAAAAAAGAGCCTCAGAACAAATATCAGCTCAATTCTTGCACCCAATCCTAGTGCACCAAGCACACCATAAATTAGCATTCTTCTGGTGATTTGTTTTGCATCTCCATAGCAATATGAGGATTGTTACTCATGTTCATCCAATCTAGGTAGACTTCTATTTCTCTTCAAGTGTTTAGGGTGTCTCATACACCCCTCCACATGGCAGTGTAACTAAGGTCTGACTGTTGTCAAGTCAAAATCGTGTGTTTGTGTTGATTCTTAGGTGAAAGCTTCAACAGCACAGGTGACAGGGGGTGAAGACAACCACCCTAAGATAGTTGACCATGCAGCAGATATAGAGGCATTCAAAGCCCTTGCTGGAGAAAGTAATACTGAATTGCTGGAGAAACTGCTTGCTCAAATTGTGGGTGGTAATTCAGAAGCTGTCAGCCCTCTTTTGTTATCTCCAGATTCTGACAAAAGTCACCGTGCGGCAAGTGATCTGCTCCTCCCCCTCATTAAGCAGTACTTGGCTTGCACAAGTGGCCTCAGAGAATGAGACAGACCTGAACTGCATTGTGTGTATCCAGCCTATTTTACGATTTCACTAATTCAATTTCGTAGTTATGTGTAGTGTGATTTCAGTTGCCAGTGGTCTACAACAAGTTGCTGTATATTTTGCAGGCGATTCATAATTTCTTCAAGACCCACTTGACATTCCTTGTGACGGATACAGTAGATGGCCCAACATCAAAAGAGAAGTGTATTCGCCTTCGATATGACAATGGCAAGAGGACAGGTGGGTTCCGGAAGCGAGAAAGAGATTTTGGTCCCAAGCACAGTTGGGATAATAAGCGACAAAAGCCAAGTAACTCAGTCATGAGCCAACCTTATGACAGCCGTGGAGCAGATGATTGGCCTTCCGATCGCCCCAAATTTCTCCGGTTTGTTTCATTTTTTCCACCATCTTTTCTCTTGTTGTCATTCAAGGAATCATCATCATTTGAGAGATTGCTAGAGAAGACAGGAGTGACGGCAAGCTTCCTTTTGGTTTGCTGCTACTTTTCTGGGCCTTGTTTTCAGCAATTTCAGTATGATTGTGATCAACATCTCTATTGGTGTGATTTTCCAGATTCTTCCTTTTCAAAGAAAACAAGGATACACAAGATGCATTGACAGTAATATCCCGAATGCTTCACGTGCAGGTAATGTCTAAACACTGCTGTTGAGGTAGTGTTTCCCTTTAGTCTTTATTTGCATATGTAGCTTGCTGCAACTTTTGTTGTCATCATAGATCATATGTTTCAGAGTACTACACTTTTGGAGGTCCTTACATGGTGAAAGAGAAGCTCTTCTTTCTCAGTCCTTATTTTCTGATGATAACTTCATAATATGTTGGTCATGATGGCAGCCAAAGTTATTTGGCTTCTCTGGAACCAAGGATAAACGAGCTATCACAACACAACAGGTTAAGCTACGCAATCAGCTTCTTTGAAATCCTTGTTCTTTGGTTTATGAGGTCTCAGTCTGGACGTCGGTCAACCTTTGCTTATCCTTTCCTTATTTTGCATTAAAGTCTTTCTTTGGTATTTTTTCCATTTTCTTTTGCAGCTTCTCAACTCTGTGATTTTTTTGTTACTGGGCACTCTTTGCTTTGTCAACAATTTTGGGGCATTCAGGAAGTAAACTAGAATTCTTATTATGACTAGTTGTGGGTGGGCATAGGTTACAGTGTTCAAGCAGCCTGCAGAAAGATTGGCAGCTTTGAATGAGCGATTGTTTGGCATCAGAATTGGCAATTTCAGGCAAATTCCTAATTGAATGTTACCTTTCAAGTGAATATTTCTAGATTTTTAGTATCAAATAGTCACAGCAAGCATTGTATTAGTCTCACTTCAACGTCATTCTTTATTTAAATAGCTCAAGCATTTACAAAGAGTTATTGCCTTTGAAGTTTATGGGTGCCAACAACTTTGTTCTGCAGTTATGTTGATAAACCACTGGTACTTGGGCAGCTCTCTGGGAACAGGTTTTCTGTGGTTTTGCGGTAAGACTATGCCCTATACTTGTCAAAATTTGCATCGTTGGGTATCTGAATATTGGTTGATTGAATGAACAAAGGCCCAAGTACTTTAGAGCATGAGAAGGCTGGTGAGAAGTAGGATGAAACATTGCTCCAGTGCTTGAGTCAATGTTTTGTGCTTGAAAATGTCCCCAGCACAGCTTCTAGAATCAAATAATTTTGATTACTCTCAGTTCAGGATATGCCTTATGATTTTTGTCTCTAATACTGTTGGCTACATGAGAATTACAGGGGTGTTGTTGCAGATAGTAGTGAGACAATTAAGGCTGCTGCTGAAGGGCTGGGACAGAGTGGCTTCATTAACTACTTTGGCTTACAGGTTGGAAGGACATTAACCTTCCTTGTCATATGACAGGCATCCCAAATTAATGGAAAACATCTCAGCATGCTTCGAAGTCTATGCAGGATAACGTGTTGTTGAATTTGTAAGATCTGACATGATTAAATTTTTTTGCAGCGATTTGGAAGTGGGTCTGTGGCGACTCACACAGTGGGAGCAGCTTTGCTTCGAGGAGAGTGGAAGGCAGCTGCTAACTTGATTTTGCAGCCACGTGATGGCGATATCCTGCACTCTTTCATTCAGAAGATGAAAATTGTGCTTTTAGAAGATGGGGGTTCAACTTGCCATTTTGGGTTCCTCCTTTATAGACTGGATCTAGTGCTTGCTTTTATGGCTTAAGGTCTGTAGTGGCATATCAGCTTTTCATTGTTTCAAACCTTCAGATGAACTTCAAAAGCTTTGAAAATGCTAGGCTTGTTTATTACTATCTCTTTTTGCTTTGTAAGTATGGCATTCGTTTTGAAGTTGCATCAGGTGAACTCCTTGACATGAAGCTCACAGCAGAGAGAGGTGTCAGAAGCACGTGAGTACTACAAGAGAACACAGGATGCTGATGGAGCCTTGCATCGCATGCCACGCTATTTGACTGCCGAGCGGGCTCTTGTAAGCACTCTCAATGATCTTCTGTTGTACTTGAAATTGAAGGAGATGAGTGGTCATCGATATATCTTGGCTACTGTATTCATTCGATTTGTGAAACTAAGTGTTGAGGGGTGATGCATCGACCAACCAACAAAGGCCCTCATATGTAGCTGTGGGAGTAGAGGGTGGCTATAACACAGTAGGGCTATGTACCATGATGTGTGGCCATGGAAGTTTATGCCCATGATTTTGTGGTGTGGAAATTTACCATGCACTGATCCTTTGTTCATGATGTGGTATGGGGTCAGAGCAGTTGGTGAGCTTGAAGCGAGATGCTTCTAACTATTTGCAGGCCATCAACTGCATTCCAAGAACTATGCGGCTTATGTATGATTCTGCAAGAAAACAAGATCTCACTTTGCTATAATTGCATTTTGAAGTTTTGCTTACAAGTTCTGAGATGTCTTAAGAGCAGGATTGACAGAATGGCTGTGACAAGAAAGGGGTGGATGAGGGAGCAGGTATGTGCACAGCTACCAGAGCTTTCTGTGGAACCATGCGGCCAGTCATCGTACAAGAAGTCATGGTAATTGCCATCAGAAAGACATTGTTCTGAACACAGACAGAGTGATTGTTTAGATTTTGTTTTAGATGGTTCTGCTCTGCAGAATTTCTGTAATTTAATGAGAACTCAAGTATGAATGCAGGGGTGGAGGCTGTGGTTGAAGGAGATCTTGTTTACAGTGATGAAGCAGAAGGAAGTGAACCCACTGCAGAAGTGCTGAAAACTAGGGAGTCTGAGAGTCTTACTACCAGTGAAGAAATGGAGACTACTGAGGTCCTTGATGAAGTTGTTGATGCTGATGTCACAGCTGGAGGCCCTTGCAAAGTCAAGGTATTTGGTTTATGGATAATCTCTTGAATTGGGTCCTCATTGTTTGCTGATGTTCATGTTCTCATTTTAAATGCTTATTTTTTTAGGAAAACAAGGTCATTGCAAATCAGGACATCAATAGCAAAACCCTCTGAGTCATGATCAGCTCATGGTAGCATTTGTGGGACTTTCGGTGGTCATTTGGAGGGTTTGGAAATGGGAGAGACAGTAGCCAACACATCCCATCAGTGAAGTTAGTCTGTCACTGTGAGTTTGGTATTGGCCTTGATTTGGGCCTGATCTGATCACTGGGCACTTATACTGCTTCAGTTCAAAGATAAGCATTTGATGTGGGCTTCTTTTGTGATAGTGTGTGACAGCAGATGACATTTTGTCAGGGAGGTATCAAATTTGGGATGTTTTACTTCCTCTGCCAGGGTAAGTTCCTGGGTGCTGGCAAGTTTCTAATGGGGGTCTGTGTGATGGACAACCCTTTGGTTTGATGTATTCTTTTGTCATGGTTCTACTAGTGTACATTTGCTTGTTCAAGGAAAGTCAGTTATTCCCTGAGTTGATGTCTTTCTGTGGTGCAGTTGTTCTACTTTGTACCCAGCAAATGATACAGCAAACATCTATGAAGACTTGGCCAGGAAGGTGTGTATACAATTTAGACTGACTGTGGGAAACCATGCACAATTACACTGACTGTCAACCCTCTTGTACAGTGCTTATGGCATTTCTTGTATTGTGCTGATCTTGACTAGATTGACAGGCCTCATTATATATATGCTGGCCATGGTATACCCTAAATCCTAATAATGAACATATCATTATCATGTACCCAGGTGTTGTCCATAAAGTGGATTTGTGTATTATTCATTTCTGGTTTGCTGTTGTTTGTTGGGAGGGTTCTGACTTGGTGGTGGTAATTACAGGACGCGGTTGACTTGCATGTGTGTACTCACAATGTCAAGTAAGGTTCACTTCATTTCCGCTTAGATTTATCGTCTCAAAGATACAAATGAAAGAGCTGTGGCTTTTGCACCTATGATGTCCACACTATTTTCTCTTGCTAACAGAGAGAAGAGGTCCCAGATGTATTATTCTGTGATCAATAGGCAGGACTGAAAGTGTCCTCACATTTTCTGCTCAGGTTGTAGACCATGAAAGCCTTCGTGGTCTTTTTTGGCTGTCCTTTTTTTTGTTTGCATTGACCCCATTGAAGTATCAATCTATTACCCAGTGTTCACATGTTGAAATGAAGTGACTCTTTTGCAGAGAATATGCAATCACACATCTGTCTGGAGGGTACCGGCGACTCCTGCAAAAGCCAATTGACTTGGAGTGGTCAGTTTCTTGTTCTCACTGCAGCTTGTGGTTTCTTTTGTTGCTTTGCAGCACTGTTTGTGATTGTCCATAGAGGAATAGGAGATGCCAAGTGAACTGCCTCAATCAAATTATCGCCAATTTTTGCCTGATTATCTCCAATCCTGTGATCCATTGAATGTACAGGAAAGAGTTCCAAGTTATATACTAAACGGTAGTAGTCACTGCCCTTCCTAATGAATGTCATGGTCTGATACTTTGTGAGTGACAATCTGGAAGTTCTGGCCATTCTCATTCTTGAAGTATTTGTTTAGGTTTGGGTGGAACTGACACAACATTTTTTTTTCTTTCTGTTCTTGTTTCTTTGGAGTTTCTTGCTGCAATTACATTGATGTTTTTGGGTATTGCAGGGAGATATTGAAGTACAGTGATGTGACTAAGCCCTTGGCAAAGACTGATCTTGATAAGCTTCACTGTGCATCAGAAGAACATCTTAATTCAGTTGAGACAAACACAGTGCAAAATGGTTGTTTGGCACCCAAGTCTCTGGATACTCTGGAGGTGAAGTCTGTCCCTGAACCAGCAGATTCAGAACAGGCTACAGCTAGCTCAGTTTTGGTTGTTGGGAATCTAGGAGCATCTCACATGGATGGGACCAAGGCTTCAGAACTCATTTTGAATGATAGACCTTCCACTAAAATCAATCAGGAAGAGCCTTGCAAGAATGTGGGGGAGCCAGCAGATTCAGCAGAAGTTTTGATCAGTCCATCACCATTGGAGGGATGTTCAGAGGGAGTTCATACAGCTGTGCGGTTAAGCTTCACCCTGCCTGCCTCCTGCTATGCAACAATGGCTATTCGGGAGCTTTTGAAGATGTCCACATCGGTGGGTTCTTTCTTACACTTTCATGCTAAAAACATTTGGAGCTCATAATAGATCCTGTGCCAGGAGTAAGTCCCTGCCAACAGACATGTCAACTAACAATGCAGTTTTCTGTTTGTGCTCATTATGAGCTTTGGTTTGCAATAGACATCAGCACCTTGAAAAGAAGAAGAAAAAAATAACATCCTGTTTCCTGCAGGTTGCATTCCACAAGACTCTTAACAATGACCCAACAAAGTGAGAAGCTACAAGCTTCCTCTCAAGGGCTGCCAAAGACCAGGTACATTTGTGTATGCTGATGGTGCTATTGTAGTAGCATTTGTCAAAACGATGTGAAGTGCCTGGGCATATGTTCAAGTAGCTAACTTCTTAAAGTCCAGGGTTATAGAGTTAACTACAATGTTATTCTTGAAATTGGCTAAGCTAGTCCTCGAAGCATTTCTGGTCGAGCAAATTTTGTTCAGATTTAGCTAGAATAAAAGGGTGAGATTGATATGGGCCAAAAAATGTGGTTGCTTGAGAATTTCTCATTTGGAGTAGAGATCACAATAGTAGTGCAGGGACTGGAACCAAATTCTTGAGTCAGCTGGTTTTGGAGATGGAAACCTTCTTGGCCAGTAGACAAAGTACAAGAAATAGGCAAAGTTGGTGGGAAAGAAAGCAGGTGGGTAGTCGCCTAAAGAGCACGTTGGTGGTAGAGTTGGCTGCCAGGAGGTTTTGATTCAGATTTGAGATTTTACTACCATGCCTGATGATGTGCATTTCCATTAGAGGCCTTGAATATGGCCCACCTTTGAGTGTCATACTCCCAAGGAGGATTTTACTTGAGAAGGAAACATGGGGTTGTGTAGTTTTCAATATACCAGACTGTATACATACCAATCTGATCAAGAACTCTCCTAATGAGTTTTATCAAGAAATCTTCATACTCATGATCAAAGATAACCCAGAAACCATAACACCTTTACATAAGGCAAGAAGTGCAAACCTGAGAACCACCTGTCATTCTTGGAGGTTCACCTTGGCTCTCAGTTCTTTCTTCACGTTGGCTGTTGCTTCATCTCTCTTCCCTGAGAGCCACATTAGGTTCTCAGGTTCAAAATTCAGACCTCCCATATCATATAACAATGCCATTAGAATATCACTGAGCATTGGTGCAGTTGGTCAAGCACAAAAGGAGACAAGAAGAAGAAGAAAAAAGCATTCAGATCACCATCTGTGACCAGGAGTGATGCCTGGTGATGTTTCTCTTCTTTCAGATTGCTGTTACAATGCTAGGGACTCAAAGAGTAAAAAACCTTCCCCTGCCCTGCTTCCTTATCTGTCTTTCAATGCCAGTTATCTATCTCCTAAAGGGATGTGCTCACTGGATTGATTGGAAATTGATGTTTGATTTCAAAGCCTTTGTGAAGTTGATTGAAGAATAGAATTTGAGAGAAATGAAAGAGGGATTTCAAGAAGAGATGGATAAGTTTTGGATTGCCAACCAATGTGCAGTTTTCTGGGATATTTCCCCTTGGTTCTTGAGGTGAAGCTAGCTCTGCAGATGCTTGCAACCTGCACTGAATCATCAGCTTGTATCACCAGTCTCCTTCCAATTGTGCAGAGTCTGAATGCCTTGGAAGTTTGATGCCAGCTCTCCCCTAACCCTAACTCTAACCCTTGAGAAGACGAAGAAGACGACCAAGTTCCAAAAGAAAATCTTGTCATTGATGAACTTTCCACGCATTCCGTGTGTCACTCTTGTTCTGCGTCGTCGCCAGAAGTTTTCTTCAGACGAGGAAACAGACAAGGAAGAAGGAGAAGACGAGAGCGAGAGGGGTTGCGATGGAGATGGTGACGTTTACCATCATCGTGGACGACATTGTGTACCCTGATGGCCACTCTGCTATGGCTTGCCTTGGAGGCGGAGGTGCCTCTCTCTGTCTCTGTCTCCGACTGCCTGTGTCTCTCTTTCTTCATGTGTTAGGAACTTCTGGAGCTCTGCACAACTCTTTTGTTGCAAAGTGGAAGGCGATTTCTGTTGAGGCCACTTTCCACTGAAACTGAGAGAGAAGCACCCTTCCTTTCCTTTGTGAACCAGTCTTTTGACTGCCGCTGCTGCTTCGCGGGGAGCCTTGTTGTTGTTGGAATCTGACATCTGTGTTGTTGGCTTTTCTTTTTTCTTTGTTGCTTCAACTTTCGGTTTTCAGCCAGCAGCACAAAGCTTTGTGTTTTAGATGTTTGTGAACTTCTCCTGCTCTTGAAGAAAGATTTTGGAGGACTCGCAGCCAAGTTCCAGAAGATCCGGATTCTTTGTTTTGTTTTCTTCTTGATAGACTCAATTCCGGAAACCTGACGTGTGTGCTAAAAACCCTGATTCTGAGTTTTTCTTCTGCAAAGTTTGGCACTTCTTTGCTATGCTTTCTGCATTGCAGTTGTACACCAGGAAAAAAAAAATTCTTCTTTCAGCTGCCCCTGGAGGAGGTTTTGTAAGCTCTGGATCTGAGGAATTCAATGTTCATGGAGTGTAGGGCCACAAACTGCATTTGGAGCAAAACTCTGGTTTTCTGATAATGAGAGGTATGTCTCTTAATCACATCACTGCAAGAAAATGTGCATGAAAAGAAGAAGCAACACAAAATGTGCTGGGGAAAATCTTCTGTTGTAGATGGATATTTTTGTGTTTGTTACCTTCAAAGCATTGATGTGGAGGTATTTCTCTCTACGGGTTGGATGCCTAATTGTTTAGGTGGTAATCTCATACATTTCTTGTATAAGGATATTGTAAAACTGTCTTCAATGACCATAACAATTTGACAACCAAACTGTCATTGCTCAATGTCAATGAGCCAAGCAGATGAATGCAACAGAAAGTGAACAAATGCTGAATGATCTTGTAGATCCTCTGAACAAATTATGCTGAATGATCTTGCTGGTCCTCAGAGGAAAACCTCTGGATGCCCAGGAAACCGCCCTAGACTTGGAGTTTGGAGACTAAAGACTTTGTCCATAAACCCTAAGCTGTGAAAATGCTCACTAAACCCAGAAAAGATCTGATTAACTGAAGTAGTGTTCAAGCTACATTCAGAAAGCTTGGCAAAGAAAGCTTTCTTTTGTAGTACGCTTCACTGATTGCACGTATTACTTTGGAACTGTAAATAAAGTCTCTCAGTCTTAACAGCTTCTGGAAATTTGACAGAAACCCAAGACACAGCTGGTGTATAATGGTTTGCCCAGGTTTTTAGCCAAATATTAGATATCATTGCTAGTTTTGTTCTACTCCCTCTGCTAGTGAGAGACTCACTTTTATTCATACTACTAGTTTTATTGTTCTTTGTTCTATCTCTTCCCTTCTGTGTCTTTCTTCTTCCCAATTCTTCCGGTCCTTATTTGGAAGTGATTCTTTGACTTCAAGGAAAAACATCGAACCTTGTTCTGGCTTTCTCAATCATCAGTATGGAGATTTCTCTCAATTCTGATTAGAGTTAGTGTCTACCCCCACTGTCAGGAGCTGCTGAAGTCAGTGGGTAGTCATTGTAGGTCGTTGTTGAAATCTCTGATGAAGGTGATGGTCTGGCACTTCATGAGTGACTCTCATACTTTATGACTGCACTCATTATTATGTTATCCTGAACTTGTTGTGGTGATTTTGATGGGATCTTCAAAACTGATCAGATCTCTGGATGAAGATTGTGATGGGAAGATCTTCCAGAAGATTGTGTAGATATGTAACCAAAGTCTCTACTGTAAATAAGATGTCGTGATATAATACTGGCATGAAGACATTTCTTCTTGAACCAATAAGTTGTAAATTTAGGGACCTATATTTTTGCTTCAGAATTCCTCAGATATTATGACAGGAAAAAGCCCATCACCTTGGATAAATCATGAGTTGCCAAAAAGATTCACAGAGTGTTGAGGGGCTAGAGGCTTGGTTTTGACATTTTCTGTGGGTATTGGAAACTTTTTTACAGAGTGGGGCTAGCAGCAGGAATAGGAGCAGACTTCCCAGAATCCTGTAGGACATGGCTGGAGGAGACTGGCATTGATACACATGGCCTTTTGCAGTGGCCCCTTTCTACTCTCAGAGCTTGGCAGGTCCGGTGAGTTCACTCTAACCCTCTTGATTATCTGTCTTTCTAAATGTGTTCAGACACTTTGACAAACTGAAGTTTTGTCTTTATTTGCTGTTCTCTCCAGGTGGATGCTCCGTACAACCATTATGTGATGTCATCTCCTTTTGATTGGTAGTTTTCGAAAAAATTCTGGAGCTGGATTTCTTGTTGCTAGATTTTTCATGACAGCTCACATATTTCAGTGTCTTCCCTCTGAACTGGGTGGTGGATCCTTGTTACAGATACTGGAGGAGGATGGGCGGCGAACACAGGTGCTGTTTTGCTCCCATTTTAGGGTTATTTTGTGCAATGTCAGTTTATTCTTTACAGATTTGAGTGTTGCTGAGCACTGTTCCTGACATGTGCTCTATTTTTCAAGATATCCCAGATTGTTTGATGAGGGTGTGGAGTTGTTCACTTTCATGGTGGAAGTTGAAAATTTTGGTGGTCTAAGCACTTTTTATGTCTTCATGCTTTAGATGGCAAAGGTCCCTAATGTCCTGTTTTTCATATGTTGTCAAAGACGACACCTTTCTGATTCTATGAGATTTCTTGCTCATGTCCATTGGTCTGAAGGTTTGTCCTTGGGGTTATAAACAGGTTTGGAGGATGGCAGTGGGAGATGAGGTTTGGGGAATGCTACGACCTGAAATGAGTGCTCTTCCTCTTCCTTATCAGTAAGCATCTAGTCTTCAACCAGGGAAAAGCCCAAATGGAGTGCTAGCTTTGCTTCTATTGAACTTTCAATTGTCCTTTTTGTGCATTTGTGCTGGGAAGTTCTGATTGCCCCTCAAGTGAGTTCACTTTTTTCTTTGTTATTTTCATTTAATTATATCCAATGGATTTGTATGTTCATTACTATGTCTCATTTATTTAATGTGTGTACCAATATGGCTGTAATTTGGGTGCAAATTTATATCTGGTGAAAAATTGTTACTTCATGCTTCACATCTACTAATAAATTTGAATTCAAAATTGCAAACAGCAAGGTACCCACCAAAATGCCATGCTACTGGGCTGGAAATGCATTGTGCATCAGAAAAACAAGCATTAGGACACTGGTGTTGATTTTTTGAGAGTAAGCTCTAGTATCCTGTATGTATGTGTCACCTATGGTATACCTTAAGTTTTGGGTGTTAGCCAATATCATCACTGAGTCTTCCTTTTGCTTCTGGGAATGTGACAGAAAACACAGATTTTTGTATGATTGTGTCCCTGAATTTTGAGCAGATTATTGTGTGGTCATTCACACTCGCTGTCAGGAGTGGATGAAGTCAGTTGGGAGTAATGGCATTAGTCACAGAAATTGATGTTAAAGGTGATAGTCTGTTACTTTGGGAGTGACGCTCGCATGGTTATGACTGCACACATATTTGTTGTGTTGGTTTTGGTTTGGCTGGAACTGATGTTTTTGTTGGGTTTAAGAATACATCTCAGCAGGGTTTTTTTTTTTTCAAATTCCTCAAGTAGATGTACTGGCGAGGATCCTCAGCATTAATTAGCAATAAATGGTGACTGTCCTGGTGGACTAGTAGATCTTTTTTGGAATCCTGCCTAGTTCTGGCGACCTAATGGAACACACTGTCTAAATCTGGCGACTTCTAACTTTTTTTTCTCGAGATATGGCGAATTCTTTAAAAAAATTCTCAAAAATCCCTTTGTTGGATTCACCAGCCCTTTTTTTTGGTCACCAGGTGGTGAAAATTTGCCACAAAAAAAAACCCGGCATCTCAGTATTGAGAGAGACAAAGTGGTGCACTGTGTTACAAAGAATAAGGAAATCCTTTTTTAGAAACCATACTACTAGATTTCAAAGATTTCTTTACAATGGTCACTTTTCAAAGTGTTATTGTGGAGATTTCTCAGTAATCTCATATACACACACACCCAAGTTTTTAACAATTTTCAATTTTTTTATCCAGAGAGAGCCTTATTCATCACTTCAAATATGTACCTTACATAGGGCATGAATATACGCATGCATGGTACTAAAGGGTCAAAAGATGGAGCATTTGCATTTCTGGAAGTTCTTGTTAGAAATTCTCATTTACATCTTGTGGAATTTTTTAGGAAGGCAAAGGTGTATCATGCTGGTGTGCACCCCAGTGGACGAGATGTTGACTTTATTCGTGGCCTCAGAGATACCGGTGCTGAGATTGTCAGCATTGAAGTCTACACTCATGCTGAGGACATTGTATCGCGCACAGAGCTTCAGTAATGCATTGAGCTTCCATTACTAGCTGTTGCTTTAATTGCTGCAAGAGATGATGATTTAGTTGCAAAACCTTGAAACTTATTTACCTTCTGCCTTCTGCAAGGATGTATTGATTAGAGTGTGAATCTTACAGCTGGCTAAATTGATGGAAGAATGTGGCAGGGATTTGGTTTCATCAGGCCACATTTTTTCACCCAATGAAAGGGAGGCTGTCTCTCTTGTAGGCCCAGGTCCTCCTCTGGAACTTATTGAACGCCTCTCTGAACTGGGTGCTGAGGTAAGTATCCCTTAGTCTAGCCAAAGTCATTGCAAATGCAAAATCAACATAGTTTATTTCTGCAAGTTTCTTGCGTTTCAAGGAGAGAGTTATAAACATGTGCAGGTGGTGGTACTGAGACGGGGACCACTGGGGTGTATTGTGCACAGGCAAGTTTTATTTTCCAACATTATCGTCATTGGTGTGCCTTAATAATCCAGATCTTGCACTCTATAGTCTGAGGAAGATATGATAGAGTCAAGTTTTGCATTAGAGTAATGCTTGAACAATTGATTGACTTGTGCAACTTCAAAACCTAGTATGCATAACAGGATACAAAGCTAGATGTGGAAGTTGCATCACCTACTGAAGTTGATTCCAAAAATTCAACTTACTGGAACACTTAGAAGTGTGTCAACAGGAGTGATACAAAAGAGACCTGGGAGGTGCCAGCTTTTCACACTTTATTTGGTCATCAGGAGAAGGCTCATGATGAAACATCAGCTAAGGAGGAACCAACACTCAGGATCAAGGGAGTAAATGTGAAGAAGATTTTGGACCCAACAGGTTGTGGCAATACATTTTGTGGTGGCTTCCTTGCAGGCTGGTACAAGACTCGTGACCTGTTGACAGCTGGCTTGTGGGGTAGCATTGCTGCTAGTTTCAGTAAGGCTCTATCTCTTCCACATGCATACATACATGGATCTGCCATTCATTCATCATGAGCCAGCATTCCCTTGATATCGGCCATCATTCATGTAATATAACTCAATGCAACAATAAAGGTGTTGTTGAACAAGGAGTGCCTGTTCTTGAATGAAATGGTGTGATTTGTGCAGTGTTGGAATATGAGGGAGTACCACCATTGCCTATGTCTCAATGGAAGGCTGAAGCTCAATTGCGACTTGAACTTCTGCATCCACACGCCACGGAACTTAGATTTGCGTAGGCCTGTCCATCACTAGATTCGTAAGCAAGTGATCACAGCATGCCTAGATGTAACCCTAAGATTCTAGGAGATTCATTAATGCTAGAGGGAAACCCACTTGTGTAGTGGCTGGAGCTTAAACTAATCAGTGAGGAGCCAAGAAAGGAGCAGCTGCTATCTGTAGCTTAGTGGTGTATTTTCTATTTATTTTTCCTCAGGACCTGTGTTTTGGGTCCTGGTTGATTGTAGTTTTATGGATGTTACAAACTTCCTGCACTGGTTACATACTGGTTTCACCTTCCTTCTATATATATTTAGTGCTGTAGATGACAATCTTCAGAGCACCAATGGGGATGTACGTGTAGGGTAAGGAACAAGAACAGGCCTGTTCTGAGACCCAAATTCCCTGAACAGCCTTAGCTGAGGTCCTTACAAGGTGTAGAATTATTTTTTTATGAACAGACAGCTGTGATCCATTTGAGATGAGAGGAGGTATCTTACTCATAAGGTTCCTCAAAAATGAGAAACCTTGAGTGTAATGTACCATCCCCTAATGAGGCAGAAATTTTGCTGAGGGTAAGGCACACTCCACATATACTAGAAAATTCAACCAATTCTTTTATAGGTAAATCTAATGTGTAATGAATCAGTTTCCCTCTTGAAAACTGAGAGTTAGCTTTGGTAATTGATTGTTAACATATGTTTCTCATAGCAGGCAGATGGGGGATTAGCTATAATCTGTGTGTGCTTATTGAGTAGGATGTTTTGGCTGAATTTGATCTGAGTGGAACAAAAGAAACCAGGAGTCAGAGAACCAAGTGGAGAAATGTGCTTAGGAGAACCATTTGTATCCTGAGAGCTCTCCCTGCGAATAATGTTATACCTCATAATGTTAGACCTAATACATTGCCTTGATATGTATAGTATATATGGGTATTGGGCCATTTTGGTGTGCATCACAAATTCTATCCCTGCAGGACTGGGAACCAATTGTGGATGACATGGAGACCTGGTTCTATTCTTAAGGTTGATTTTTCTTAGTTAATTTTCTTTTGCACCTAAAATTTTACCAAATCCCTGAACACAACCAGTCCTTAGTTTTTGAAAAAACGAAAAGACTTAGACCTGGCAGGTTCGTTTTCTTTTAAAAATCAAACAGTTTGGTTGTTTGAAAAAAGCATCAAATGCCTGGAATTGGCTGTTATTCAAAACTCAAAGAACTTTTGAGAACTGACAAGCTTTGAACTGGAGGCTTTTACCAAAACATTTAACCAGATAACACTGGAAACAACTGCTAAGAACAATCAAGGAGTTTTCATGAAGCCAACAAAAACCCAAATCAAATTTTTTCTGAGTTTTCTGTTTGAAATAGATTCTTGTTTTCTTGAATCTAAGGCTCAGTGATCTTGGATTCACTAAGGCTGTTCTGGGAATTGGATGAGTCCAACAAGATCAGAGACTGTTCTGAGAACTGAAGCTGGGCGTTCTTGGACTCATCTAATGTCACTCAACAACCACGCTCTCACACACAACCATTGTGTAAATCAAAACATGTATTCATATAATACATCATCATAATTTTGGTTTGCCACTTATGAATTGCAGCTGCATGAGTTTGACATTTGTGGCAATGCCATGACATCCTGCACTTGTACCTCTGACATCACTCGTGAGTCTTCTATGAGCATGATTGTTGATGAGAAAAAAAAAAAAGTCTAGATGGGTAGAATAGTTGTGGCAGCCAAGGAACGACAGAATTGGTAGTAATGGGTGACTTATCCAACTATTACCCCTTAGATTTAGGAGTTGTTGCCGAAGTTTTAGGAGGTTAGGTGAAAGAGATAGTAAACAAATAGGATTTGAACTTAGGTAGTCATCACTTATCAAGGTGGTGCTTGGCTACCTAAGGGGATAGAGACCGGTGTTGTGAAGGTGTCTAGTTTGCAGTGTTAAATCCAATGGTTTAGGTGTAAGCTTTTGTGGCCTAAAGTTGAGTTGGCACCCTTTAGTTGGAACTAGCACAAAGAACAAGATTATGGAGGTAGTCTTTTGCTAGATCTAGAATCAAAATCAAAACCTTGAAAAAACATTCTTGAACATAGGGTCAAGTTAAGTAGGCAAGGACTTTCCTTCTGAAAAGTTGATAAATAGGTTAAACCTAATTGTTTAAATTTAATTTTAATTAGCTATTGAACTCCATATCTATATAGATTCTTGTTTTAATATGCTGTAAAACTTCTTTTGCATTGGGGAATGTGTACATGGAACCAAACTCAATTTTTGATTCAAGTTGAAAGGTTCTTGAATTTGAAAAATGTGTTAAAACTAGAACCAAAAGGCTTAGAAATTGGGAGAACTAAGCTCAAACTCACATTAGAAGTACCCTCAAATAAATGTAAAGCATCACAACCAGGACTAAAAGTTCCTTTCAAAAAGAACCACACAAAGTGAACCAAGTGTAGACAATGCTTGAATATTGTAGCTAGTAGTTTTGAATTGTATTGTGTTTTGAAAACACCATGTTGTTTCATATGAAAACAAGGAAACCATTATTGGAATGTGTTCTATAGTATATTTGCTTTTGAGTAGCTTTTTGTAAGTAGTTCATAGTTTATAAAAGGGTTAAAGCATATAGGATTGTAATGGTAGAAACAACATTATTGAGGCAACTTACTTAATTGAAAATTAGTTCCATATATTAGCTTTGTTTTTTACTGTTGTAAATTGCAGTTTGCTTTTATTTGAACTCCATAACCGATATATATATTCCTTATTTGGAGTTTGTTTATCAAGAGTTATTTTGTTTTTTCTTTCTTAGTGCAAGTAACCAAAGGCTACTTGGAATCTTTAATTTAGGCAGATAAAACTTGTGAAGTTTTTGTGGCTTTAATTGAACTATAGTAGATTTATTATTATTATAAACCATCCTTTTATGTTAGCTCATAAGTCTATATTACTACTATTATTAGTCTATTATTTTCAATGAGGCTGTGTGGAAAAGAATTTTTTTTTCAATGATTTTGCTAGTATTGGGCAATTCTTAGAATGAGGGATAAATATTCTTTGATTAATAACTCAAGTATATACCCACTTATTTTTCAATTATTAAAATAACCAAAGAACCAGTTTTACCATATAAATGTGATTCTCAAAAATATTTTTGAAAAAAACCAATTTTTGGTTAGTTCTTTCATGAAAACTACCAATTTTTCAAGGTTTTCGAAATAACCAAAATCAATGGTTCTTTGATTCTAGAATATTTAAAGAACCAAAACCAATGGTTCTTTCAAAATTCAAAGAATTGTCCAACATTGTAATATATCCTTAATTCAATGGAGAAATTCATAAAGTCACTCAAACACAAGGCCAAAATCCCATGTTTGTAGAAAACACAAATTGAAATATGAATTTTTTTGGGTGAAAATTTCAACATTTTTGAAAACAATATCATTAGTTGGAAGCTGCCAAGGTAATAGGGTATAATATGGCCCACCTACATGTTCTGCAAGTGCAAAAGCTAATGTCCAATAGGTTATATAAACTCTAAACCTCAAGCTGCAAACCCCTGACAAAAGTAGGAGAAACTAGCAAGGTCCTATTTTTTGCTTGGTGCTTTTGTTAATAAAGTTGGACAGGTTTACATCATTTTCAAGACGTGTGATGTAAACCTGTCAGACTTTATTGCAATATTAGAAGCAGGGTCGTCTTGTTATGCGCTTTATTTGCATCATTAATTGTGTAAGATATGCTTGGGTAGCGCTTGAAGTCAACAACTTGAACAAAGTTAGTTTGGATTTACTAACTTGCAACCATATGCCATGCAGCTCAATCAAATGACTAAACCCTACACATGGCATCACATAGACTATGTTAGAAATAATTGCATTAACCATTTATTCAACAACCTTATGAGTGGGGAAGGGGAAGTTAGAAGCCATGACCTATAAACAAAAGAATATGGTATATAGCAAAGCTTAACTATGTTCGAATTTGGTTTGATTTGTAATTGTCTTGCTTCATGTTAGCTCCTAAATCAATACATGAATTTGTGCATCATACATTCAAGCCACAAACACATGCATTAACCAACTAGTGAACATGGCCTCCAGGTAGGAAAGTAAAAATTATTATATTTCATCAAGAAAATAAAATGCACCAAAGTTTATTTGTGTTTGAAATTGGTTTCATTTGTGATTGTTTTGCCCCATTTAAACATTTTTTTCAAATATCATGCATTATACCTTTATTATATAGTTGAGTAATTTTGTTGTGAAATTTATTACGCATGTACATTTTTAATATCATTATTCAATTTAATTCATTTTTAGTTTGATAATTACATTGGAATTTATAATTCATTTTAATTTTGAAATGCAAAATGTATGACACCATTTTTAGATATTCATCTAGTTATAATTAATTTATCTAAATTCTCATTAATTTAATTTATAATTTTTTTTGAAATGGTTAAAAATTACATTAGTTTTTATATTTGATTTGGGAAAATTTTCAAGTTTAATAATTCTATTAAATTTAATTTTTAGAATTTTCATAATGAAATGAATTTCATGTTTCAAATCATATAATTCAAATTCACATGTCCTTTGTTTAGTAAAGAAGTTAAGTCTTTACTATTTTTTATCCATATTTTAAAACATTAAATTAAATCAAGTTTCACATGTACGTTAGTTACGTTTTTTCTTTAAATTAAAATATAAAAATTTCAGTTCGATCTTCCATTTTTTCACATGTCATTTTGTTATGTTTCAAAAGTCATCTCATATTTTTGTTTTTATGTGAATGATTAAAAAATAAAATGAGAACATGAGATTCATAATTTACTTTCATTTTTTAAAGACATTGATTCAGAAAATACTCAAATAATATTTTTAATTGTTTTAGTATTGTTAAACATCAAAAGTGACATTATAATCATAATCAGTTAGATAATTGATTTTAGTTACATTAATCAAGTTCAATAATTCCATGGGTTCTGCATGAATCTTTTATCCAACATAATGTCTATTTTGATTAAATAATTAGTTTTTTAAAATCAAAGTAGACATATTTAGTTTTGATTTTATAATCATATTAATTGCAATGTTATTGTTGAAAAAACCTTTTTTTTTAGTAATGCATATAACAGTTCCTTTTGATGTGAACCAACTTTTACAAAACACTTCAATAAGACACAAGTAATTGTAAACTTCAAAATAAACTCCCACAATATCCAACCCAACCTAACACACCATCAACTTGATGAATTTCTTGCATCCATGTCATTCACTTCTATACCATCACTTTGAGTGGGTGCAAGAATGAGTGGATCAATTTTTGGTTACTTGGTTAATTTTGTCCTTGTAATGACCATATTCAATAAATGAATTTGGAAATTTGTCTATAGGACTTAGTTTTAGGATATTAACTTAAATATGTATTTGTTGCACTTTTAAAATTTTCATAATCTAGAAAGCCATAAGAGGGATGAACTTTTAAAGTCAAAAATTATGGAGTGTAATCATGGCAATAATTTTTTATATGAATTTTGAAATAGTCCAATGACTTTTGATGTGTTTATTATGGATTTGATTTTGGTAAGATAACATATTAAGAAAACTAAATTTGATTTTTTTGCATCATGGCATTTGTGAGGTTTTACTTATGGACTTTGAACAAATTAAAAATAGGGGTTTTTCAAAAGTCCATACAATGTTTTAAAAGGAAGGGTTTACTCTTGTGCACACATGTTAGAAAAAGGGACCTCCAATTAGACTTTAAATCCAATGGAGAAAATGCTTAAATACTTGATTCATTGGTTGTTGTGATGTTGGACATCATGGATGTTTTTTTCTTGCTTTCAAGATCTTTAGGTGCTTTTCTTTTTTGAAAAGAAATCTTTTGGCACCTTCCTTAGTATGTTTAGGTTGCTCATCCTTGGAGCTACATGTTTCATTTTTGCATATGTCTTCTTCAACGTCTTTTGTAACCTCTTTTAGAGCATTGACTTCATGATGCATACCTACTTCAATGGTTTTCCCAACATCAAGATCACATTGTAGACTTGTTGGTGGCAATGACATCTCTAAAATGAATTAATGCAAAGAAATATCACACTGTAATAAGATGGTAAACTTGAAATTAATTCCACATGACATTGTAGAAAGTACAAAAGAAATTGTTGATTGGTTTATCCTACGATTTTAGTCTACTTGTGGAAAAAAAAAATTCACTTGATCTATCATTGATTTGTAATTGCAAAGGATTTGTGCAACTTGTGAACTTTTTTGCTACCTTGAACAAACCCTTGTACACATTTGCACTAGATTGCACCACATTAGCATTGTTGTCCACAACAAAATGAGGTTTCAAAGGAAATTATGCTTCTCAACTAGGTGTTGTGGACATGATGGAGGTTTGATTCTAGGACATCTTATGTGTGACCCTAAACCAAAGGGACTTTGGCTATTAATTATTAAACTTTACCTTTTGTTGAGTCTATGAAACCCAACACTTGTAGATCCTAGTTCAGTGTGTTTCAGCCCCAATAGTTTGCTTACAATATCATCAACAAAAACCAGTTAGGTCCATTCATGATTGGGGTACCAAAAAAGGAATGTATAACTGAAGATGAACTACAAAGGACAACTTTGGATTTTTGTTTTATCTTACATTATTATAATTGTAGTGGATTGTTGTATGCCAATAATTAAAATGACATCTTCTTAAATTAATAAAAATATTTTAAAATAATTTGGATATTATGTGAATGTCCTTTTGAATCTTGTAAACTAAAGGAATCAAGTGTCCAAAGTTTTTTTTAATAAAAGTAATCAAAAGGAAGGCATAAAATCATACAATGATTTCAATTTTTTTGTACAACAAAAACATGGCCCCTTTTATGAAAGTACATGTTCATTGGATGAACTTGATGAAAAACCAAATCATTCAAAATTTTCAAAGTCTTGAAATTTTGAAGGAAAGGGTTGCAAGACAAAGGACTCATTTTAAAAACCATTTGATGAAAAAAAAATGTTCAATGGGTTGAAAATGTCTAGTTTTAGATGTAGGTCACATGTGAAGGAAATAAACATGCCAAAAAACATGTTTGGTTGTCCATTGAAACTCATTTTGGGATTTTTTGCATTTCTGGCATTAAACTAAAATATTGATACACAATTATGTATGATGTGAAAAATCACCATTAACACATGAATTATCTTATATTGAACTATCCAAAATTTCTCATTTAAGTTTATTTCATGTAAATGTTATTTATAAAAAATAGCTTAAAAAAGTCTTTAATTTTTTTTTTCCTCTTTTGGTACCCCAATTATGAATGGACCCAGCTAAATTATGCTAGAATTGAAATTCCTTTTGCAAAAAAATGATTTATAGGCCTTTATAGAACAATCAATTAAGGCCCTTTGCAAAATAATCACCTAGGCCCTTTGTAAAATAAATCAATCAAAAGTGAACACAAAACAGAAGAACTTTAATTACAAAAGATATTCAAATACAGAAATTAATTCACATCATGAGTCTCATGCACAAAACAATCATTCATGGCTATCTACAACATGTATTCAAGGCCTTTGTAAAATAAAGCAATTGAAAACATTTAAACAAAACAATTCAAAATTCCACCTACAAAACATAGTCAAATTCACAAAATATTTTACACAACTATCCATGAGCCTCATGCATAAAATAGCCATTCATGGCCATTTGCAAGTAGTCAAGGCCTTTGTGAAATAAAATAATCAAAAGTAGAAAAATAAAAGAACTCTAGCTACAAAACATATTCAAATTCACATTACTTTACACAACTATCCATGAGCCTCATGCACAAAATAACCATTCATGGCCATCTACAGAAGTAAAACAAAAAAACTTTAGTTATACAACATATTTAGATTCACAAAATTACTTTAGCACCTTAGTTTTTACGTAGTATGCATTTAAAGCTTGTATGTATATTAAATACTCTTATGTAAATATGTAATTAAACATGCCCAACAAGCTGAAACACTCATGTGTAATTTTTTTTTTATGTATTGATAGTTTATAATTATTAGGTGCAACCAATAAAACATTGTAGGAAGCTTTCATGTGTGTTTATTTCAGGTTCAAACTACTTATGTATTAAAGACAAAATTGTGAAGCACCTTCACAAGCTATTAGTGTGCTTATCTAGTACTGAAACACCTTCACAAGCACTTAGTGTGCTTATCTAACATTGAACCACCCTCATAAGCACTCAATGTGTTTGTCTAGTACTGAAATAACCTCACAAACATTCAATGTGCTTATACAACACTAAAGCACCCTCAAAAGCACTCAGTGTGCTTATCCAATACTGAAGCACCTTCACAAACACCAAATGTGCTTATCCAATATTGTAGCACCCTCACAACACTTAATGCACTTATCCAATATTGTAACACATTCACAACATTCAATGTGCTTATCCAATATTAAAGCACCCTCATAAACACTCATGTGCTTATCCAATATTGAAGCACCTTTACAAGAAATCAATGTGTTTATCAAGTATTAAAGCATCTTCATAAACACTAAGCATGCTTATCTAGTATTGAAACATCCTCATAAGCACGTACTATTCTTATCCAATACTAAAGCATTGTCACAAGCACTCATTGTGCTTAATTACTACTTATGTTACTTATGCAATAAACACAACATGCAAAAACATCGTGGTAAGCATTCATGTGCTTTTGCAATGTGCCTTATACTTGTACATTTAATTAACACACAACAACTTATGGATTGTTTACAACATTAAATAGTAAGACCCTGTAAGGAATGCACATGTTAAATAAAAGCAACAAGGAATAATCAAACTTGAAGAAAAAAGGCAAGGACCTTTCCAAGCCATGACCCATGAATTTTGTAACTTGTTCTAATTTCAAAGACTACAACACTTAAACTTGTGAGTCTTCATATTCAAGGACTAATAAAATTGATGGGACTCAAAAGAAGGATTTCAAGGACTCAACATCAAGAAATGACATAAATTCCAAGATATAAATGTGGTCATTTTCAATTCATTGCAATTCTTCAAATAAATATTAAAATGTGGTTCAATGTATAAAGTGCTTACCTAAACGAACTAGTGCTACTATTGATTGTTTCAGTGACTCTTTCATGGATTCTTGCATACCTTCATGATTCAACTTGTCATACAAAGCTTGCATTTCCTCATCTTGACCACAAAATCCCCAACTCTTCCACTAGTCAAGATGCAAAGTTGAGCCACAAACCAAACATTTATTTGAAGACTTTGTTACCTATGCAAGGTAGAAGGGGTGATATGCATGCTTGCAAGAGGTCATTACAAAATCATTATAGTGATAGCCCCTATTACAATAGCCATAAGGGGTCAAATTGAAGAATTATTTTCCATAGTCTTTTGACATTAGAGGATGCAAAATTGGCTTTGGACAAAATGAAATTGCACCCATTAGGTTCATCTCTTGAAGTTGTACCCCACAACTTTCACTTCTAATTGTAACTAATCAATTGTAAAACTTGCGTTAGCTATGGCATCGTCCATTTTTGACTATTCAACTTCTGCATCTTGAAAGAGGTTTTCTCCTTCGATTACTAATTATTTCTTATCCACTACAGTAAATTTAACCATTTGATAATCAACTCATAGTTTGAACACAAGAAAGACTTAATTTCCAAATTGGTGAGATTTTGTTGCAAGGGTGAAAGCACATTAAGGTGTCACAATTTTAGCATATTAGAGTCCCTTTTCAAAGTCATTTTCTAGTGTAGTTGAAAGCTAGCTTAAAATATGAATATTTAAATGATATTGGAAGTAACATCTTTTTCCATTTCCAGTTTCAAATCATAATGTTGTAAGACATATAAAAAAATATCACAAAAGTTTTTTAAATGCTTAAAAGGGTTTATATAATAATTATAGTTTTTGGGATTTTAAAAAGTCCATAGCATAATAAATTAAAATCACATTCCATTCATTCAATGGATCTTTAGTTTCTTAAACGTATTCATCCAATGTCCCAAAGTTTCAAAGAGATAAGATTAACACATTGTAAGATAAAAGTCCATATCCATGAGTTTTGCAAGTGTGACAAAAAATGTGGGCAAATCTAAAAAGTCCATTACTTATTGGCTATCCATGATTTTGATTTGATTTTTTCATTCTTGAAAGGTTGATTATGATAACTTCAAATAAGTGAATCCCTTTTTCATTATTTCAATGAATTTTATTTATTTGTATCTAAAAAATACAGGAAAAACCACCATTGTGACGTCCATATAAGGTCACTGTAATGTGCAAACACTTGCAAAGAATTTTCAGCTCCAAGTAGCTCTATTGGAGTATTTACAATTTCCACCTTTTGTTTGTAAGCCTTCACCTACAAAACAAAAGTTATAGTTTATGAAAAAAAATTCACAACTAGTATGACTAATGCTAAAGAAAAAAATATTGAATTTGAATTGACACAACTTGAAGAACCTTAGTTACCATGGCTAATGTGAAAGAGAACCAAGTTTTTAGGTTGACACAAATCTGTCAAACATAATGATTGCCAAAATGGACATCAACACAACCACAAGTAATGATAAACAATCATTTACAACTATTTCATAAGGATTATAAACTCACCTCTTCTTCAATCACAGAATTTTCCTATGTCTTACCCTTTAGCTTCAATTCATTAAAGACGAGTACTTTTTAAGCTTGCAAAGCTTGGCACTTTTGATTTGCCATCGTGAACCTATGGCTAATGAGGTTCTCTCCCACCTTTATCTTTTGTGTTCCAAGTGTTTTATCATCACTTGTCGCAACCCCACTTGGAGGGAAGTGTGAGGATGAAATTCACACTCCCGAAATTGGGACTTGGGAGTCCTATGGGATTCCCAAAATTTCAGAGTTTGATTGCAGGGGTCAAAACGCCTCGCATTGGGGTGTTCCTTATATCATTGAAAGCTATTGAAGTGTAGATGTCGAAAATGGCCTTGCATGGGCCATTTGGACATATGTAGCACAAGTTATGGCAAAAAGAAGGGTCGAGAGTCAAATTGGCAATTTGACTCCCGACCACTAAAAGTCGGGAATCGACCCGACCCCAATGCGTGCAGGAGAAGTGCAACACACCGTTGAAAAGCTCTTGAGGAGAGCTACAATGTTGCTTTAGACCTCATCTTGATTGGAGGTTTGAGCAAAAAGTTATGATCGATCAAAGTCTCGGGAGTCTAAACTAGGATAGTCTCGAGACTCCTCCTTGGGAGTCCTGGGACAAAAAGCCATTCGGATGTGGGTACCATGGAGATACAAAAAATATACTATATGGGGAAAGGTGGTGGCTTCCTTTGAGTCCGGGCCGTGGTGAATCAAGTGAGTCCAGAGTTGCCCGTGGTTTGTCTTAGCACCAAAGGTGTTCCAAAATGTGAACTAACCAACTTATTGGTTGGTTTGATGCATGTTCGAGTAAGTGAATAGCTTGTCACTTCTTCCTAGTCCCATCCTGGAGCTTCAGCACGCCCCTCTACCCCTTCTAGTGCTGAGAGCTGGGAGCATGCCCCAAGTTCCTCACAATTCCGCTATGAGAGTAACTTAAACCCAACTTGGGTTTAACTAGGGACTTGGGAGCACATCATCACTTGTGAACGCTTCAAGAGCTTAGAAAGAAATGAAATAACATTAACAATTTTTTTCAAATCCTTTGTTATAACACTGTAAGGACACAACCCCTTCTGCATTTTCGAGTTTTTCATTAGTTGTAAATGGCTTTTGGTCAAATGTCTATTGACATAAAATGTTCAAGTGGTATGTGGAGCATTCATTTATGTGCCCTTTGATTTCAAAGCCACAACCTCCACCTTTTGAGCTTTCTCCTTGGCCATGTAGACAACATCAATAGCCCAATTCACATCATGATTTTTCTCCTTTGCTATGTACCTTTTAACAACCCATGAAGCAAAATCATTGTTGGTGATCATAGATGTGCCATAAATTTTCCAACATATTTTCACAAGGTATTTTTTGGTGTCAAGAGACAAAAATAGGTTTGTGTTCTTCTACCTTAGTTGTTTTAGTGGATTGAAAACCTCGTCTATGTTTAATTCAATGACATGTCACTTGTTATATCTATTCGAGGGTTCATCCCCATGTTGTTCAATTCCTTCATGGTCACAAAATAATTCTCTATTTGCAAATTATAATTTACAAATTCCCATGGAGGAAACTCTAGGGTTCCCCTTTCCTTGGGCTTTGTTTTTTTCTCCTTCTCTTCTTTCATTGTGTACATTAGGTAGGGACAAGCAAATCTATCTCTGTATAGGTCAAAAAACTAAACTAAAATCATAGAATCACAAGTGCATTTGACTAATTTATAACGCAAATTAAAGCTCCACAACCAAAGTCAAACAGTGCAAAGTTTCGATGAACACAAAATATCACTACTACAAAATGTGTGTGCAGTTCATTAGACCCCATTCACTAGACTAATAAATTCACTACTTCTTTATTGGTCCATGTTGACGCACTCCCAACTCCTTAAGGGACTCAAATGTGAGCCCAAGTAGAAAGCAGCGCAAAAAGGAAGAGTCGGAGCATGCTCCCTAGCTCACAACACTTTGTGGGGTAGAGGGGCGTGTTGGAGCTCCGGGATGGGACTAAGAAGAGTTGACAAGCTTCACTCACTCACATGGGCCTGCACACAACCCACACATAGTGGTTAGTGCATAGTTGGAGCACCCTTGGTGCTAGGATGAGCCACGGGCAACATGGACTCACAAGACTCATCACGGCCCGGACTTGGGGGAAGCCACCACCCTCCCCCCTTATAGTATACTTTGCAGCTCTCCACGAAGGCTACATCCAAATGGTTATTTTTCCCGGGACTCTCGAGTGGGAGTCCCGAAATCCCGCCATATGGGACTCCTGCAGCTTTGGAGACCCATAACTTTGCGAGTAGACCTCCGATTGAGGTGCGGTCTTAAACAAAGTTGTAGCTCTCGTCGAGATCTTTTCAACGATATGTGGCACGCCCCCTGCAGCTAAGTAAATCGGGTCGATTCCCGACTTTTTGTGGTCGGGAGTCAAACTG
>Ga0116229_10001827_pt1 | contig 33979 bp, 24 predicted proteins | sample S1TSphgellanicum_3_FD_87313 | JGI IMG/M metagenome (GOLD analysis project Ga0116229, IMG submission 87313) | Host-associated microbial communities from peat moss isolated from Minnesota, USA - S1T2_Fc - Sphagnum magellanicum MG | ecosystem: Host-associated > Plants > Peat moss > Unclassified...
TGGATGTGTGGGACAAATGTGAGTCTGGGATGTCAATTTAGGGACCCCAAAGTGTATGAGGAAGTATACTTTGGCCTCAATCAAATACACTTGTATAGCCCTGGCCAGGTTTCTGGCTGCAATTTTGTGTGCAACAAATTCAAGAGCGAAATTGTCCATGACAAGATTTGCTTGAAATTGTGCCCCATGGTTGTCACAAGTAGTTGTCAGTGACAATCAGTGCAATACAGGGGTGAAGAGTGCATAGTCATTGTGATAAGAATGAATGAGTGGTTTTTTTGTTCTTGCACTGTCTATTCTAGACATGTTTGTACCTATTGTTGATTCTATTAAGAGGGGGGGTGCACCCAAAGCTTTTAAAATTTTCCTTCAAAGGAGCCAACTTTGATTTGGCCCATCATCAATATTTTTGAAATGTCGGGCAGCCCTCATTAGAGCACCTCTATGACACTTCTCATTGGCTGCATGAATTTTTTATTTTTAAAACTCTTGGTCACCATTTTCAACCTGGGTTAATACCCCTTCCTAAGAATACCCCTTCCTAAGAGGGTGAGTACCTATTCGGGCTAGTCCAACTTGGGGAATGGAGCAGGTTGATATTACATCACTGGTTTAATTTTACTAGTGCTATCTATTTTGTGAATGGATGTGAAACCAAGATTGGGAATTCTCATTTGGAGTGCTTGACATTTTCTTTCTGTTTTTGTCTCTTCATTTTCTTTCTGAACAGAAGAAGAAGGAGGAGGTACAATCTTACATGACATTGCTAAACTGAATGTCCTTAAAATGCGAGAAGAATGCAGGCAAGTTACAATAATTCGTTGTGGGTACACTCCCAAAAGTTCAACTCTTTTTTCCTTTCCTGTGTGATGGATGGGTCACTTTGATTAACCCATCCATCGCCAAACAAAATATTCATATTTTGAACACTCCCGAAATAGAATTATTGTAACCTTTCCCTATGACCTAGGTATATGTAGGTTACAAAAGTAGAACTTTTTGAGCAAAGGTGAAAGGATGAAAGGAACCTTTTGAGCAACTGTGATGCTATTGGGGAACAAGTTGATAATACATTGGAAATGGAGTGAAAACTTGGTGGGAACTTGTTTGGGAACATGCTGAGAACCACATGGAACCATATTGCAAATGGTGTCAAAATCCAAAAAGTTCCCAAAACACTTCCAATTCTCAAGAGAATTAGCCTAAAGAGCAGGCTATTTCTTTGTATTTTAGAGCTTCATCGCCCCCGATGACCACATGTTTTTATAGATGGCTGTGCTTATTTTCAACCCTTTCAGTAGTTGATGGAAGCCTCAAACAACACAAAAGTGGTCTTGTGAAGACCCAAAAGTCCCATTGTAAAGTTTGTCAAAAGTGATCAGACTTGCCATATGATTCTGCCACCTACCAGTGTGTCATAAATTTTACACTACAAATGTTTCGATTCTGTCATCCATGTGGCCACTACAATCAAGTGTGATACAAAGAGTTGGGTTTTTTTAATGTTTTTGGATTTTAAGACTAAAAGACCATGACCAGGTTTCATCCATCTGGTAGCATTTAAGTCATCACGATCGATCTTTACTCATTAATTGTAGTGACTTTGTGTTCTAATGAATTGATGTCCAAAGGCTTGTCAAACAGATTAGTAGATTAGGTTGAGAACATGAAAAAGTTGGTGTGTGCGAGGAGGAAAATTGGAGATCAAAGTCACCTTACAAATGGGTGTTTGAGGCGTCTCTTGAATAGAGGTGTTTGAGGGGTTTCTTCTTGAGCAACTCTTTCAAAAGGCTTGTTTGATCTCAAGTAAAAGTGGATTTTTTAGTTCCATAATTTCTCACAATATTGTTTTGGGGGGAGGGGGGTGTGTCATGAAACAACAAGCTTAAACAACACCGAGGATAGGGTTCTTGAAGGTTGATTCTTATTGTGAAAAGAACAAGGGGTGTGTCACACTGTAGGCCTTGCCATTTACTTAAGGCAAAAGAAGAATTATGGAAATTCAAACATTTCACCATGCAAAAAACATAGTCTTCCAAAAATCCTTAAAAAAAAAATCAAAATCCTTCAAGATATTATAACTAATCTCAAGTTTCAACACAAGCCAAAATATCATCTTTCAAAAATCTTCATATAAAAATAGACCTATCACATAGGGGCCACTATACTCCCTTAAGCTACTATACTCTATAACGAATCTAAACACAATATCCTAGGGTTCTTGAAGGTTCAATCTTATTGTAAAAAGAGTTTCTTCTAGCGGTTCAATATAATCCCATTTATCTTGAATATCTTTTAGGTTTTCATTCCATTCCAGTGGTTGCAATACTACTTGGAGTATATATGAGAAAAATTGAACATTGTCATTAAAAAAGCCCATTTATGAATGGGGGAACTTACATGCCAGCCATAACAATGATTTTTTCTGAATCCCAAAGAAGGACTTCATAAGTACAACTTTCAGAAAAGTAAGTACTTATTTATTTACCTGGCCCATGTGACCCAGCAGCACCCACCAAGGCACCATCTCAAAGAAGTGGGGTTTTGGATCAAATGGGATGACCAAGGTGGTAGAAGTCCATTGTGTGTTTGCTCCTCTCACTTGCCTCTAGTAGTAGCCTCCTCCTCCATGGCTAGAGTGAAGCATTACCAACCAACAAACACACCATGGAGGATGGATGGTGTTTGGACAGCAAAACACTTTTACAATGGATTCTCCATCCCTAGCTAACCATGGTGCTTAGCTATGGTTAGCTAACTACTAACCATCCACATGCATCTAACTACATCCCCATCTGCACAGCATGTAACTACTTACATTCTGAACCTACTTTACCTATGATACCTACTCACTGTAGGTAGGTCCCCTAGGTAGTAGGTAGGTTAACAGGATAGGTTACCAAGGTGGAACCTTAGTAACTCAAGTTGGATCACAACAAGTTATAACATGTTAGGTTTTCCCCCCATGGACGGTGCACTAGTGGGTGCTGGGTCACATAGTCCATGAAATGTGGGACCAAATGAACTCTGCATCCTTCGGTATACTTCGCCCTTAAGATGCAGAGCAAAGAAACACCCAAAAAGAGTTTCCAATGAGTTTTTAAGATCATTCCAAAACCCAAAAGAAAGAATGGGATGAAATGAACTCCTCTGCATCCTTCTGTATACTTCTTCCCCTGAGAGGCAGAGCAGAGCAGAGAAATACCCAAAAAGAGTTTCCAGTGAGTTATTAAAAATCATGCCAAAAGCCAAGGAAAGAATGGGATGATGGATGGATGGATGATGTGTGCATGTACATGAGGATAACACAATGTGGGTTTCAAAGCATGTCAATAATAAATCTGTGTTACATTTTTTAATGAATTAGTGAACATATTGTTCAATATCACAATACCTTGGTGGCTTCAGCACAAATTATATTATTTTTTAGAAATGCTGAGAATTTTTTTTAAAAAATTAAAGAATAAATATTTTTCAACAAAAATGAAAAATCTTTTGAAATACTCTGAAGTATTCTGTTTTGTCTAAATAGAATATTTAAAATTGATTAATTATTGGGTAGACATGTGCTGAAACTGTCCCTATGTGACAATAACCCACAGGTCATATTTTTGGGAGAAATCATCAAATTTCCTTGTTGCAGAAGTCCACTTCCTTGAGGAAGAAGTTCAAGTTCAAAAGGCTAAAATATTTTTGGCATTTTGGTGTGCACAAAAAAGGGTTCTTCCTAGAGCAAATTTTCCCAGTGGAGAAGTCATCTTGCCTTTAGCAAAAAGAAATTTCAAGTTGAAGAATCTAAAGTTTTCCTTTGCATGATGCAAATGGTGTACAAAGAGTTCAAGCCACTACTGTATTGTATTGAGATGAGCCATTGTTGTTGGGGAGACATTTTCCAAGCCATGTGTTTTTTCAAGTTTCCCGTGTAATTTTTTGTCGAATATGCTTCATGTGACTAGTGAGGGTTTTAGACTTAGATTGTTATTTGGACTCCCTTTGGTGGGTTACCATAGTATCTTTACCATTTCGGCAACAAATTGTCGAATAATTATTTAAATTTGAAATCTTAACTTAAGCTCCTAGTTTTTTAATTATCAAAATTTTCAGCAAGTAATGATTATACAAAATAATAAGCAAGACTTTATCAATCAATGTCATAGAGCAATTTAATGGGTTTAGATTGCTTCAATTCTCAACCACTATCATGGAAGGTCTATGGTTCAAATCCTAATAGTTGAACTTTTAAATTTATTAAAATTTTGGCACAAATAATGAAATTTTTTTAAAAGTTCGGCAAAATGAAATATAATTTAATTTATGCTGAAATGGTAAAGCTACTACAATAACGTTGCTTTCTTTTGTGGCTCTAGTTGGTGCATTTGCATTTTTGGGAGTTCTTTCTTGGTTGGATGTTGGTCCTCTTTTTCTTTTCTTCCCTTTCCCCTTTTGGGTGGGTATTTTTTTAAAAATTAAGTTTGGCAAGGTTCCATAATATGTTACTAAAATAAAAATAAATTAATCAAGTAAATACTAAATACCATTTGAGGAAAAAAAAAAAGGAGCTTTACGTATTAGCCATCAAGGTAGAAAAGGAGGGAAAATTTTAAATGATACAAAAAATAAAAAATACACAATATGATTTTGGTGTGCAAATGGTATGTCATATAATAAGTGTTATGAAGAGTAGTCAAAAAACATTGCACAAAATTTTGCTTGAATATGAAATCCAATGGTAGTAGGTTGTGAATCATATAAAGGGAGAAAACAAAATAATTGCAAGAAATGCAAAGGTTTGATTTAAGGTTCATCATATTGCATCGGGTGATTATTGTCCATCACCACTTCCTATGATTTCCAAATTTGCATAGGAGCTTGACATTCATTTCATGGTGACCAAATTACCTTTTTTGAATTTATAATAGTTGTGATTCATGTAATTTTTTTGAATTTTCATTTGTTTTCGCAACTATTTTCCTCCCTTGCTACTTTCATACTTGCAAGGATTTTTGGGGCAAAAACATGGTTAGATGTCTCAAAAATGGCATTTGAAAGTCCATAATCTAACATTAACAAATTTTTTACAGTTTTAACAATTATCAAACCATAAATCTTATAATTATCCCCTATGCTTTAATTGTAAATATTAATAACCCAGCCTATGAATATCCCTAAACATGTGAATGATAAAAAAATCCATGCAAAAGACTAAAAAATTTAATGTGAAATGGACTCCCAAGGATAAAATTTATAACAATAATGTCATTTAAGATTTTTTTATTAAAAAAATATATGTTAGGAAAATTTCAATGCATTTCACTAATCAATTATTCATTTGATGATGCTTTAACTTTTCTTTATTTATTTTGACACTACTTTGATGTTTTGTTGAATCCACATTTTTCATTTTCTCTATGTGACAAACGTAGTGTTGTCATTTCAAAAGTCCATTACAAGTCCATAGTTTTTTAATTCATCCAAATGTTTTTATGATGATTCCCATTGAAGTATATGATAACATGAATAATTAAAATTTTGATCATGTTAATTTTGAATATGGCTTTAAATTTTACATTTGTATGTAATCCAAAATAATTACAAGTGCAACAATCCAAATAGTCCCCCTATTCATGCTTTCACCTTTTGCATTTGGGCTAGTGGCCATCCTTTGGATGTTTTGTAATGAAAAGAAACTAGACCATAGTATTTCCCTAGTTATACAATACAAAATTTATGCAACCAAGTTGGCCATGTGCAACAACATAATGTTACTTGAATTCAAAAACCATCACAATTAATTTTCCTCAATGGTATTTTACATGATCAAATTTCTCTAAGCTATGGATCATCGAGGATCAAAGTGCACTGATCCTTATAATGGTAGACCACACAATAATTGAACTCTTCCCAACATAGAAGACCCAACAAATGTTACAGGACCACACCCTCTCTACCATAATGTTATAAAATGTCCCAAATAAAAAAGGTGTTTGTTTCCCAATTCTTAACACATGTAATCCCCATCAACAATAACACAACATAACAACATGAAAACCCATATTGAACTACATTGACCTAGGAATTTGACAAATATAATGTGATGTTCCATATGCCCAATGACAAATCTTTCCCTTAACAATTTGGACTCCTTCACAACATAACATTATTTCAAAGCTCCCACTCAAGTGGATACCCAATCCCCAACAACACAACCCAACATGACTCAAATGAACATATCTAACAACATCTAACATCACCACAATGACCTACCATTTGGATCATTCCAAAATCCCTAGAGATTTGCATCACTTCCTTGAATTTTGATCCCTAAGTCCTAATTATGAACCTAAACTCATCTATTGAAACATTATGTGTAGTGGAAAATTCATGCTTCCTCTAAAGGTTAGGTGCAACACAAAAGTATTTATTCACTATCACCCAACAAAACAAAAAAGGCATACACTAATGTGGTCTAAAGTTCTTTCATAAATTGTAGACTTAACTTTTTATTATCTTCGAAAACCAATGTTCCACAAATTGTTTGAACCTCCCATAAATCGCAAATGTCAAATCCAACACAATATTCACTAGCATTCCAACAATCAAGAACAACGAACAAAACATCAACATTGAACATTGTCATAAGTCGTCACACATAACTTGCAAAACAACAAATCACACAATGCAAAACAATCCAAAAATTTATAGCACCACCCATCACCATCAACTATCAAAAATTTGTCGTGTACTACTTTCAATGGTTGAAGGAACTCTTTCATCCACCCTTAATTTTTCATCATAATTTTTCATTGTGTTAGTTATTGCCACACAAGTTACATTTATACCATATTTGCAATAGGGCAATCAACAACAAATTTTTGAGCCTTGTAAATATGAATGCATATTAAAGTACTTGGTTAAGCTTCATTATCATTAGTGGGTGTTCAATTTTCTTAGAGCTCGATTGGAGAATGTCCCATATAAATTATGTTCAAATGTTTTTTTTATAATGCAAAGGTGGCATTTTAATTCCTTTATGTTTGCTTGGATTATGTTATTTGGATTCATGTTTTCTTTGCATGTGCATGTGTATGCATATTTTATTTCAATGAGTGACAAGGAGATCCAAAAGTTTAGGGTTCAACTATTCCATAAGCATCGCCACTATTTAACATTACGAAATTTTCAACGTGGGTTTATGATACTTCAATCTATAATAAGTTAAGTTTTTAATCATTGTGTAAGGTTAGATTGTATCAATATTTAATATGCCTTGTGGTAATCCTCATGTGGGTTTAAGGTCATTATAAGGTATTAGAAAAATCAAAAAACGGGTTTGTGTTGTTGTTTTGACAATCACATTCATTTCTAAGGTTTGAGGTTTAAATTTTGAATTACTTTTGTGCTTAAAAAATATATTCATATTTGATCTTTGCTTTTGCATATTAAAAGCCCACAATTCTTGTAACATGGCTTTGATAATGCTATTGACAAAGTTAGTACCAACAAATTTTTGTTTGGTTTCTTTGGGGCGGGCATTTTTTATCACTTCCATAACTAATCCTCTTATTGTACTCTTATTTTTTTATTGGTTACCTCTTTTTCTTTTGTTTATATTCTGCTAGCCAATATCCTAGTTAAGTTTCCCAATTTTATTGTTGGTGGTCTTGTGATGGAAACTTTGTGACTAATTACATGTTTTGCTTTAGAATGTTGCATACGTATCTTGTGACTATTAACACATCGTATGTGTGTTATTGATTACTTTAGTGAGCATGGCACCCTTCTATTTCATTCTCTTGCCATAAATGTAGTGAAGATTCTAGTATTCAAAACAATAATTTCATATATAACATATTGCATGGAGACTTATGATTTGTATATGTATTCATGAGCTCAACATTCATTTAATGGTCACACTTAGAATAATTTGTTTATCGTTATAAAAGATGCACTTGGTGCTATCAACCTTAATTGTAGTTTGTAAATTATTTCAAATGTTTGATGAAAATTTTCAGATCTTGTAAATGTGATTTCCAAGGGACACATTCTATGTAACAATGTTAAATCCAAGTTTCTTATAATTCCATCCAACATATTGAACCATTATTTTGCTATCATTACTTGTAAGTATTTGGTGCCAATTGTTTTAGATTGTCAATCTATGAATCAAAATAGGAAAACCTACTACATCACTTTGTGCAAAAGCAAAAAAATTCTAAATCCCATGCCATCAAAACCTTTTAGTTTTAAGGTTCCCAAGGAGAAAACCAAAAACAATGGCATAATCCAGAATATAGTTTTAGATTATCAAGCAAATTACATTAAATACCTATATGTTCTTGTATTTAAATGATGTTGAACATCAATGTCAACACCTTTACTGATTAATTTGTTTTGTCCATATGGTAAGGTACATGGCATGTAGGAAACACAAAAGAAATCTCCATTTAGTAATCTCATAACTTTATTCCAATTATCGATTTTGCATTATTTTGTTTCAATCCAAGTTGGTACGTACAACCATGGATCCTATTCTTCCTTTTCGGAAACTATCAATTATAGCTATGTTATGTTACATCAACTACATGTTTTGTGTTTACAATTATAGCCAATATGGGGTGTTGGTATTAATTATGCCATGCCTACTTTAATTCATGGAACACCAAATGGTTCACATTAAAATTTAACTAGCCAAAACAAGGAATTAATGAGGTAGGTCGAAAGATTTATAATTTTCTTTTTTTCCTTATAGTTATTCTTGTTCACCTTGAGTATTAACCCCAAATCGAATAAGATGTTGCATTTATTATAAATCTCCGATTATTGTACCAAAATTTGAACCTATGTTTACATGGTCAAGTTGGTTTCATGATGTCTTTTTTTATTGACTTAAGAGAAAATTAGACCATTGATATTATAGTTATTGTGATGTAATTGTAAGAATTGTAAAAGAGATATTATGATGTTCTAAAGAGGGAAACAAAAAGCCAAACAAGTTGATAATCAATCTTATTAAAAATCTAGCCAATAATTACCCTTCAAACTAAATTAATTGGTTTTCAATATGTTTTTAAACTACCATGGCACCCTTGAAGAACCCCACAAATTTCAAGTTCTTTTTCTTTTTTTTAAGAAAGGGTAGGATTGTCACTTTGGGTGCAATTTCAACCTTGGAATCAGGTTCTACAAACATATAGTTGGATACATTCCAACCTATATAGTGTGTATTCCTTTTGGATTTAACCTTGGTTTAGGTACAACTATTCCAAGCCTTGAATCTAATGAACCAAGGTTCATTGTCCCTATTACATACCCTTTCAAAAAGAAAAAACTTCATGGGAAATCCTAAGGAATTTCCTTAGGTTGAGCTAATAATAAGGGAAGCACAAGAAGGAAAATTATTGTTTGCAACCAATTTTTGCAATTGAAATATATTGTTTGCAACTACTTTTTGTTTGTTATTGAAAGGTAGTTATAAACAACATTTTTTAAGTGCAAAACTTTGTTGCAAATGATAGTTTTTCTTTTAATGAAAATGACCAAATGCACCATGTTCAATGTAAGATCTACACATAAGTTGAACATCGGATAAACTTTTGGTGCCCAAGTTGGATGGGTTTCGTAAACACACTCATAGAAAGAAATGTAAGTGATTAAGACCTAAATAGAAAGAAGGTGAATTTTACATGTGAAAAAAAAAGATATACGACACTATAGGGCTTGATTTTGTTATAGATCAAATGTTGAATGCAAAAAGGACTTGCAAGAAGAAAAAAATTCTCCAATTTGTTATTATGTTTCACTTTTTGAAACATGGCAAGCCAATGATAGATTATGAGTGCATGGAAAACTTTTTTGCATTTTTTAAAGTTGAGAAGGTGCCTAAGATGCACTTGAGTGATTCCAATGGGTGGGGAATGGTAGATTGTATGCACAACATGGTTTTGGCTACTATTAAAAATTTAGTTCAAAAGGCCATATTTTTTTACTTTAATTGTGATAGTCACATTTTTTATAACCAAAGTTAGATTTCAATTCATGGTTATGTGGTTGAAAATTGAAGAAAGGTGCTTTTACTCTTGAATATGCAAAAGGTCATTAAAGGAGGTGAGTCAGGGTGCTTTTACTCTTGAATCTGCAAAAGGTCATTGAATGAGGTGAGTTAGACAACCTCATTACCATGTTGGTGAATTTTGTTCACACTTTTGGGGATTTTTTGATGGGGGTTTAACATCCAAGTTTGTATGGTTTGGTGTGGATGATATGATTAGATGTCAAGGTTTGAAGATAAGGATGATAATGTAGTTCATGGAAAGGCATGCCCCATTTGTCACTAGCATCCATTACATGGCACATAGGGGCAATTCAATCATGCAAACATTCTTGAGCCTACCATTGGTTGGGAAAATTGAAGTTTTTATTATAATCACGTATGTGTTTTTTTTTCATTTTCCTAAGAGGCACATGGAGTGGAGCATGGGAAGAAGTTAGAAATATTGTAAACAATAGGTTTGAAGATCTTTCACAATATTAAAATTCAATGGATCTTGATGCATGTGCTTGCCAAACATATGTTGGCCAAATATAAAAGTCTTGTAGTAAAGATGGGTGATAACCTTGCTAGGAATGCAATTGCAAAGAACGTTTATCATCTATTGTGTGATTGTGACACTGTTTTGAGATTAATTTGTGTGTTGTCCATGTTGGAGGCAAAGCTAAGTTAACCCAAGGTGGAGTTCATTAGACGTAATCTTGTGACCTCTATCATTGTCACTATTGTTGATTTATATGCAATGTATGTGGACCCATTGAAAAGATATGATCACCCCCAATTTCAAATGTTCAACAACTTGGTGATTAATATTTGTGATGTTTTTCACATGGTGTCATATTTGGAGCCATAAACATATAGCAAGTATGCTACATTTCAATTCAATGATTGTTTTTTTATGTTGCACAAGACATGTCATAATATTGATTGGGTGTCTATGGTGACCATGGAAGATGGGGAAATTGATGTCCAATTTGTAAAGGACCAATGTACATTCATGTATGTTTACATTCATTGCATTTTGTTATTTTTGTTACCTATTTTTAATTGGGTTGGGTGGAGTGATTGGATTATTGTAGGTTGCTGCATTGGGGATAGAAAGAAAATGATGGTGTAGCAAATTTGCCCCATCATAGTAAATTTTAGAACAAAAAATTTGGAAGTTATTTAGATTCTAAAGTGGCTTGTTTTTGTGCAAATTCTCTTTCACTTTAGTTTGAAGAATTTGTAAATAGATTGTGGTTCAACCCCCTTGACGAGATCCTTACCTAGGTCATTTCTTTTTCCTCTTGATTGTCATGGTGGTGTACTCCAAATGCACATTGTTCATTTTAGAAAGCTTGTGCAAAAGGTTTCACTACATTAATAATGTTGACAAGATTTAATGCAATTATGGATTCATGTGCATCATGGCATCAAATATGATTCTTAAATATTATGAGATGAATTTGTTGTAAAAAAGTTAACAAAAGTTTTGGATTGTGAAAAATAAGGGCCTTGTGAGATTCAAGGTACTATAATACTTGTTTTAATATATACCCATGATTCAAGCCACTTGTTTTAAAACTATGGATCAACATTTTCATCACACCTTTTGCATACGTTTGCACTCCTATAACCTTAATTTTTGTTGGTCTTGCACATGACACCTCACACATTTCTTACTAATCACATTCTTTTTGATTGAGTTTTCATTTTAATTGCACAAATACATTCAAAATATGAGCATCCTTGTCAACAAAAAAAAATCTATTTCTAACATGATTTGTAGCCCAAATTTCATATAATTGAATGTGCTATAATCAATTGTTACACATTTTGTGAATCTTGATTGCCACTTATTCTTATGAACATAAGCTAGAGAGTGCCAATGATCTACCATCCAAAAGACTCACAAAAAAATTTACAGCGATTGGGAGCAATATGAAAAATGTGTGACATAAAAATGAGTTTCATTTACTTCCTATTCATTCAAGAGGAGAAAGAGCAAGACAAGGAGAAAGAAGGCAAATGATGGAAAAGGGAATTGATTGAAAAAATACAATTCTAGTTTGCAAATGGTAATTACTAATGCCCATATGAGAGCTATGAAGAACAACAAGTTAGCCAGTGACAAATGTGCAAGAAAAAAGAAACCGAATATGAAACTCACAAAGCTCATCCTTTGAAACATTAGCAACAACACACTTAACATTCCCTCAAAATGTGGGCAACCAAATGAAAACTACATTGTTCCATAGTCTCTCACCCTTTGAACCTTCCTTTCTTACAGGCAGGAAGGACAACAAATTAATTTCTTCCAAATTTTACCCAGTAAAAGATCTGTGAGAACAAAAAAAAAATCAAGAACAGTTTTGTTCTTAATTTTCCTAAATTGTTGTAAAATTTAACTCACAAAGAGTTCATTCATTCACTCCATAACAACAACACCTGGTGAACACTCACTCTAAATGTGGGACCAAATGAAAAACTAGGCATAGTTCCAATACCTAGTCTCTCCTTCATTACCTAGCCTACCAGTGTATTTTTAGGACAAATTTAAATTTAAAAAAAATAAAATGTTTTAGTAGTGTAATTTTGACTAATTTTGGTATTTTTGGGATTTTTTTTTCTAATTTTTCTAATTTACAGTAACAAAGCCAACAAATACTAGTCTCTCCTTCCTTTCTTTACCATTGGTTTTTCTTTATTTAAAAATTTTGGAAATATATTTTTTCTAGTACAAATTTGACTAATATTGCCTTTTTTGGGTGGAAAAATTCGCTATGTTTTTCTAATTTACAGTCAAAAGAGCCAATTTTTTTATTTTAAATCTTCAAAATTTCTAAATTAAAATAAAAATGAATAAAAATGTTTGCAATTGGACAAAGTAAATGAAAGAGCTGTGAGAAAAAAAGAGCAAGTGAAGAGAACGTGAAGGAACTTGCAGTTTTTGTTTTAGGAATTTTTATTTGTAGACAAAAGTGGCTATCATCCATCGGAACATGTACAAAAAGTGGCGATCATCCCTGGAAGATTTAGCCAAATCTGGCTATTAACCAAACACGAAATACAAATCTTTAATCATCCTTTTATCTTTTGACTTACAGACTGGAAAACCCAAGTACAGAAATCTGGCGATTTGTCGCTATTTTTTTCCCTCACTTCAGGCCATTGAAAACCTCCAAAATCACTTTATTTTCTAATTTTAAAATTTGAGTTTCGCCAATAAAAAAAAGCTAGAAAGACGAAGAAGAAGAAGAATGAAGAAGCAGTGATTTTTGTTTGGTCACGAACTTTCGCCATTTTGTGAAAAAATAAATAATTTAATGGAATATTCCGTCACAAATTCCCTGTTTTTTGGAAGCAATTCATTCGCCAGAAAACGAAAAAAAATGAAAAGCCAAATCGCCACAAAAATTGCCTAGAATATGAAAACTTAAAAGGTATTCGTGGTTTTCTACTATTGATATATTTTGGATATCGCCAAATTTGGCTAAATATACTTTGGATGAACACCACTGGAGGGAGCTTCATCACAAAATTGGAAAAAAAAAGAAAAGAAAAAACAGAAAAAAGGATTTTGTTGTGCAGCGAGGATGGTGGGAGCAGCAATGGCGTCACAGGCATTTGCTTGCTTGTAAGAACAAGTCAGGAGGACCACAGTAGTAGTAGTAGTAGTAGTAGTGTTGCAGTAGTTGCAGCAGCAGTAGCAGCAGCAGCAGCAGGCTTTTTTAGTTTTGGCTTTGTTTGCAGAAAGGAGAATATCATCAGTTGGTCTCCCCTTTGAACCAAACCCAAAAAAGAACCCACCAAGAAGAAGAAGAAGAAGAATTTCCAGCTGAAAAGTTGAGAACTTGAAGAGGAAGAAGCTGAACTCCAGGCAAAGTTGAGAACTTGAGTGTTGCAGCAGCAGCAGCAGCAGGCTTTTTTAGTTTAGGTCTGTTTGCAAAAATAGGAGGTAGATCATCAGTTGTCTTCCCTTGAGCCAAAGGAAAAAGAAGCAGAAGAAGAAGAAGAAGAAGAAGAGGTATAGGCAAAGTTGAGAAGCTTTGATCCTCCTACTTAGTGAGTGGTGGTGCATTGGCTTGAAGAAGAAGAAGAAGAAGAAGGGAGAGAAGTATAGGTAAAGTTGAGAGCTTGAGAAGCTGTGATCCTACTACTTAGTGAGCGGTGGTGCATTGGCTTGAAGAAGAAGAAGAGAGAGAAGTATAGGTAAAGTTGAGAGCTTGAGAAGCTGTGATCCTCCTACTTAGTGAGCGGTGGTGCATTGGCTTGAAGAAAAAGAAGGGAGAGAAGTATAGGTAAAGTTGAGAGGTTGAGAAGCTGTCTTCCTCCTATTTAGTGAGTGGTGTTGGATTGGCTCGAAAGAAGGAGGAGAACAAGAAGAAGAGAAGTATAGGTGAAGTTGAGAGCTTGAGAAGCTTTGATCCTTCTACTTAGTGAATGGTGGTGCATTGGCTTGAAGAAGGAAGAAGGAGAAGGAGAAGAAAAGAAAGTATAGGTAAAGTTGAGAGCTGGAGAAGCTTTGATCCTCCTACTTAATGAGTGGTGGTGTATTGGCTTGAAGAAGAAAAAGGAGAAGTATAGGTAAAGTTGAGAGCTTGAGAAGCTTTGATCCTGCTACTTAGTGACTGTGGTGGTGGTGCATTGACGTGAAGAAGAAGAAAAAGGAGACAGAGAAGAAGCAAAGTTGAGAACTTGAGAATCTTGGATTCTCCTACTTGGTGAGTGTTGCGAGAAGGAGAAGTAGAGGCATAGTTGAGAGCTTGAGAAGCTTTGATCCTCCTGGGAGTCGTCATTGAGCTTTTGAGGTACAAGCACTAACTCTAGGTAGGAGGTAATAAGCAAGCACTAAGAGAGCTTAGGCATCTTCTTCACGCATCACCTCCTGCATGTCTGCCTGCTTGCCGCTCTGGTATCGGTTGCTGTTGCAAGTTCTTTCTTCCAGACGTTCATTCAGATCCTGTTGCTGTTTCAAGTGTTTCTCCCCGGTTCTTCCAGATCCTGTTGCTGGTTGCAAGTCTTTCTCCCGGTTCTTTCAGATCCTGTTGCTGCTTGGAAGTCTTACTTCCAGTTCTTTCAGATCCTGTTGATGGTTGCAAAACTTTCTTCCGGTTCTTTCAGATGTTGCGTTTTTCCAGGTATTCTAGAATATGGGGATGCAGGTGGGGATTGATTATCCAAGGCATTCATCGATTCATCTCTGAGTGTTGGTAAAATGCTCTTCCTCAACACATGATGATTTCTTCTCTGTGGCCTCTGATGGGTGTCTAAGTGCTGCTCTTCTTCACACATGCAGCAGGTGCCAGGTGTTCTTCCTTCTTCTTCTAAGCTTACACCTGTGAAAGTGGGCAAAGGCGCAGTGTTGGAAACTAGTTAGCAATGGGGAAACCGAACAAAACCACAGCATGGTTTCAAGCAGTGAAGAAGGCTTTCAGATCACCATCAAAGGAAAAGTCTGACAACAAAGATTCAGATACAGTGAAAGTCAGTAGTCCCATGCACTACTACTCTCATGATTTCTCCTGATTTCTGTACCAACTTGAATGTGACAAAACTAAATAGACTTGAGCAGCAGATCAGGAGGCAGACAATGAAATCTTGTTGTCGTTGCCTGGGTTTTTATGTTTGGTATTTTTGTGTCTCTCAAGCATTTTTACACAAATTGTTGGCAACTTTGTGCTGTGCAATGTCAACAACATGTGGTATAGGAAGGGAGAGAAGAGAGAAAGTGGTGATTGTTCTGAATTGTGATGGTTTCATTTGTGTGTTGCAGAAAATCCACACTAATGAGAAATTCGGCAGCAGCATCACTGCCTCGACTATGACTCTTCTCCAAGAGCCAACACCTCTTCCACTTCCTTCCTTTGGAAAAATGAGCCTTGATGAAGCTGAGCAGCAGCAGCAGGGACGAAGTAATAATAAGAAGCAACCACCCATTACTACTACTGCTGTCATAGGGGCAGCAGCAGCAGCCACAGATGCACATGTGATAGTTGATAACAGCTCTCAGGAGAAGGAACACAAATGGGAGTTGTCACCACCACTGGCAGCAGCAGCCAGAGATGTGGAGAGTATTAGTACCAATGGGAGCAATCATGCAAAGCAATCTGCATCAGAGTTGGTGCTGCATCAAGAGCAGGACGAAAGTTCATCAGCAGATCCAACAGTTACCAGGATTGAGCAAGCTTTTGCAAGAGGTTCCTTGGTATGTGAAACAAAAATTCCATTTCAACCTCCTCTTTCTTGAAGGTTCACAGCACATGCTGTCTGTCTGTCTGTTGGTCTGTCAATCTTTCGGTCTGTCATTGTTTGTTTGTTTTTTCTCCCCAACTTGCGAGGTTTGCAGGTACAGATGGCAAATGAGAAGTATTGGAAAGCTTGTAATGAAAAAATGGTTTTTGTGTGTGTGTGTGTGTGTGTGTGTGTGGTGGGGCCTGTGTCACATTGTGTTGCGCTATGTTGTTGTGTTGGACTGGGTGGAAACTACGGGCTTTGAAAGGGCTGGTCAGACTTCAAGCCCTGGTTCGTGGCCATAGAGTGAGAAGGCAAGCGGGTACTACGCTGCGAGCTGTGGAAGCCCTTGTTCGTGTTCAAGCTCGAGTCCGTGGTCATCGTGTTCGAATGTCTAAGGAGGGGCAAGCTGTACAATACAAATTGCTACGACATCGGCAGATCAATGGCTCTTGTGCAAATCAAGATATCTCGGTAATGTACATTTCTGAAACTTCAGAAGATATTTGTCTCCTCAGAAAATTTCTCTGTTCTGTCTTTCCTTCTCTCTTCTGTCTCTCAGTGTCGGAAACCATGCACACAGAGGTTTAAAGCAGATGACTAACTCTTTATTGAAATGGGTCTTCTTTGTTTTCCACCTTTGTCATTTTCTCACATGGCTGCTGATGCTGATGCTTCATCATGCAAGTTTCAGGCAGAGCGCTGGGATGCAAGCTTTACACAAAGTCTTGAAGATGGTACTTGGAAACATGAGCGAATTGTAGCTCATGTGCCCTTCTCACAACAGGTAGTAGTGGGAACCAGTCTAGTTCATTGCAGATTGTTGTGGCCTGTGTATCTTCATAACAACTTTGAAATAGGTACTTGTACCTCTTTGAAGTACCTCAGGACTTTGCATTTCCCACATACATACATAAAATGGCACCTACTAATCTTGTGTGTGTTTTACTGATATTATTTTGGTGGACCACTGAGTGATTCTGAAGTTGTGAACCTTTTGTTTCTGAAGCTGAAGCAAAATGTATCAAATCCAATGTCCTTGCTCATGGATGGTGAAAGTGACCATCAGCGTCACTGGATTTGGAGCTGGCTGGAGCGGTGGACAGCTGCACGTCCTTGGGAGAATCATTATCTTGATGATCAGAAGGAGACATCAGTTTGCAGAACTACTACTGTTTCTGAAGCATCTCCAGGAAAATTTTGTGATAGTGGCACGAAGGAAGCTGAAGCTGGCAGTATGACAAAGAAGGTGAAGAAAAAAGTTGATGGTGAGAACCTTCTGGCAGCAGGAGCTTTGAATCCTCAGATCAGAAATTCAAAAAGCCCGGTTCAAGAGAGTCTGTTCAAATCTATTCCCTTCCCACTTCCAACCCCACCTTCTGTAACTGATCCATTCTCTGTGTCCAAACCAATGCCGGCTCTTGTAGATGTGGTACACTCACCTCCTGTTACCTACAACCAAGTGGACTCTCAGCTGCTTGAACCATCCACCCCAGAAGGCCCATCGCTGCCACCTCTCAAGGGCTTTGCTGATTCACCACCCTCAAGAGTGCCTCCATCACCACCAGCATTGGATGAATCTACTATGGCAGTCCTGACAACCCCACTGGCTTCAATGGATTCCTTGCATGCACCTTTTTCTCCTACAGCAACAGCTCCATCACCTTTGCAGGCTCAGTTGTCACCAGATCTTCCTGGAGTCTCGTCACTTAAGGAAGATGAAGAAGAAGAAGAAGAAGAAGAAGCAGAAGAAGAAGAGAATGGGGTTGTTAAAGATGGAGAAACAAGTGAACTGATGATGTGTTTGGAGAGCTGCAACTTGTCAACCCTGATGGATGGCTACGAACAACATGAGCACCAGGGTGGTGGAAGCACTGGCAGCAAGGTGAATGTGAAGCTGAGCCCCACAGGTAAAGTTGCACTCTGCCTGACCTGATGAGGGTTTAACAGGCACATGTGATGACCTAAGTGATCAAATAGAGTTTACTCTCTCTCTCACACACACACATGTGAAGGACTGGTAGAATTTCTCTAGTGTATTTCAAGGACTTCTTTAGAGTGAAATCTGGTGCAGGGCCTTCCGATTCCTGGAAGATCACACACCAGACTGTCAGCAGACCATCCATAATTTGGAAGCTACCTCTTTTTTATTTCTATGTTCATAGCTCTTTCTTTCACATTTGAAGTGAGTCAACACAAATTTTCTTGAAGGTTCTTTATGAAGGGGAAGGGTGTATCTTTAGACCCTTCCAAAAAATTTGGCAGCCTGTACTCAGCCTGCCAGCCTCTCCTGTATGTAAAGAACCAGTAGAGCTTTTCTAGTGTATGTGGAGGGGCATGTATTAGCCTCAGTAGAATTTGTGCCTCAACAGAGGATGATACCTTATGGGTAAGGTGCCTCCTCTCCTCTCAAATGAATAACAGCTGTCCATTTGTAACAGCAAATTCTACCCACATTGCTTGAGGCCCTCATTCCCAGAACAGCAGCCTGTTTCAAGGTCCTTTTTACCCCTTCACAGAAGCTCCTGAACTTGTGGTCACTTCATGAATTTTGTAACAGGTAATGGAAAATCAGAGATGAACACAATGAATGACAAGGCTGTGGGGGAAGAAAATGGAGAGAATGCTGTCCCAACGAGCTTCAAGAGCAGCAGCAGCACAGCAACAACAACAACGAGCCGCTACATGACTGCCACAGAGTCAGCAAAAGCCAAGTTTCGTTCTCTCAGCAATCCCAAGAATCGAAATCCTGATGATATGGAGATGCGTGCCAAGCCTCCTCAAAGACGTCTATCTCAAGGTGGTGGTGCTGGTGGTGCACAACTTGGCAAGTCCAATTCCCAAAGTAGCACTACCCGCAACCAGCACGCCAATTCCTTTCAGGTAATCTTCTGTTGTCCATTTCAAACAATAACAAGAATTTGCTAAAAGATGGTACTTATCAATAATGGGTATTGAGTTTTTCTACTTCTTAAAGCCCATGTGGAATTTTTTTAGTGTTAAGGTCAGTCATGTACTAAAGTGAAATCTATCCTCCACAAGCAAATGGGGGTTTATTTTGTGTCCCATGCAACTATTTCATTGTACAGCAGGATCTTCCATTTTTAGGCTGGTTCTTTTGTTTTTCAAGGTGGGTGCTTCTGTTTTTTAATTTGTGTTATGTATCCTATCCATCGCATCACTTGCTCAAATTGTGTCCATTTGAGTCAGAAAGAAAATTTCCACTTGTGCCTTTACATGAGGTAATGCCCTTGGACAACATGGGCATTACTGGAATCACACTAGTGCTTGGTTATTGCCTTGCATGGTCCCTCCTTCCTGTAATGCCCTTGTACTCGGACATAACCCTACGCTTAACCTCACTGAACACTCTTTGACATTTTGTGGTTCTCATTTGGAAAGCTTTCAGTGGCTATCATGAAGCTATTTTCAGTTTTGGCTGTAATCCATCTCCATCTCTTCTTTTGTACTAACATTTGCAGCAAGTTTGTGTTGTTTTTCAGACACATGTTAGTCCAAAGGGCAGGATCTGGAATGAGAAGTCTGAGGGTGAAATAGGAGCAGAGTCACCAAGGCGAAGAGATTCTTATGGAGGTGGAGAAACAAAGCCTGCCATCCGGTGGAGGTGAAAAAAAATCTATTGCATGAATCAAATGGGCTTTTCATGAATGTCCATTGGAAACAAAAGAATTAATCCAACTCCTTTCTTATTTTAGCTTTGCGTTCTGCACATTACTCTCAAATCCTTCCAATTTGAAAGAAAGTGGGAAGATGGGTTTGTTTTTTGTAGCTGTTTCTAAAGAACTCCTTTCCTTTTTTATTGTTGTACTTCTTTTCACACAAACCTTACAAGGTTTGATTGATCGGTATGGTGCATCTTTGGACACCCTAAATGTACTCTGTGGCTCTTCTCAAGAGTTAGAAAGGAGCACACGGTTTCACTAAGCTTGGTTCCTTAATGTAAAATAATATTAGTTTAGCCAGTTCATTTACTCACTTAACACTTAATGGTGCTGTAAATTACCGGCTTTGGTTTTGGGTTTTAGTGTGCTTTAAATGTTTTTTTGCAACTAGATTGAAAGCAGAGCAATATGAGATGATAATGTAGCATATTTATCTCACGACATTGTCATTTTTCCCATCTTGAACTATTTCATCACATATATATAGTATGTCTTCTTCCATTGATGTTCTTAGTCATTCTTGCACTTTGATGATTTTTCTCATTTGTTCGATTTCGGGTCAAGTCTGGGCACAACAACATTCAAGAACTTTTTGTTCACGAAAATCATAATATCATGGTTTTACAGGTATTCCCTCTTTTCAAAGCTGGCTTGTACTAGCATAGTCTTCACTATGATGTTATCTTGGGGATCAAGTAATGCAATACTACATTCAACTTAGGGTTTTAAAAATAAAATTTCAATATGGAATCTTGTGTGTGACTTAATTAAAAAGGCATTATTCACTTGTAATAAAAATGTAAAATATATGTCAATTATTCCAAAAAAAGCAGCCTGTGAGTCCATTATAGTATTGTCAAATGCAAGGTTTAACCTTTTTCATAATAATCAGTTTTTACTACTAATTAAATGTTTTGTGAAAATTAGTTGCAATTGAAAAATTTGTAATATCAATGTTCATGAACCTAATTTAAGTTTTTCATCGACGTCCAAATGTTAACAACTGAAAAATATCATCCGTTCACTAATTGCATTTAGGTTTATAGTGCAACTTATACATTTGAGATTCTAGTGTCTTTAATTGGTACAAGTTACATTCAATGTTGTGCCATGATCCATATCTCCAATATTTTATGAATTTCATTTTTCTTTAAAATAATATATAATAATTTATACCACACTAGACCTATCAATAGAGATTTGTACCAGTGTTCTGTGTGTATATAGTTTAGGACTTACACTCCCTGTTAAGTGTAAATCTTTTCAAAGTTTTTCTTTACACACCATGTAAGTGTAAATGTAGGATCACAAAACGTGTAATTGTAATTAACAAACTTGAAACATGTAAGTGTAAGGCTGTAAAAATAATTTTTGGCCATGTAAAACAGTGCAAGTGTAAGTGTCAATCACTTACACTGTTTTTACACGCCGTGTAAAGATCTGTAAGTGTAAAACTTTTTACATTTACACTTACATGCGAGTAAAACAAAACAAAAAACAAAAAATGAAATAAAGAAGATGCTAAAACATGCAAACTTTGATCAAATTGATCATTTGAAAAGAGTCATATCAATTCTAGTTTTCAATGTGATCATAGAATTGGCACATTCATCAACATGACAACATGGGATAAGAGATTAATCAAAACAAAAAAAGTTCCATGTGTAGAATAAACAAAACACTACTGAAATCATGGATACATGTCCCAATTCTACACACTTTTCAACATGACCCTCAACCTCATTAGGAAATTCGGCATCCAACAAATCTAGTATCTCCTCCTCAGCCTCTCCAAACTCATTCACATCTTGAGGTCCTTTCTTAGCCTCAAATCCAATTGTGGGATTATCATGCCAATTCTTGATTAGAAGAACTAGGAGATCCAAATTCTTTGGATCCCTTAGTGGTTTTTCTTTCTCAAAAAACATTATTTGAAGAAATCATTCTAAACATGGTTACATGTTGTTTAGAGTTGCATGTTCAACCTTTGCTTAATGCCACACCTACAATTATGGCAACATTTGATTTATGGATGATTAGGGGGTAGCAAGATACTTTCACATGTGTTTAAGGGGAAGAACCCTTTAGTCGTTAGCAACACCAAGTCTTCCATAAATAACTTTTGAGTTTCATCTTGCTTCTTATAAGGAATTTTGCTCCCAAAAAAAACAAAAATAACACTAGGTGTTACTTTGGACCATTTCTTGGCTAACTACATGGCCTTACAGTGGGCATCATCCATTGTCTATGACCCTGAAATGTTGTCTGCGACAACTTCTTCAACATATGGAGTTATGATCTCAAGATGTTTAGCTTCAACATGCCTTTTCATGGAACCAATCCCAAATGAGGTGTTGTAGCAATGATCCCCTTTTTCCTTTAAATCTTCTTTTCAATCAAAGGAGGTACAACATTGGGAAAACATATAAAACATCTCAATTGTTGCACTTGATCACAATTGCGAAGATCCCCATTGTTCATAACAAAAAAAGCCCATGGGACAAACTTTTGACCATAAACAGCCTAAAATTCAGTTTGTTTGTGTAAAGTTAATAAAAATTTTGCTCGATCTATGTCCCTATTATTTGAAATTGAGGTGTTCATGCTAACACATGTAGATGAAAAACATGTTCCCCCAACTACAAAATTCAGAGACTATCTTTAGCCAAGGACAGTTCCACATGATGCTTTCCCTAAAAGGGCAAAGAGTTGGAAGTCTGTAGTTTTGCATAATGTTCCAGTTGTTCTACCATACCCTAAAATAATATAGAAAAAACAAATTAGATATTTGATCACAATTTGTGACTTCTTTCAATCAAATCAAAACATGCAAAAATGATAATAGAAAGGAGAGTTCACTTCAAAAACCCTATTACTATCCAAAACTTGATCTATTGCTATAGATTATTACTATTGTTGCACGAATCATTGTTACTGCTTGTTTAAGGTGCTTCATATACCTTTTTAGTATTGCTCTTGTCCAAATTTTGATTTGTTGTTGTAGATCAAGTTACTATTGTTGCACAAAATCACTATTGCTACTTGTTTAAGGTGCTTTAAATACCTCTTTACTATTCAAGTATTGTAGCACATCCATAATGTGACATCCCATAGTTATTTAAAATAAGTCACCTATTTGATCTCAATCCTTCATTGTAACAGAGAATCTCTACTACTACATGATTCGCCAATTGACAATGTTCTTGTACTTACAACCTCAGATAATCTTAATTGGCATTGTAGAAATATACTAGCACTTGACTTGTAGAGATCTATTGTTACCTGAACTGTTGATTGACCTTACCAAGTAATAACAAATATTTGCAAACTTCTAAACTTAGATTTTTTAAAGTTTCCTAACTAAAAAACAACAACATTTGGGTGAAGGTTAGGCAACCCAAAGGCCTTGCTAACCTAAAATAAATTTAAAAACATGGTGAAGATCAAGCTGCATTCATTTACGTCATCCCTTGAGTCATATCGCTTTTGGTCCACGCACATAATAAGCAATAAGAAGTCTAGCAAGAGTACAAGAAGGGGAAATTGGAAGAAGATGAAAAATCATGAAAATGATGACCAAATTATAGAAGTGAGTTAGGAAGTTCTTGCTCACCTAAAGAACTTGCTAGTGGTGACATTGGGCTCCACCAATTTCTCTTCCTGGAACCTACACACATAAAAAAACATCAAATAGGAGTAAGATTGTGCACACACAAAATATCAAGGTCTTGCATAGACCAAAACAAGAGGCATGAAACTATTAGAATGTCACAAACTGATCATGACCATGAGAAACACATGAGCAAGTAGAAAACACCAAGAGAGCTAGGTCAAGGGCATGGTATTGCTCACCTAAAAGAACTAATGCCACACATTGAACTTCATCGCACGTTGAACTTCGTTGATCTTCGTTGATCTTGGCTCTTGAAACCTACACACATAGAAACAATGACGAACATGAACAAGAACGCACACACATAAACAATAATGAAAAGGAACAAATTGTGCACACATGAAAACAAAAAACACGAAACCCCCAAAACCTCACATAGCTTCACCACCCTAAGAAACATGTGAGCAAACAAATACCACCAACATAGCTAAGTTAGGGGCATGAAATTGCTCACCTAAAGGAACTAATGGCGCACATTGAGCTTCACCACGCATCAAACTTCAGCACACATCGAACTTTGTTGCGCGTCAAGTTTTATTGGGCTACGCATCGAATTCTACTACGTTATGCGTCGAACTATGCTGCATTACAAACTTTGTCGTGTTACGTTGTGAACTTTGTTGTGTCGTGTTGCATTACATTGCGTTCAAATTCTATTGTGTTTCGTTGCAAGTTCTATTGCATTGCACTATGTTACACTGCAAGCTTTATTACACTGCAAACTCTACTATGTTATGTTGTGACTCTATTGCGGTGCGCTACACTACGATTTTGTTGCACTATGTTGCGAACTCTAATGCGTTGTGTTGCGAGTTTTGTTGCATTATGTGTCAAGTTCTATTATGTTGTGTTGTATGTTCTGCTACACGTTGAGTTCTACCAATCTTAATTTTAATAACCTACACACATAGACACAATGACTAACATGAGCAAAATCGCACACACAAAAACAAGAAGAAACTACACACACACAAAAACAAGAGGTGCAAAACCCCCTGAACCTCATAGAACTTTAGCACCTTGAGAAACACCTAAGCAAGTAAGAGAACACTAGAAGAGCTAGGTCAAGGCAACATTGCTCACTTGAAAGAGCCACGTGTCTTGTTTTGCCGATCCTAGCTCCTAGAACTTGCACAAACATAAACAACAATAAACAAGAGCAAGACTGCACACACAAAAACAACAGTAAACATGAACAAGACCGCACACACACAAAAACAAAAGGTGCAAGACCCCCAAAGCTTCACAAAACTTCACCACACCGAGAAACACGTGAGCAAGCCGAATAACACCAAGAAAGTTGGGTTAGGGCATGCCCTTGTTCAATTGAGGAAAATGATGAGTTCAATGCATTCCACCATGTGTCAAGCTTAGTAGTGCGTCAAATTTTTCCCTTCTTGGCTTCTAAAACTTGCACACACAAACAACAACAAACAAGAACAAGGTTGTAAACAAAACAATGATGAAAAAGATTTAAACCGTGCACGCACAAAAACAAGAGGTGTTTGAAACTTGAAACCACTGAAGCTTCAAAGCTTCATCGCCTTGAAAAACATATGAGTAAGCAAAAACCACCATAATAGTTCAGTCAAGGCATGACATTGCTCACTTGAACAAAACGATGGCAACAAAAGCTTGCAGGTTCTTTATGATGGTGATGACAACAACCAACATTGGACTTCACCACTCTAGTTTTTTGCACATAAAATGACAAAGGGGAGCAAGACGACACATAACACCAACCATCACAAACACATGAACACCAAACAACGATGGGAGCAAGACCTTGAAGGGGTAAAATACTAACTTGCTCACATGAAGACAACATGAAAAAGGATGATGGCAAGATCCAACGGTGATGGCACATAGTAAAAACAAATGAAGGAGTTGTTGCACACACAAGTAACTCCCTTCCTAACCCTAACATGTTTACACGAATATTTCACAACCCTAATTTTTTACACGGGGTCATGTAAGTACATATATATTTTTTATACTGCCCACATGTAAGTGTTAAAAAAAACATTTACATGCTAGCAATGTAAGTGTAAATGTATAAAAAATTGGCATGTAAGTGTAAATCATTTACACTTACGTGAATTATACACAATCTATATATGGCCATTGACACTTACATGCACAACACTAATTAGTACCTAGTGTGATAAAAGTTGGTAAAAAATAAGATCCCAAATATAATTTAGAAGTAAAAATTAAACACAAAATTTGAATATGTCAATTCGCAAACATTAATATCTAATAATTGGATAATTGGGATCCCATTTCATTCGAGCATTAGACATAAGACCTAGTATTGAATATTTTTATACTCTCCAAATATATTGTAAATGGTTCATGTATGTATTTTAATTAAAATAACATCGCACTTGAATTAGAATGAACCACATGGGCAATTGAAAAAATTGTAACAATTTTTTTGGATATGATTTATCTTTAGGAAACAAATCTTGGATTTGTATTGTCATATATGTGGGATGTATGTGATTCAAGATAAATACTTGAAGAGGGCTATTCAAGTCCACCCTTGCAACAAATTTGTAGCATCTCAAAGTTGATGATTTTTACAAAATTGATAACCATGTGGTAAGTTTTAAAAACATTATGTGAATAAGAAATGAATTATGTGTTACGAATTTTTGACTACTTATTAGTTAGGGATGATGTTCTCGTAATGGAGCTTAGAATATTTTCATCCATTTTATTCTAGTAATGTTACCATGGATGGATGATGTCTTATTAACAACTCTTACGTTACAAATGATTATTCACTAAATTATGAATATTCTACAACTTAACAATAAAACCTTAATCATGTTACAATTTTCTTATCACTTGCAAGTTACATCATGTTATTCTATTATGGTACAACATATAATCGTGAATTGGATGTTTGTCAACAAACACAACATTTGGATTTTGAAAATAAAACAAGAAAATCCATGTTTTCCCCATTGCCTTGTGTTGGTGGATTTTATTGGCTCTACCTATAGGAAAGAGATCATGCATTGGTGTTGGATTTCAACATAGAATTTTATCTCAAACTTGACCAATGTGTGAGTGACATTTGAAGTTTTCTGTGTGCATATGATGGATGAGCATGTTCCTTAGAAGTATGTGCATCCAAATGAAAAGTTCTAGATCTAGGAAGGCAAGTTTTTAGATTGAGGTTGCAACCTATCGTAAAGGATAAAGTCATTTAGTGATGCGTTACTTGTTGAATGTTTTTTGAAACACAATAGTAGATTCAACTAACACGTTGTTAGTAATACTCCCAAGTCAAGCCTAGTGACAAAGGACAAGGTAAAGCTTTCATCTACACACCAATGGGTTTGAAATTTGACCCCAAAACCTTTGTGTTACCAAAAAAAAAGGGCCATACCACTAAATCATACCAATGGGACAATTGTGGGTTGCTTTCAATGGCTATTCTAGTTTTTTTTTAATTAAAAAAAACATTATTATTTATTGGTTATATGATATGAATGTCCTCCTTTCTTCTTGTTTTTGGTTCATTAGGGGATCTTCACCCTCTCAAGAGTATGTCATTATATATTTTGGTTATAATCATCAAATTTTGCATGTTTTTTATTAGGTAGGTTCAAGTCTAAATTCTAAGTTTCTAAGGTATCAACATATTGTTGGAATTTCCATTAAAATTAGACCAAGTAATTGACCTTTTTAAAAAATAAAATAAAACTTGAACTTATGGTCAAAACCTATTGGTAACTAATTTTTAAATGAATTGGGACTAAGGTAAGCTGGTCGGTGTTCAAAGGAATAACAATTCAATTATAAGGGAGCGAAGGAATAAAAATGGAGTTCAAAAAGAATTCATGGATTACCTCTTGATGCATCCAACCCAAGTTGAATTGTTGAAACCCATGGAGATATGAACAAGATATGGGCATGCAAATTTGGGGGGGGCTCTTGGTTGAAAATGGAAAATCTCAAAACACATGAAGCCTTGTGAATGTGCCTTTTCTCTTTCATAACCAAACAACCAACAATTGGCAATTGTCCCACACATCTCTCGTCATCAAACACCATGAGCATGCAAATTGATCATTTTTTATAAAATGTTCCCATTTGTGTGTGTGGTTTTGATTTAAATTAAATCAATTACAAAATTGATGGAAATGGGTGTAACCATGTTTGCTAAACCTTAAAATCCTTAACACACATCTATGGTGCCAAAAATTGTGGGTGTGGTAGTTGCATTTTTTCAAAAGCTCCATATTGTACATTTGTGCCTTGGAGCTTCCTTGCTTTTCGAATTTTCTTCTCATGTGAAATTTTTGTCAAAGTTTTTTTTTCTCTTGTCGAGGTGATTGTGAAGCAACTCAAAATTGTTGGAAAATGCAAGCTTTGTTTTCCTCTTCTTAGTGTTGGTGTAGAACTCTTGTTCATGAAGCTTTTCTTTTTCCCAATTGAATTCAATGCTTCTTTTTTGTGTCTTTAGTCAAATGTAGCTACTAATCTAATTGTCTTCCTCTTCTTGCTATAGGAGCTTGTTTTGGTGAACTCATGTTCATGAATTTCTTCCTCTTCTTGGTGTTGGTACTCTTGTTCATGGAACTTTTTTCCCTAGTTTTTGTCAAACTTAAATGTTGATATAATCATCTTCTTTTTCATGTTGTTGGAAAACTCTTATTCACGAAGCTCGTCCTTTTCTTAATGTTCATATTCTTACTCATGGAACTCTTCTTCCGACTTTATGGTCAAACTTAGTTATTAATCTAATCATGTTCCTCTTCTTAGTGTTGGTGTTTTTGTCCATTAATTTTTTTTCTTGATTCGGTCCTTGTTAATTTCATCATCTTCTTCTTGGTGTTGATGTTTTTGCTCATGATGTTTTTTTTCCTAGTTTGGGGGTTTGCCCCCAAACTCTTATTTTGTTTATTATGGGTCAAAAGGATGCAACCTAGGTACAACATGCGTTTGCTGTTGAATTTTTTTCTTTTATTTATTGTTTCACCTTTTGTTGAGCTACTTAGGTTTCCCAAATTTTGACCCATATACTCAAATGGATTTGGTTGGAGGCTTGCTTGAAAATTGTCGTGAAAGAGTTCACCTACCAACTTTCTTACATTCATTGAAAACGAGTTTGAAAAAAACTATGTCCTATGGTGTCGTTCAAAAAAAATGTCTATTCATTAGTAAAAATCAACCAAAATGTAACCATTTTGTTTGCGACTACATGTGATTATTAGTCATTTGCAATTAGCTTTGAGAATATTTGCAACTATAGGATCAAAATTCAAACTTTTCACTATGAGAAATTATGTTTATAGAAATGTTGTTACCCTACAACTAGAGCTTTGAAACAATTAATCTATAACTATGTTACAACTTCCCATGGAAATATGGAAATTTTTAAAAAAAAATGTTACATTAGAAATTCATGGAGTTCTATTATAGATGTATATTAATTTCAAGATGGATTGTTATATGGATGAATGTATGCATCATATATAGCTTTGGTCAACCATGTTTGAGTTTGTCAACAAGTTGCATGAGAGTTGCATATGAAAATTATAATACAATTAGAATAAATGAAACACTCATTAGTAACTTCTTTGCAACTACTATATTGATTCGTTGTGCAACTACCCAAATACTAGTCATTTTAGGCTAGGCTACCATAACCTAGCCTAACATAACTAAAAGTTAATAATTAATAGTTAACCTAGGGTATTATTCAATAATAATAATAATAAATTTATTATACATTATTATTTAGATTCCAAATTAATAGTTGATATTATTGTGTATTAACTATTATGAACTATAATAGTTAGTGTACTTAGTAAATTAAATATGTTAAGGTAGAACTTGTCCATCATCAATCATTGGCCGGTTATTAAATGTTTTGGATTTATATTGTTTCTTGTCTATTTTGTGTGATGTAAAACACCGTGGGAACACCAAGGTAAGCTTTACATTATATGTTTCAACTTCAAAGGCAAATGAACAACATAGAAGAAACACAAGGAATGTCAAAATCACATATTGTGTGTTTTTTTTTAAAAATGAACCTTTATTTCTAAACCTTATATCTTTCTTGTTTCTTATTTGTTTTCAACAATTTAAAGTGTTATAGGCGTGTCAAGTTAAGATCTACATCAACTATTTGAGCTCCAAAGTAAATGAATGACATAAAAAAAACCATGAAGAAGGCGAATGTATTGAATCTTAAAATGTGAATTAGGCTAATCACCAAATATTGACCATGTTTACTTTTGACAACCATATCTTCTTCATTTTATGTCTTTTTTGAGCAATGGAGATGGCTATGGCTATGCTAAATCAAGGCTTGAAAAACCTTTTGCATTTGAAAGGCAAAAGGACAATGTATTAAAATTTAAAATCCTCTGAGAGTTTAAATGTTCATTCACTAACATGTCTTATAGTAGTTGTAAGTGAATTGCAATTAAGACACAACTAACTTTTTAATCCCATATTTTTTGTCATACCTTTCAAGTTTGTAAAATATATAACTAAATGCACTTGGAGTATTTTTTTTAAAATGACATTTGGAATAAACAAATAAAAAAAGGTTTGGCCATAAAGGTTAAACCCAAAATAAAATAAGGTTATCCTAATGACCTACCTACCTACCTAACCTAAGCCTATTTACCTATTTATTTAGGCCTAATTACTTACTTACTTAGCCTAGGAAATGTAGGTATTAATGTTTAGCTGCTTTAGGTTTAGCTACTTATTGACCTAAGTGTCATGTGTCAACATATTATTGGCCTTAAGTTGAATGATTTAAATTAAATTCAAAAAATATTAGATATTGAAACAAATTTAAAATTATCATGTGTCCATTGATGATTTGTTAGCTCATCATTGTCACATTAGCACATTGTTGTTTATGTAGTTGCAACATAGTGAGGTCTAAACATGATCAGGGTACCACATTTGAACCTTAAGGACTCACTCCAAGGACTTTGAAATTCACCTTTTTTTTCACATTTCCCATGACCTATCTTACATTTCACCTTTTTGTCTTATGTCAAATGAAATATTTTGTTCCAAATTTTATATAGGCCATTAAAATATCTATTTTTTTCATTTATGAAATTGAGAATAGTAAAATTTATCCAATGTGCGCCATGTTCTATCAATAGCCTAAAATTCCCAAAAATTTACAGTACAATATTGCATTTGATTCTTGTCAAATTCATAAATTTTATACACATTAACACATAATGTGTTTGTGATAAAAATCATGGGCCAAAAAAATAATTTTAGACATTTTTTATGAGTCCTTGAACCTTTTTTTTCCTCATGAGACAAAGTCTTAGATTTTCTTAAAGACTTGATAAGAATATTTAAACTTGTTCAAATTTGACATTCTATGCATAGAATACTCTCTTTTGTAATGTAAAAATAAAAATAACAAAATAACTAGCCTAGGTGCCATGTGACCTAATCTAGTAGAAGTGCCATATGGCCTAACCTACCTAGGACTATCTACCTACCTGCCTATTTCATAAGTTTCCATGTGGAAATTTTTGATAGGTTACCAAAATAAATACAATTATAATCATAAATGTGTGGAACATAAACTATATTTATACAATTTTGTCAAAGGTGTATTGTATTTGTTGATCACAAATGTCATAATTTTTTTGGTGATATCATTGTTGACATCATGTTGATTGCAATTCATTTGTGTTTGTGATTTGTTTAGGTGACTAATTTGTGAAAATGGTTGTAAAAAATTGCTTGTGATGAAAAAATAAACACAAACATTAATCATAAATTTTGACTTTTGTTCTACGGGTTGGTGTTTTATCCATTGAATTTTATTAAAGGACTTCCAAGTATTCTTTTGAAATCACAACATGCAATTGCAAATACTCTACTATGGGTTGTTTTAATCAAATGTATCTTGTAGGTAAATGGGGTAACAACAACAAGTTGTGTAAGTTCATCATCTCTTGGATTAAATCCTTTGAATTGTGGATTTCTTGTTCTAAGTTAGCTTTAAGATTATTTAAGTTAATGACATCTTCCTTTTTTTCAAATGCCATAATAATAAGCTATTACACATATCCACATAACAACATTGTTGCATATGTAGCTTAGTTGTAGGATTGAAATTAACACTTAAACTAAGAATTAATCCTATGTTAAAAAATTCAACAACTATAAATTGCTCCCCTCGTTGCTAGCTGCCATTAACATGTTCATTTGAATTGTAATCATCTTCACCTTCCCTTTTTTTAATGTTTACATTTGCTATTGTTGTGTAAAGGTTTGAAGGTTGTGTTCTATTGTCCATGACCCTAAGGTTTAAAGGCCATATCCCTATTGCCCTAAACCCTATTCTAATGTTATGTTTGGTTAGGGATTGGTCTAAGGCTTTGTCCATCTAGCAAGTGTAATTTTGAGTGGTTCATTTATTTTTTCCTAGCCATAGTTTCATCCTTTTCATTTTTGAATGTTATTTTCAAAGGTTTGAAATAAGAGACATCTAGTGGATAAAGTGCATGTGACATGTGAGAGGGGAAAATGATCATGTTTAAATCAAATTGTTAGACTTACTTCAGTGCATATAATATAACATGCAATCCATGTCCATACATAATTTACAAATCTCTATTAGTTTATGAAATCCCATTTAGAATATACGTTTTGAAGATGAAAAACTCTTGGAATTAGAAAACTTGTCATCCATGCTTTCTTCTCCATTGCCATACAAGTCCCCAATTTAAAGTTTGTTGTAGTCATCGCATAACCCTTCTCCCCTAAAGATGTAAAACCTTGGTAGAATCCATGATCCAAAAAAGAAGTAAAATATATATTTCATTGTTTAGCAACCTTCCTCATTGAATATGTTCAACTACATCCATGGCCTCTTTTAATGTTTGATTTGTCTATTTCTTTTTGTTTTTTTGTGGGAATTTATTAACTTTGGTGTCTTTGGTCTTTTGTTTGATGAAAGTAATGGTAGAAAGTTTTCCTTGTTGAATGTTGATTAGTCCAACATACCACTTCTTTGCCTATGAAACATATTTTAAGTTCACGATGGCCTAACCCTTCCTAACCCGAACCCCTAGCAACCAGGGGGTGTACAACTTGCACCCATTCCCTAATTTTCTTTAAATTATACCAAGATTTTTTTTTTTGGTTAGGTTGAGATAGTTTTGCTATGCATACTAATGCAAATTGCCATCTAATGATAGGAGAACATGGAAAAACTCAAAGTTTTCCCACTTTAAATTGACATTTGATGTTGTTGTGTAGGTTGTTGAATGAATTTCAATGTGCAATTGATGTGCACAATCTGAAATCTATGACTTTTTAACCTTTGTATACCAAAGTGTGTGATAATTAATTGTTGGACCCAACAAAAAGTGCAAAAATTGCTTGAACTTTTCATTGTAAATCTTATTTATGATATCAATCATCATTTCAACAATGCCATTTGAATTTTGTGAATGTGCATATATTTTCAGATGACATTTTTTTCCCTTTAAATGTTCTATTTTCATTTTTAAGATTGACTTGCCATATGCTTTACTTTTAAATTTGACCCTTTGTGTTCTACATGCTCTACTTTCACACTTGGAAGTTATCCTTTTATATGATGTGCCTTTAGATTTATATATTGTTTTCTAAACCAAACAAAAAAACCTTGCTTTTGCTCTACCTTCACGCTTTGAAGTTGTCCTTTTATACAATGTACTTTTAAATATGTCTTTTGCTATCTATATGTTGTTTTTTCAATTGGGGAAAAAACCTTGTTTCTATTTTATTTTAAGATTTGGATTTCTTAATTATACTCCATTCCTAAAGACAACTACATTAGAATATAGAAACTCTTTTCCAAGGTCATCAATCATTGTCTAAACTAGTTGATATGAAAACATATTTGAAAAATGAAATTGTTGGAAATCAAAGAGGTGGTGCTAGCATGAGTTATATTATAAAAAGAATCAAAATATGTAATTTTGGCGTGAACCCAAAGTGCTCAAGTTGCGAGGAAAAACCAAGGTGGGTTGCTGATTTGATTCCTTCTTTGATTTGTAGGATCCTAGGACAATATTGTGTTAGGGTTGTTTAATTGTTATTGCACAATTTTGTGCATTGCAAATTTGTTTTCATTAATTTTTTGTTGCATGCCTCTTAATGTGACAATCAAACACCCAAAATCAAATACTTTGTCAAATAAGAAATAATTGATGGGGGCAAAGCCCTAATTCTTAAATTGAAGGCACAAAGGGCGCATGCATCAAAAGCCAACCCAACGTTTTATTGGTTTTTATTAAGTTTAACATACGACAAAATATTACGAATTTTTTATTTAAAACTATTTTGAAAGAA
>Ga0116229_10001828_pt1 | contig 33977 bp, 31 predicted proteins | sample S1TSphgellanicum_3_FD_87313 | JGI IMG/M metagenome (GOLD analysis project Ga0116229, IMG submission 87313) | Host-associated microbial communities from peat moss isolated from Minnesota, USA - S1T2_Fc - Sphagnum magellanicum MG | ecosystem: Host-associated > Plants > Peat moss > Unclassified...
AGGATCGGAAGGTATCGCTTGCCTTCGAGGTCTTTGAGGATGACGACCGGGTCGTGGGTCATCAGATCGATCCCGAGTTTGTCGACCTTCATCTGCCGCATTGGTACTTCTAGGTATCCGACGCACCAGGAACGATTCCTGTGGTGGCGGCGGAGGCGGAAGGGAAAGCGCGCGGCGAACACGCGCCCGCTGTGGCTTTATCATGCGGGATCGTCGGGCTGCCCAACGTCGGCAAGTCCACCATTTTCAACGCGCTCACGCGCTCGGCGCAGGCCCTCGCCGCGAACTACCCGTTCGCGACGATCGAGCCCAACGTCGGCGAGGTCCCGGTCCCCGATCCGCGGCTCGAGGTGCTGGGCGACATCACGAAGACGCAGAAAATCGTCCACGCGACCATGCGGTTCGTCGACATCGCCGGCCTCGTGCGCGGCGCGTCGAGCGGTCAGGGGCTGGGAAACGCGTTTCTCTCGCACATCCGTGAGACGGACGCGATCGCGATGGTCGTACGCTGCTTCGTCGACGACAACGTCACCCACGTCGAGGGCGCACCCGACCCGCTGCGCGATATCGAGATCATCGGGCTCGAAATGGCCCTCGCCGACCTCGCGACGCTCGGCCGGCGCCAAGACAAGCTCGCTCGCGAAGCGCGGGCCAATCCCAAACTGGCCCCGCAAGTCGACGCCCTCAAGCGGCTGATCGCGGCGCTCGAGGACGGCAAAGCCGCGCGCACGTTCGCGCCGGATTCACTCGAGGCGGAGGTCGCGCGCGAGTCGTTTCTGCTCACCGCGAAACCGATGCTTTACGTCGCGAACGTCGACGAAGCGCAGATCGCGGCGCCGGGCGAGATGGCGCAGGCGGTCTTCGCGCACGCGAAAAGTGAAAACGCGCGCGCGATCGCCTTCTCCGGCAAGATCGAGTCCGAATTCGCCGGGCTCACGGATGCGGAAGCCGCCGAGTTCCGCGCCGACTACGGCATCCGCACCGGCGGCCTCGATCAGCTCATCGTGCAAGCCTACGATCTGCTCGGTCTGATGACGTTCCTGACGGCCGGCGAAAAAGAGACCCGCGCCTGGACGATCGACCGCGGCACCAAAGCTCCGCAAGCCGCCGGAAAGATTCACTCCGACATCGAGCGCGGCTTCATTCGCGCCGAATGCATCACCTACGACGATTACGTGCAGTACAAGACGCTGGACGCGCTGCGTTCCGCGGGCAAGATTCGCAGCGAGGGCAAGGAGTACGTGATGCAGGAAGGCGACGTCGTCGAGTTCCGCTTCAACGTGTGAGCGGCGTGGTTAGCGGTTAGGTGAAGAGCGCCAGCACGCTGTTGGCGTCGACGTTGTTGCTTCCCAAGACTTGGGTGCCGATCGCCTCGAGAATCTGGTCCTTCGTGTAATCGGTGACGGTCGCGCCGATGTTTGCATCGAGGATGGAGCTCGAGCTCGCCGTCGTCTGCACGGACGTGTTCTGACTGTTTGCGACCGCGTCGCCGAGCGCGACGATTTGAGCGCCGACTTGCGCGCGTGCCGTGCCGATCTGCTGGATCGCCTGATCGATGCGGAAGAGCGAGTCGTAGACGATGTAGAGGTTGTCGTAGTTCGTCGTCGTCGTCGTGTAGTTGGTCAGCGCGCCGGGCAGCACCGTGACGTTCTCGATGTCGAGTTGGTTCGTCGAAACGCCGGGGACGGTGATCGCGATCGTATCGCCTTCCTGATCGCCGACGCCGACGTCGAGCGCTTGCCCACCCGGAGCAAGGCGCGCGCCGGTGATTTCGTAGGCGTCGTAGACGCCGACGTCGTTCGCGGTAACGGTGTTGTAATCGAAATCTACCTCGCCGCGATTGTCGGGCGAGGGGTCGGGAAAGATCAGCCCGATGTTGGAGCCCGTAGCCGTCTGGGGATACGTTTCGTCCTGATTCGGGCCGAAGGTCGGATCGGTGCTGTAGGCGAGCTGGTTGTACCCGTACGTGTTATTGGCACTGTCGAACGAATCGACCCCGAACTCGACATAGGCGTCGGCAGGCGGCCCGTAGCCCGGATAGCCCGTCGTGAGATCGTAGAGATACGGCAGGCCGTCGGCAAGCGTTTCGCGAGTGTTGGGAACGCGCGGATTTTGCGGCGGCGTTACCTCGACCGCGGTCGCCGGCGTCGCGGGCGAGGTATCGAACGCCCCGTCGGTGAGATAGAGACCGTTGAATTGCGTCGTCGAGGCGACTTTGTTGATCTCGAGTTTGAGTTCTTGGACTTCGGCGTCGATGTCTTCGAGATCGGAATGCGAATCGAAATCGTCCTCCGACTCGACACACAGCGAGCGGATCCGCTGCAGCAGCGATTCGACCGTGGCGAGCGCGCCGTCGGCAACGCTGAGGGCGTTGGAAGCGGTCGTGATCTGTGCGGCGCCGGCATCGAGCCCGGCCGCCACGACTTGCAGCGAGGTTCCGATCGCCAGGCCGCTTGGATCGTCGGCGGCGGTGTTGACGCGTAGACCGGTTGAAAGGCGCGTCACGTCGGTCGACAGCCGAGACTGCGCGGCGTCGAGGTTCAGTTCGATGCGTGGGCTGATGCTTAGAACCGATCCATCGGCCAAGCCCGGTCCTCCATGGGTCGTGCTCGATTCGGGGCAACCCCCAGCGTCTTCCTAGGAAGCCGAGCGCCCGACGCGCTCCTGCGAGGAATCCTGCCGACAAGGCGTGGTTCCCGCCACGCGCGGACGCGGTGTCAGGCCACGGGAGCCCTCGTCCGCCGTTCGGAATTCCCTACGGAGTTTACCGATAGGCCAACGTCGGGGTAGGGGTTTTCGACGTTTGTCCTAAAGGGCCAGGACGGCATTTAGGAGGCCAGATACCGATGTCTACTGCCGTGCGCGAAGTCAGCGTCTTCGGAGACGCCATCGCCTATTTCAACGAGGCGGCCGCGCTGCTCAATCTCGACGAGGGGATGCGCGCCATCCTCACCCACCCCTCGCGGCAAGTCATTTTTTCGATCCCGTTTCAACGCGATTCGGGCCAGATCGAAGTCTACACCGGGTACCGCGTTCAGTACAATTTCGCGCGCGGGCCGGCCAAGGGCGGGATCCGGTTTCATCCGGGCGTGACGCTCGATGAAGTCACCGCGCTGGCGTTCTGGATGACCTGGAAGTGCGCCGTGGTCGATCTGCCGTTCGGCGGCGGCAAGGGCGGCGTCACCTGCGATCCGACCACGCTCTCGAAGAGTGAACTCGAGCGGATCACGCGGCGCTACGCGGCCGAGCTCGTCGAGATCGTCGGCCCCGATAAAGACGTCCCGGCGCCCGACGTCGGCACGACGCCGCAAACGATGGCGTGGTTCATGGACACCTACTCGATGCACGTGCGGCAGAACGTTCCCGGCGTCGTCACCGGGAAGCCGCTCGAGATCGGCGGCTCGCGCGGCCGCGTCGAGGCCACCGGCCGCGGCGTCTCGCTGTGCGCGCTCGATGAGATGGAGCGCCACGGCATCAAGCCAAAGGGCGCAAAGGTCGTCGTGCAAGGCTTCGGCAACGTCGGGTCGATCGCCGCGAAGATGTTCGCCGATGCGGGCTGCACGATCGTCGGCATCTCCGACGTGACCGGTGCCTACGTCAATCAGAAGGGCATCGATATCGACGGCGCGATCGCGTACGCGCAGGAACACCATTCACTCGACGGCTACCGCGGCGGCGACAAGGTCTCCAACAACGTGCTGCTGGAGCAAGAGTGCGACGTGCTCGTTCCGGCCGCGCTGGAAAAGGTGCTCACGGTCGAGAACGCCGCGCGGATCAAGGCGAAGTTGATCGTCGAAGGCGCCAACGGTCCGACGACGCCCGAAGCCGATCGCATCTTCAAAGAGAACGGGATCATCGTCATCCCCGACATCGTGGCCAATGCCGGCGGCGTCACGGTCTCCTACTTCGAATGGGTCCAAGACCGTCAGGGCCTGTTCTGGAAAGAAGCGGAAGTCAACGAGCGGCTCAAGGATCAGCTGATCACGAACTTCCACGACGTGCGGCGCGTCGCGCAAGCCCGCAATATCACGTATCGCACCGCGGCGTATATGGTGGCGATCGAGCGCGTCGTCGCGTCGCTCAAGGTGCGCGGCGTCTACGCCTGAGGCGAGAATGCTGCAACGCTTCGAGAACGGGGCTCGCGACGCGAGTCCCGTTCCTGTCGTCCGGCATGCGGGTATGCTGAGACCGAGATGATTCGCACGGCCGCCGTCTTCGGCTTCGCGTTCGCGATGAGCGCGACGCCCCAGGGGTGCAGCGGCGACGCGGGGGGCGGTCCGGTGCCGTCGTCCACGCAAGGGGCGCTTTTCGCGTCGGGGCCGATCTCGCTGTCGTCGACGGCCATCTTTTTCGGCGCTCCCGGCCTCGCGCGCACGATCGAAGTTCGCGATCCGAATTATCACGGGACCTTCACGGTCAGCGGATGTTCGGGGATCGCGAGCTACGGCAACGTGGAGAGCGGCGAACTGACGGTGACGGCCGTTGCGGCGAATGCCTGCACGCTCACGATTCGCGACGCCGCAGGTCACGAGGCGGCGATCGCCTTGACCGTGTCGACCCTGAACGCGCAGGCGCTCTAGGCGCTCTCGCTCTCCGGGCACACCGGAACGAACTCGACCCAGCGTTCAGCCCAGTCCGAGATCTGGTGAAGGATCGGGCCGAGGCTCTCGCCCGATTCGGTGAGGGTGTAGGTCACGCGAACCGGCCGCTCATCATGGACCGTGCGAACCACGATCCCCTCGCGTTCGAGTTCCCGCAGCCGCTCGGTGAGCAACCGGTCTGAAAGACCCGGGACCGCGCCCAGCAGCTCGTTGAAGCGGCGGGGGCCGTTCATGAGGATGCTAATGATCGCGCCGATCCAGCGCCGGCCCAGGAGTTCGACCGCGTAGTGGAAGCGGGGGCAGACGCTCGACGCTTGAGGGTTCTCGACGGACGGGTGCGCCGGTTCGATGGGCGTTTCACGGATATGGGTCTGATTCATCGGGACGATCCTATGAGGCTACTTGACGTAAGTTTACCACCGGCGCTATACTATTGCCAACCTACAAAAAGTATGTCCTACGCGGCGGCGGGCGTGGCGGAACTCGCCGGCGGGCTCTTCATCGCGCTCGGCGTGCTGGGACCGATGTTCGTCATCGCGACGATGATCGTTGCGATTTCCGTCCATTGGCCGGCCGGCTACTTCGGACAGAACGGCGGCTACGAGCTCGCATTTGCTCTACGCGCTCTTCGGCCTCGCATTCGCCTTCGTCGGCTTCGGCGCGTACTCGATCGACGCGGTCAGCGGCCTGCAAACATTTTTTACGCCGCTCGTCGACGGCGTTGTGGTGGGGCTGGGGATCATCGGCGGTCTCGCGAACGTCGCGATACGCCGCAAACCCGCTCCGGTGCCTGCGCCCGGGAGCTAACGAGCACGATCTGATCCACTTCGACCTCGTCCAACTTCTCGTCGGCCTCGTCCTCGGCGCTCTCATCGGCGCCGCGGGCGGCCTGTTCGGAATCGGCGGCGGGCTCTTGGCGATCCCGATTCTCGGCTTGTTTTTCGGCCTGGATCAACAACACGCGCAAGGGACCGCGATGGTCATGGTGGCGCCGAACGTGCTGATCGGCCTCTCCAACTATGCGCGACGCGGAAAGATGAATCTCCGCATCGCCGTCGCGCTCGCGCTCTCGGCGGTCCCGTTCACGTATCTCGGCGCGCACATCGCAACGCACATCGCCAGCGCCTCGCTGCGGCGCGGGTTTGCGATTTTCCTGATCGCGATCGGCTGCGTGTTCGCGTGGCGCGCGCTGCGCGGCAAACCGTCGACGGCCGCCGATGAGAAGAAGACGCCGTGGCCGGCCGCAATCCCGATCGGGATCAGCGGGGGAATGTTGTCGGGAGTTTTCAGCGTCGGCGGAGCGGTCTTTGCCGTGCCGGTGCTTTCGATCGTCTTCGGTATCTCGCAGGCCGCCGCACAAGGGCTTGGTCTTGCGCTGGTGGCGCCGGGGACGCTGGTCGGCTTGTATGCGTACGTCATCGCCGGCGATGTGGATTGGCCGCTCGCGATCCCGCTCGCAATCGCCGGGATGCTCTGCGTCTCGTACGGCGTCGCGCTCGCGTACAAACTCCCCGAGAAAACGCTGCGGCTGTTATTCGCGGCGCTCATTTTCCTGAGTGCAGCCGCGCTCTGGTTCAAGGTCTAGCTCGACCCGAAAAGCCTCGAGTTTCCAACGTGTCTTAGAGCGCGCGAGAGTGTCCTCCACCACGCTAGAGCGTCCTAGAATGTACTGTTGCGTCCTAGAATGTGCTGTTGTGTCCTAGAATGTGCTTTTGCGTCCTAGAGTGTGCTGTTGCGTCCTAGAGTGCGCTGTTGCGTCCTAGAGTGCGCTGTTGCGTCCTAGAGTGTCATGCTGAGGCTCTCGAAGCATGGGCGCGAGAATCTCATGCCCATGCTTCGAGAGCCTCAGCATGACATTTTTCAAATGCCCCCACACCATTGGGCCGCGTCGTGCACCGAATCGCGCCGCGGTACGCGACTTACGTCCGCTTGTCGAGTTCCTGAACTTCTTGGGCTCGGTGCGGCGGAACGATTTGGTCGACGGATGCCTCTTGCAGCGGGGCGCCGGCGTCTTCGTAGGCTTTGAACCCGCCGCTGAGCAGCCGGACATCGGGGAACCCGCTGCGGCGGAAATTCTCGGCGACCTTCTCGAGCTGTTCGTCCGGGTCGCTCTCGCCGTACACGACGACGGGTTTATCCGTCGCGATCGGAAGCGCGAGTTTCTCGGCATCGATCAGATCGGATTGCGCGTAGCGAATCGCGCCGCGAATCTCGTGGCGGCCGGCGCGTTTGCCGGCGTTGACGATCGTGGCACCGTTTTCGCCCAATTGCAGCAGTTCATCGACGGTGATATTCATCGTGTGCTATGGTACCCAACGACATGAACGAACTCACCGGGAAAACGGTCCTCGTCACGGGCGCGAACCGCGGCATCGGCCGCGCGCTTGCCGACCGCTTCCTCGCCCTCGGCGCGACGCTGCTCCTCACGGCGCGCTCCGCACCGGCCCGTCAGCTGCTGGCGCGAGACTTTGCCGGCGCAGGCGAGCGCGTGCGCGTGTTCGGCTGCGACATCGCCGATCCGGACTCGGTGCGGGCCTTGCAGGCTGAGGTCGCGAGCGCCGTGTCGCAGCTCGATGTGCTCGTGAACAACGCCGGCGTTTTCGTGAAGACGGACCGGCTGATGTTCGCCGACGATGTGGATCCGCGCGTGCTCGAAGAGACGCTACGCACCAACCTGTTCGGAACGATCGCGATGTGCACGGCGTTCATCCCGTCGATCCCGCCGGGTGGCCGCATCATCAACGTCAGTTCGACGATGGGACAGCTCGGCGACGGCGGCCTCGAGCCGTACGCCGTCGCCTACTCCGTCTCGAAGGCCGCGCTCAACGCCTACACGACGGCGCTCGCCAACCGGCTGCGCGAGCGCCGGATTCTCGCCGATGTCGTGCATCCCGGCTGGGTGCAGACCGAGATGGGTGGACCCGGCGCGCAAATCTCACCCGAAGCGGGTACCGAGACGATCGTCTTCCTCGCCACCCGCCCGGCCGGTGAAACCGGCAAATTCTGGGATCGCAAGCGCGTCGTGGACTGGTAGGTTTTTCAGCGTATTCACAGCCCGGGCCCATCGGAGCGCAAGTCGCGGCCGCTATCCTAATCTCTCGCCGCAAGCGCTGATCGAACTCGCGCAGTTTCGCCGCCGGCGCGTCGATCGCCCGATCGTGCTGCAGTCGCCGAACATGCGAGTATTGCGCACCCTCAGCTCGGTCGGCTTCGACAAACTCTTTACGATCGAATTACGATCGAACGCGCGACGGCTACGCGTCGATCAGCTCCCGATGGCGGCCGCCTGCGCGCAGGCGCAAGGCGCTGACGATCGCGGCCGCGCTCGCGCAGCCGCAGGCGATCCAGAGCGTCACCGGGGTTGCGACGCGGGCCAGCGAGGTCAGCTGATGCGCGTCGCCGAGCGAGGCGCCGATCACGCCGAAGACGATCGCAACGAGCGCTGCGCCGAGCGTTTGCCCGAAGAGCCGGACCGTGGCGAGGATCCCGGACGCGCTGGCGGAGTCTTGGAGCGGCGCGCTGCCGAGCAGTTCACGATTGTTCGGCGATTGGAAAAAGCCGAATCCGAGCCCGCAGATCGCACCGCGCAGGACGATCTCGATGGTACTCGGGTGCGCGGGAAGCGTCGCATAGAGTCCGGTTCCGATCGCCATCACGGTCAGGCCGATCGTCGAGAGCAGGCCGGCACTGTACCGATCTGAGAGACGTCCGGCGATCGGTGCGACGATCGCGACCGCCAGCGGCCACGACGTGAGCAGCAGTCCGCTCTCGAACGGCGTCCGCCCGAGCGCGCTCTGAAAAAAGAACGGCAGCGCGACGTACGCGAGGCCTTGCGAGGTGTACGTCGCGGTCGAGGTGATCGATGAGAGCGTGAAGACCGGCGAGCGAAAGAGCGAGATCGCGAGCATCGGCTGCGGCAAGACGCGCTGCCGCTGCACGAATGCAACCAGCGCGCCGATGCTCGCGAGCAAGATCGCCGCGATCAGCCACGCCGCGTCGTGCCGTGCGAACCCGTCAACACCGTAGATCAGGCCGCCCAGGCCGAGCGCGCTCAAGACGATGCTCGTGCCGTCGATGCGCGCGCCGGAGCCCGGCGTCTTCGGCAACATGCGCAGCGCGTAGAAGAAGTCGAAGAGCCCGATCGGTAGATTGATGGCGAAGAGCCACGGCCAGGGCAGAAAATGCAAGATCGTGCCGCCGATCGTGGGCCCGGCGGCGGCGCTCGTCGCCACCACGACGGCCGAGATGCCGAGCGCGGTGCCGAGCATCGCGCGCGGGAAGATCGCGCGGTTGAGCGCCGGCGCGATCGCCATGATCGCCGCCGAGCCGACACCTTGCACGACGCGCGCGGTGACCAAGAGCGGAAACGAGTGCGAGAGCGCGCATGCGAGCGACCCGAGCGTGAAGAGCGCGATGCCGAAGCGGTAAATGCCGGAGATCCCGCGCGCGCTGCCGATCCCGGCGAAGGCGAGAATCGTCATCGTGACGGCGATCTGGAAACCGTTGACGACCCAGATCGATGCGGCGGCCGTCACGTGCAATTCGCGCGCGATCGTCTGCAGCGCCGTGTTCGCGATCGATCCGTCGAGTACGGCCATGACGGTACCGAGCGCAACGACGGTCACGGCGAACCAGCGCTGCGGCGATGGCAGCCCGTCTCGTACGTCGCTCACCGGAGGTTAGTGGAAGGCTTGCTCGGCGTGATACGAGCTGCGCGAGAGCGGGCTTGCGACGACCTGGCGGAATCCTTTGGATTCGCCGAGTTCGCGCAGCCGCGCGAACTTCTCCGGCGTGACGAACTCGACGACCTTGAGATGCCGTTTCGTCGGCTGCAAGTACTGACCCATCGTGAAGATGTCGACGCCGGCCGCGCGCGCATCGTCCATCGCTTGCTCGATCTCGTCTTCGCGTTCGCCCAGACCGAGCATCAGCGAGGTCTTCGTGTACTTCACTTTGCCGCTGCGATGCGAATGCGCCAGGATCGAGAGCGACTGCGCGTAGGTGGCGCGCCGGTCGCGCACGGTGGATTGCAGACGTTCGACCGTCTCGAGATTGTGCGCGAGCACTTCGGGTGCGGCATCGAGGACGATGTCCAGCGACGCGAGGTTACCGGCGAAGTCGCCGGTCAAGCACTCGACCTTCGCGCCCGGGGCTTTCTTATGGATCATGCGGACCGTGTTCGCGAAGATCGTCGCGCCGAAGTCGGCAAGATCGTCGCGGTCGACCGCGGTCAGCACCAGATACTGCCAGCCCAGTTCGGCGACCGCGGCGGCAACGCGCTTGGGTTCGAGCCAGTCGACTTCGCCCTTGGGCGAGCCCGTCTTCACGTTGCAGAAATGGCAGCCGCGCGTGCACGTATCGCCGAGGATCATGATCGTCGCGGTGCCGGCGCCCCAGCACTCACCGATGTTCGGACACATCGCCTCTTGGCAGACGGTGTGCAGATCGAGCCGCTTCACCTCGGCTTTGAGGTGATCGTAATTTTCGCCGCTTGGCAACGCGACTTTGAGCCACGGCGGCTTGCGCAGCGGCGGTTGGGGCGTGATCAGGTCCACGATCTCCATCAGCTCTATCCTAGCGACGCCGGGACGGCGAATTGGGTTGCATCGGACTCGCCTACCGGCACGAAGGTGAAGCCGAAGGAGCGCTCAACCGCCGCGAGCAGGGTGTCGCGCCCCTCCGCCCAGCTAACGGTTTGTCCGATTTGGGCCGAGATCGACGTGATGCCGAATTCGGGCGTCCCGCACGGGGTGATGAGGCGATCGTAGTCGAGGGCGGTCGAGACATTGAGCGCCAGACCATGCATCGAGGTCATGCGCTTGACGGCCAGCCCCACCGCGCAGATCGCGTCGCGCCCGACGTAGACACCGCGATGCTCTTTGCGGTGCGTCTCGCCGGCGATGCCGAACGTGCGCAGCGCGTCGATCACCGCACCTTCGAGCGCGCTGACGAGCGGGACGACCTCGCGAAAGCGCGGCAGCTTCATGATCGGATAGAGTACCACTTGGCCCGGGCCGTGATAGGTGACGTCGCCGCCGCGTTCCACTTCATGCACCGCGACGCCGCGCTGCGCGAGCAGACCGCGCGGCAAGAGCAGGTTCGTCTCTTTCGCGTTTCTGCCCAGGGTGACCACCGGATCGTGTTCGACGACGATCCATGTTCCGGGAGCACGGTCTTCGGCAACCGCGGCGTGCAGCGCGCGCTGCAGATCCCAAACCTCGCCGTACGAGCGACGTCCGAGATCCAGCAGGCGCATCGCGTGTTCCGTGGCGCTAGACGGCCGCGTGCTGCTTCGCGGGCTTGGGATTGGGGATGTGGATCGCTTTGCCGTGGATCACTTCGGCGGCATCGCCGATCGATTCCGTCAGCGTCGGATGTGGATGGATCGAGAGCCCGATGTCTTCGATCGTCGAGCCCATTTCGAGCGCGATCACGCCTTCGCCGATCAGCGATTCCGCTTGCGGTGCGACGATGTGCATGCCGAGGAGCAGGTCGGTCTTGCCGTCGGCGACGAGCTTGATCAAACCGTCCGTCTCGTTCATCGTGCGCGCGCGGCCCGAGGCGAGGAGCGGGAACTTGCCGATCTTGACCTCATAGCCTTTGGCCTTCGCCTCTTCTTCGGAGAGGCCAACGGTCGCGACTTCGGGATCGGTATAGACACAGTTCGGGATCGCGACCGGATCGAACGCCGACGACTTGTCGCCGGAGATCACTTCGGCCGCAACGACGCCTTGCTTCATCGCGCGGTGCGCCAGCAGCGGCTGGCCGCAGACGTCGCCGATCGCGTAGATGCCGGGGACGCTGGTGCGCATCTGCTGGTCGACGGCGATGAAGCCGCGCTCGTCGGTCGCAAGGCCGGCGGCGGCAAGGTTCAGCGAATCGGTAACCGGCCGGCGCCCGACGGCGACGAGCACCATGTCGAACTCACGCGTTTCCGGCTTGTTGTTGGTGGCCTCGCCGTTGATCGTCGCTTTGACGCTGTGATCTTTGAGCTTTTCGATGCCCTCGACTTTGGTGTTGAGCGCGATCTCGACGCCTTGTTTCTTGAGGATGCGGCCGAGCGTCTTCGAGATTTCGAGATCGGTGCCGGTGAGGATCTGCGGCATCGCTTCGACGACCAGCACCTTCGCGCCGAGGCGCGTGTACACGGTGGCGAACTCGAGGCCGATCACCCCGCCGCCGACCACGAGCAGATTCTTCGGGATGCGGCTGACCGTGACGGCGTCGTCGGAATTGATGATCGTGTCGCGGTCGCGCGGCCAGGCCTTCACGTCGATCGGCGCCGAGCCGGTCGCGATCACGATCGCGGGCGCGGTGTATTCATCCGTCGTGCCGTCGCGCTTCGTCAGCACGACCGTGGTCTTGTCCTTGAACGACGCATCACCGTAGGCGAACTTCACGTTGTTGGCTTTGAAGAGCGAGTTGACGCCGTCGACGTTGCCCTTGACGACCTTGCTCTTGAACGCCGCGACGCCTTCGCGGTCGACTTCCGCCTTCGGAACCTTCAGGCCGATCTCGCCGGCGTGCTCGATGTGGCGGACGACTTCGCCGACGTGCAGCAGCGCTTTCGTCGGGATGCAGCCCCAGTTGAGGCAGACGCCTCCGACTTCGTCGCGATCGAAACATACGACGTTCTTGCCGAGTTGGCCTAGGCGAATGGCGGCATGATAGCCGCCCGGTCCGGCGCCGATGACGAGCGCGTCCGCGCTGATGGTTGCCACGAATGAATTCCTTTCAAAGGCGCGCCGCGAGTGCGGCACCGGCCCTTGTTTACGACTGAAAAACAGGTCCCAAGGGTTTCGCCCCCCGTGTCGCCGCCCCCGGGTGGCAACCCCGTTTTCATGTCATCCTGAGCCGCACCGTGTCATCCTGAGCCGCACCGTGTCATCCTGAGCCTTGTCGAAGGATGGGCATGCGATCATGACGCCAGCCCCGGCCACGTTATCGGTGGGGAACGGCCCGGCTGCCAGGCCCATCCTTCGACAGGCTCAGGATGACACGGTGCGGCTCAGGATGACACGGTGGCGGCTCAGGATGACCTTGCGCCTCGCGCAACGCGCCGGTTGGAGAGCGCAGAGACGCCGCCGTCGTGGGCTTGCTTGGAGTAGCCGTCGGTGAGGGTTTCGAGATACGCGATCACGTCGTCGATGTCGCGTTCGCTCCAGATCGGGCGCTCGCCGCGTTTTTGGCCCAGCGGCCGATCGATCGTGTCGACGTTGGTGCGGTAGCGAGCCGGGAGATCGTCGAATTTCTCGATCGTGCCGTGTGGCCCGGCGGGGTACCACTTCTGCGGATCGGTGTCGCGCTGCACGTAGAACCGCAGCGCCTCTCGCAGCGTGTGAAAGCGTCCGTTGTGAAAGAACACCTGCCGCGTCGCGACGTTGCGCAGCGTGGGTGTTTTGAAAAGCCCGCAGTAGCCGGCGACGGAGGATTGGTCGGTGCGGATCGGGCCGCACAGGCCGAGGTCGAAATAGCGCGGATTGCGGTTGGCCGGGATCGCCTCGTTGCGCGGAACGCCGAGCGCCTCGAACTGATAGTCGGTGAAGACCGGATGTGCGCCGTTGGCGCCTTTCTGATCGAGGTGGCAGATCATGCATCCGCCGCCGCGCGGATCGTCGAAAAGCCGCTTCCCGCGCGCTTCGGCGGCGCTCAGCGTCGCGGCGCCGTCGAGATAGGCGTCGTACTTGCTCGTGAACGGATGGAAACTCGGATCGGTGAGCTCGAAGCGTTCGATGGCGTAGCGGGCCGCGGCGGACGCCGCGCGCGCGTCATCCAGCACGTCCGCGCCGAAGAGCGTGCGCAGCGCGGCGGCATACGGCGCGGCGCGCAGTTTGGAAGCGATCGCCCCATCGTCGCGGTTCGCCATTTCGTTTGGGTTGATGAGCGGGAACGATGCCTGATCGCGCAGCCGGTCGAAGCGTCCGTCCCAGCTGAAGCCGCCGGCCGGGGGCTCGTTCTCGACCAGCCGTTCGGCGAGACTTACGGACTGCTCGTGAAACCAGATCGGGGTGCGATTGAGGGTGTAGCGCAGCGACGGGACGGCGCGCGTTCCCGGCTGCCGTCCGTCCGCGCCGCCGAATTGAACCGCTTGCGCGTTCGGCGGTCCGTAGGCGTGGGCCGGACTATGACAGCTCGCACACGACTCGTGTCCCGACGCCGAGAGCGAGGGATCGAAGAAGATGCTGCGTCCTAGCGCGGCGACGGCACGATCGTCGGCGGGCATGGGCGAGATCGAGCCTGCGCTCGCGCGATGCGCGAGCGGCGCGGCGACGAGTGCGGCGAGCAGCAGCGTTCCCGCGATCGCTGCCCGCCGCACGAATGGGTCGCTCACTGGTTCGTGAAGACGTCCGATCCGAAGGTAGCCAGGCCCGAGGCCGCGGCATAGCCGAGATGCGAGAGCCCGAAGATGTTCTCGATGCTCGCCAGGGTGGAGTAGTGGTTGTACGGCGTGGTCGAGACCGTGCCGGGTTTGATGTATTTCGAGAGCAGGACCGCGCCGACCAGATCGCCGCCGTAGCTTCCTTTGACGAGATTGATCGTTTCCGGACCGTCGGCGATCGACTGCGTCTGCGGGAACGCGCCGAGATTCGGGCCTTCCTGTTGGCCGCAGCAGGTCGCACCGGACCACGAAATCGTCTCGGTCGCGCCGCTGGCCGCGACCGTCGAATAGTCGCTCTCGTCGAACGTGATGATGAGCAGACCGTCTTTTTTGTATGCGGGAGAATTCACGATCGCCGGGACCCACGTTTGCAAGAACGTGTTGATACGGCTGAGTCCGCCCGGTTGACCGTCGATCGCGCACGGCGAATCGTGGCCGTCGTCGCAAAGGTTCGGCGTGATGAACGTCAGGTTCCGCGTCGTCGCAACCGAGGTCAGATCTTGACCGAGATTGTTGACGAGGTTGACCACGTTCGATGCGCACGATGCGGAATCGATGATCGAATGAAAGTACATGAAGGGGTCGTGGCGCGTCGCATACGCATCGCCGCCCGGGATCGCCGCGGTGGGTGCTTCGGCGGTTTGCGTTCCGTCGATCGTGCCGACCGCCGGATGACCGCAGGTCGCGCTCTCACGGGCCGGATCGTTGCCCATGTCGCCCATGTAGCCGCGCCACGTCAGGCCCGCCGCGGACATCTGATCGGCGAGGGTGAGGACGTTCGCGGGATAGATACAGCCCGTTCCCTGAATTTGGTTCATCGACGCCACGCCCGTTTGCGTGATCGTGTCAAAACCGGTCGTGCAGTCGTTGTCCGTTTGCACGGTCGGCGATTCACCGCTGATGAACGAAATGTAGTTGTCGAGGCTGACGTGCCCTGTCCCGTAGTAGTTCTGGAGCAGCGCGCCCTGCGCGGTCAGCGTCTGCGCGAGATACGGTGCGGCCGACTTCGCCGAGAACGTTTCGGCGTATGATTTGTTTTCCAGCATGATGACGAAGACATGACCGATCGAACCCGTCGCCGCCGATTTCGCTTGTCCGGTTTGCGGGGTCGAGGACGCAGCGGTGCTGCCGCCGGCGCAGGCCGAAAGAACGGCCGCGCAGAGAAAGGCGCCCGCGATACGACGCAGACGCTCGATATGATGAGCGAACATGACCGCATCATACGGTCCGCAAGGTTATCCTGGCTTTACCGTAGGTTATCGCCGCTTTAACGCGAGGGCATGAAGGCGTTCGTGCCTTCATTTTAAAGAAGCGTCCGCCGCATGTCTGCAAGAACCGACGCGAGGAACGTGGCAAACCGCGCGGCGCTTGCGCCGTCGATGACGCGGTGATCGTAAGAGAGCGATAGCGGCAGGATCGTGCGCGGCACGAACGCCGCACCGTCCCAGACGGGCCTGACCGCGCTGCGGCACGCGCCGAGGATCGCGACCTCGGGGGCGTTGATGATCGGGGTGAAATACGTGCCGCCGATCCCGCCGAGCGATGAGATCGTGAAGGTTGCGCCACCCATGTCGACCGGGCCGAGTTTTCCATCCCGCGCTTTTGCGGCAAGGGCGCTCGTCTCGCGGGCGATGTCCAGGATGCCCTTGTTGTCGGCGTCGCGGATCACCGGAACGACGAGGCCGCCCGGCGTGTCGGCAGCGAAGCCGATGTGCCAGTAGTTCTTGCGGACGAGCTCGTCGCCGTCGAGCGAGGAGTTGAAGTTCGGGAACGCCTTGAGCGCGGCGACCGACGCTTTGATCAAGAACGCGAGCATCGTGACCTTCGCGTCTTTTTGCTCGGCGTTGATCTGTTTGCGGAACGCTTCCAGTTCCGTCACGTCGGCATCTTCGTTCTGCGTGACGTGCGGGATCATCACCCAATTGCGGGCCAGATTCGGGCCCGAGAGCTTTTGGATGCGCGTCAGCGGAACGCGTTCGATCGGGCCGTACTTCGCGAAGTCGACCTTCGGCCACGGCAGGAGGCCGAGGCCCGCGCCGGTGCCGACTCCCGAAGCCGTGCCGCCACCGGTGACGGCGAGGCTGCCTTTGACGAAGTTCTGGACGTCGTCGCGCGTGATGCGGCCGTTCGGGCCGCTGCCGGCGACGCGTGTCAGATCGACGCCGAGCTCGCGAGCGAAGCGGCGAATCGCGGGGCTGCCGTGAACGGGGCCGTGCGAGGCGCTGCCGTTGCGTGAGGTACCGTTGGCGGAGGGCGTACCGGCGGGCGGATGCGCGGAGACGACCGGCGCGCTCGTGGGCGCGGTGTTCGGTGATTGAACGGTCGGCGTGAGGGACTGCAGCGCGATGGGCGGCGCGACGGTCGGCGTCGGCGCACCGGCGCTCGCCGTCCGTGCGAGCGTTGCGATGACGGTGCCTTGCGAGACTTTGTCGCCGACCTTGAGGTGCACGTCGCGGATCACGCCGCCGCTGGTGGCGGGGACTTCCATCGTCGCTTTATCGGATTCGAGTTCGATCAGCGGGGCGTTCGCGTCGATGGTGTCGCCGGGCTTGACGAAGATCGAGACGATCGGAACGTCGTTGAAGCCGCCGATGTCGGGGACCGTCAGGGTGATGACTTCGTCGCCGGCGGAGGGCGCCGATGGGGCGGCCGGAGTGGCGGGCCCATCCTTCGACAGGCTCAGGATGACATTATCCGGGACGGTCGTGGACGGCGCGGGGGTCGCGACGGGGGCGTCGGCGGAGTCGACGCTCGCGATCACGGTGCCTTGTGAGACTTTGTCGCCGACTTTCAACTTCAGTTCGGCGATCGTTCCGGCGGCGGTTGCCGGAACTTCCATCGTCGCCTTGTCGGATTCGAGTTCGATCAGCGGCGTGTCCTTGCCGATCACGTCGCCGGGCTTCACGAGCACCGAGATGACGGGGACGTCGTTGAAGCCGCCGAGGTCGGGGACGAGCAGATCGACGCGTGCCATCAGACGCTCACCGGGCTGGGCTTCTCGGGATCGAGTTCGTATTTCGCGATCGCTTCGGCAACGCGCGCGCGTCCGATCTGGCCTTCGTTTGCGAGTTGCAAGAGCGCAGCCACGGCAACGTAGCGCCGATCGACCTCGAAGAACGACCGCAACTGTTTGCGCGTATCGCTGCGGCCGAATCCGTCGGTGCCGAGCGCGTGGAAGGCGCGCTTCCCGACGTAGGGCCGGATCTGGTCGACGAACGTCTTCATGTAATCGCTCGCAGCGGTCACCGGCCCCGCATGTCCGTCCAGCATCGTCTCGACGTACGAGCGCTTCGGTTCCGCCTCCGGATGCAACAGGTTGTAACGGTCGACTTCCATGCCTTCGCGCCGCAGCAGCGTGAAGCTCGTTGCGCTCCACACGTCGGCCGCGACGCCGAAGTCGTCGCGCAGTAGATCGGCCGCGGCTTCGACCTCGCGCAAGATCGCGCCCGAGCCCATCAACTGCACGCGCGGCATCTTCTTGCCGCCCTCCGCGGCATGCAAGAGATACATCCCCTTGAGGATCCCCTCGTCGCTGCCGTCGGGTTTCGCGGGATGATGGTAATTCTCGTTGAGGGTGGTGATGTAGTAGAAGACGTCTTGTTGCTCGCGGATCATGCGGCGCAAACCATCTTGCATGATCACCGCGATCTCGTAGGCGTACGTCGGGTCGTACGGCACGCAGTTGGGGATCGTCGAGGCGATCAGGTGGCTGTGGCCGTCTTCGTGCTGCAGGCCTTCGCCGTTGAGCGTGGTGCGGCCCGAGGTGCCGCCGATGAGAAAGCCGCGCGAACGCATGTCGCCGGCCGCCCAGATGAAATCGCCGATGCGCTGGAAACCGAACATCGAGTAGAAGATGAAGAACGGGATCGTCTGCACGCCGTGCGTCGAGTACGCGGTTGCGGCGGCGACCCACGATGAGATGGCACCCGCTTCCGTGATGCCCTCTTGCAAGATTTGGCCGGTCTTGTCTTCGCGGTACCACATCAACTGATCGGCGTCTTGCGGACGGTAGAGTTGGCCCCCGCCCGAGTAGATGCCGATCTGCCGGAACATCCCTTCCATGCCGAACGTACGCGATTCGTCGGCGACGATCGGTACGATGCGCGGCCCGAGTTCTTTGTCGCGCACGAGTACGCCGAGCCCGCGCACGAACGCCATCGTGGTCGAAATCTCGCGGTCGCCCGAATCTTGTAAGATCGCATCGAACGCCGGCAACTCCGGCACCGCCAGCGGCTTCTCGACGTTGCGCCGGCGCTGCGGCACGCTGCCTAGCGCCGCGATCCGTTCTTTGAGATAGTTCGCTTCGGGCGAACCCTCGGCGGGACGGATGAACGGGACTTCTTCGATCTGCGCGTCGGAGAGCGGGATCGCGAAGCGATCGCGGAACGCGCGCAGTTGCTCGACGACGAGTTTTTTCTGCTGGTGCGCGACGTTCATCCCTTCGCCAGCGCTCCCGAGGCCGTAGCCTTTGACCGTCTTCGCAAGGATCACCGTCGGCTGGCCGACGTGATCCGTCGCGGCCTTGTACGCCGCGTAGACTTTGTACGGATCGTGACCGCCGCGATTGAGGCGCCAGACGTCGTCATCGCTCATCTCCGCGACCAGGCGCGCCGTTTCGGGATATTTGCCGAAGAAGTTGTCGCGCACGAACTTGCCGTCCCGCGATTTGAGCGTTTGGTAATCGCCGTCGACCGTCTCGCCCATCAACTGCACGAGTTTGCCGGTCGTGTCTTTTTCGAGCAGCGGATCCCAGCGCCGGCCCCACAGCACCTTGAGCACGTTCCAGCCCGCGCCGCGGAAGACGCCTTCGAGTTCTTGGATGATCTTGCCGTTGCCGCGCACGGGCCCGTCGAGGCGCTGCAGGTTGCAGTTGACGACGAAGATCAGATTGTCGAGCCGCTCGCGCGCCGCAAGCGCGAGGCCGGCCAGCGCTTCGGGTTCATCGCATTCGCCGTCGCCGAGGAACACCCACACCTTGCGTCCGCTCGTATCCGCGAGACCCCGATCGTGCAGATACTTCATATAGCGCGCTTGATAGACGCCTTGCAGCGGCCCGAGGCCCATCGAGACGGTCGCGAACTGCCAAAAGTCCGGCATCAACCACGAGTGCGGATACGATGCGAGCCCCTTGCCGTCGACCTCGCGCCGGAAGTACTTGAGCTGTTCTTCGCTGATGCGGCCTTCGAGGAACGCGCGCGCGTAGACGCCCGGCGAGCTATGGCCCTGGAAATACACGAGGTCGCCGCCGTGCGTCGCCGACGGCGCGTGCCAGAAGTGATTGAACCCGACGTCGACGAGCGTTGCCGCGGACGAGAACGTCGCGACGTGACCGCCGAGGTCGGCGGCTTCCTTGTTCGCGCGGACGACCATCGCCATCGCGTTCCAGCGCACGTAATGGCGCAGGCGTTCTTCCGTGTCGTGATCGCCGGGGAAGGGGGCTTGGCGGTCCGGCGGGATCGTATTGATGTAGGGTGTCGTGAGGTGGACCGGGATGTCCACGCCGCGCGTCCGGGCGCGGGCCGTGAGTTGATCGATGAGGTCGCGGGCGCGGGCTGGGCCCTCCGTCGCGATGACCCCGTCGAGGGCGTCGATCCACTCGAGCGTCTCTTGCGGATCCGGCTCGAGGGACGGGGCGCTGCCGTTCGCGGCGGCAGCGGGGGACGATGGCTGGGTCTCGATCATCGGGGACTCCCGGGATTTTCGGATGCCCATCCTTCGACAGGCTCAGGATGACAGTGTGGCGGCTGAGGATGACAGTGTGGCGGCTGAGGATGACAGTGTGGCGGCTGAGGATGACAGTGTGGCGGCCTAGGATGGCATGGTGGCGGCTCAGGATTGGGCATCTCTTGGCTCATTATGATGGGTTAGTTCCTGAGCAGATTGCTTGGAGGTTAGCAGCTTCCGAAGAGCATTCCGACCGCCAAGCGGGTCGTTTGGCCCATCCAATTGCGGGTTTGGATGGGAATCGGCGAGAATTGGATGGGTGTGTCCCGGACCGGATGGTCGGACGTCGCGCTGACGCTCGATCGCGCCAGCATCGTCCCGCTTTACCGCCAGCTCTATGAAGGGCTGCGCGAGCAGATTCTTACCGGCGCGTTGCCCGAGGGCACCCGGCTCCCGCCGGAGCGCGCGCTCGCGGACCGGCTGGCGGTCAACCGGTCGACGGTCGTGCGCGCCTATCGCGATCTCGCCGCTGACGGGATCCTCGATCAGCGGGTCGGGTCCGGATCGCGCGTCGCGCTCGCGCCGGATGCCGGTCCGGACCGCTCCGCGGCGGTGCCGTGGTGGGTCACGCTCCCTCCGTGGCGCGTCGGGGAGTTTCCGACCGTGCTCGGGGAACTCGCCGCCGTCGATCATGGCGAGCGGATCGCGTTCGTGCAAGGCGTCCCGCCCGCTGACCCCTCGCCGCTCGCCGATCTCTCGGCCTCGTTCGCGCGCGTCGGCGGCAACGATGCCTACGTCCTGACCTACGGTGATAGCGAAGGCTACCGTCCGCTGCGCGACGCGATCGCCGCGCGGATGCGCGCGCGCGGTTGCGCGACGGATGCGCGTGACGTCCTCGTGCTCACGGGTTCCACGCAGGGGATCACGCTTGTCGCTCAGTCGCTTGCCGAACCCGGCGATGAGATCATCGTCGAGGCGCCGACGTACCCGGGTGCGTTGCAAATCTTCCAGATCGCCGGCTTGCGCGCGATCCCCGTCCCCGTCGACGACGGCGGGCTGCGCGTCGATCACGTCGAGGCGATCTTGCGGACCCGCCGTCCGCGTTTCATCTACACGATGCCGGCGCTGCACAACCCGACCGGCGTCACGCTCGACCGTGGCCGTCGCGAACGGCTCGTCGCGCTTGCCCGCCGTGCCGGCGTGCCGATCGTCGAAGACGATCCGTACGGCGAGCTCGCGGAAGACGCGGAATCGCCGCTCGTCGCACAGAGTCCCGACGACGTCATCTACCTGAGCAGTTTTTCGAAGACGATCGCGCCGTCGCTGCGTCTCGGCTGGCTGTGCGCGCCGCGCACGATCTACGAGCGGCTGCTTTTGCGCAAGCAATCGATCGACATGGCGAGCAGCATGATCGTGCAGGCCAGCGTCCACGATTACGTTGCGACCGCCTACGACGCGCATCTTGCGGCGCTGCGCGCCGAGCTGCGCGAACGGCGCGCGATTGCGTTCGCCGCCATCGACGACTATTGGCCCCCCGCGGTGCGCGCGGTACGCAGCGGCGGCGGGTATTATCTGTGGGTCACCTCGCGCGACCATCGCGCGCGTGCGCTGCTCGACGCCTGCGAGCGCACCGGCGCATCGTTCCTCTTCGGCGAGCCGTTCTTCGCGCAGGCCGGCGGCGATTATCATTTCCGGCTCGCTCTGACGCCGGTCGCGCGCGCGCAGATCGCCGAGGGGGTTCGCCGGATCGGAGCGGCGCTGCGCGCGTGAGTTTCCCCTCCCGAGCGCTGCTCGCGTGGTATGCGCGTTTCGGCCGCACCCATTTGCCATGGCGGCAAACCCGCGATCCGTACCGCGTGCTGGTCAGCGAATTCATGTTACAGCAGACGCAAGTCGAACGCGTGCTGCCACTCTACGAGGCGTTCGTCGCGCGCTTTCCCGATTTTGCGGCGCTCGCTGCTGCGGACACGGCGGACGTGGTGCGGATGTGGCGCGGGCTGGGCTACAACTCGCGAGCGATCCGGCTGCACCGCATCGCCCGCGAGGTCGCCGCCACCGGCGGATCGCTGCCGCAGGAGCGCGCGGCCCTACTCGACCTTCCGGGGATCGGGCCATATACCGCGGCTGCCGTGCGCGCGTTCGCGTTCGAAGCCGACGACGTCGCGCTCGACACGAACTTGCGCCGCGTCGTGCACCGCGTGATGCTGGGTCTGGAGCATCCGCCGCGCGCGAGCGAACGCGAGCTCGATGCGCTCTTACGCGCGGCGTTGCCCGCCGGGTCGGCGCATGACTGGAATTCCGCGCTGATGGATCTCGGTGCGACCGTCTGTACGGCGCGCGCGCCGAAGTGTCTCGTGTGTCCGTTGCGTGACGCGTGCGCGGCGTCGCCTATCGATCCGGCAGCGCTTGCCGTCGCAATGCGCGCGCATGCGAAGAAGAAGTCGCCGCAAGAAACGTTGCCGTTCGAACGGACGCAGCGCTTCTTGCGCGGCCGGATCATCGACCGGCTGCGCGATCTGCCGCCGCGTACCTTGATTTCGCTCGCATCGCTGCAAGCAGACTTGCGCCCGATCGTCACCGATGAACGCGTGGGCGAAATCGCCGATACCGTGCAAGCGCTTATCCGTGATGGTTTTGTCGTCGAGCACGACGGAACGTACGCGTTGCAAACCTAACGTCGGCGGTCCTCATCCGATATTCATGCGCGCGCGTTTGCGTACGAAAAAAACGTGGGATAGAAAGCGCGGTTGTTCTCTCACGACCCCGGTAGCGCTCGCCCAGCGGCAGTGCGTACCGAGATACGCCAGCACCCGCCATAGAAGGACACGCTCTCGATGAAATTATCTCGTGCACTAGTCGCGATGTTCGCATTGCCCGTCGCCCTCTCACTTGCCGCCTGCGGTGGTTCGGCGGGAGTCTCCAACGCCGTCGGGTCGCAGTCGAACCTCCGGTTCGTCAACGGTTCGCCCGACGCGGGTACGGTCGACATCTATTACGTTCCGACGGGAACGGCGAAGAACAGCTCGCCGTCGTACTCCGCCGCCGCCTACGGGACGATCACCAATTTCATGACCGAACCGGCGGTCGCGGCGCAAGTGTTCTTCTATCCCACCGGAACGACGACGACGCCGCTCACCGTGTCGTGCGCCGTGCCGCAGAGCTCGAGCGGTCAGAACTACACCGTCGTGCTCGCGGGTAAAGTCGCGAACAGCACGCTGCAGTGCGCGATTTTCCAAGACGGCCTCTACAGCGCGCCCGGTCAATATCGCGTCCACCACGCCTCGCCGGCCGCTGCTGCGGCGGGTCTCGCGACGGTCGGATACGGCGTGACCGCGGGCACGGCGGCGACCTACAACCAAGTCGGCACGACCTCGTTCCCGAACACGAACAACGTCGTCTCGACCGCGTTCTTCTCGATCACGCCGAGCCCGGCCGTGACCGCCAACACGGCGACCACGTTCGACGTCGGTGCGGCGACGCAGAACGGGTCGTCGGCCACGACGCTCCTCTCGATCAACGCGAGCCAGCTCGTGACGCCGGGCGCGACCTCGCAACCCGACACGGGCAACACGCTGCCGTCGTCGGCGGGGACGTACAACAACGCGTCGATCTTCGCGATCGACTGTACCGGCGCGACGACGCCCGAAGGCACCGTCTGCGTCGACGGCGCCGGACTGATCGGCTCGTTCGACAGCAAGTAAGCGCGAGCGACCCGCGAGCGAAAAGCGCCGGAGCGATCCGGCGCTTTTTTCTTCCGGTGGGGAGCCGGCCGGACCCGGCGAAGACGGAGCGACGATCGAACGTCGTCCGCGCGAGGTGATCTGTTGAGCAAGACGCTGGTGAAACGCACCAAGAAAGCCCGGCTGAGCGGTGCGGAGCCGCAGCTCTTCACCGCCGATCTCGCGGCGTCGCTCCGGTTCTACACCGAGAAGCTCGGCTTCGGCGTCGCCTTCAGCTACGGCGAGCCGCCCTTTTACGGGCAGGTCGAGCGCGATGACGCGAAGCTCAATCTTCGGCACGTGGATGCTCCGGTGTTCGAACCGGAGGCCCGCGAGCGCGAGTCGCTGCTCTCTGCGTCGATCACCGTCAGCGACGCCGAAGCACTCTTTCGCGAGTACGAAGCGACCGGCGTCGCGTTCGCGCAACCGCTCAAAGACGAACCGTGGGGAGCGCGAACCTTCATCGTCCGCGATCCCGACGGCAACCTGATTCTCTTCGCGAGTTAGCGGCCGGCCTTAGCCGAACCAGTTCGGCAGATTCGAATAGCGCTGCTCTTGCCAGGGGTCGGCGTCGTTGTGGTAGCCGCGCATCTCCCAGAAACCTTTCTCGTCGTGGTCGAGGAACTCGAGACCCGTCAGCCACTTCGCGCTCTTCCAGAAATAGCGCTTGGGGACGAGCATTCGCACCGGGCCGCCGTGGATCGGCTCGAGCGGCTTGCCGTCGAACTCGTACGCGATGAGGACGTCGTCGTCCAGCATCGGTGCGAGCGGTAAGTTCGTCGTATAGGCGTTGTCCGCGTGTTGCACGACGAACGTTGCGGAGGGGAGGGGCTGCGCGCGTTCGATCAGCGTCTTGAATTGCACGCCGCGCCAGTGCGTGTCTTTTTTCGACCAGCGCGTGACGCAATGGATGTCGCCGTTCCACTCCGTCGCCGGCATCGCGCGCAGCTCATCGTAGCTGATCTCGAGCGGATGCTCGACGAGGCCGGAGAGTTTGAGCCGCCAAATCCCGAGATCGTACGACGGGACCTCGCCGATATGCAGCACGGGAAATCCGGCCGTCACGGTCTGACCGGGCGGCACCGACGGATCTTTCTGCTTCATGAACGGGGCCATACTGCTAGCGACGCTCCGGAGGGCCCGCCGGGTTGCAGCGGCCAATCGACCCGTCCGTGGCTATCCCGTTTCCGAAGCGCAAAGTAACCCGGGCCGTCGCGACGGCCGAGCTCGCGATCCTCGCGGCGACTTACCCGCATGCCGTAACCGCGCTCGACTACCGCAACCCGTTCGAGTTACTGATCGCGGTGATTCTCTCGGCGCAGTGCACGGACGCGCGCGTAAATCTCACCACCCCGGCGCTCTTCGCCCGCTATCCGGACGCCGCCGCGCTTGCGGCAGCGGATCAAGAAGACGTCGAGAAGATCATCAAGTCGTGCGGTTTTTATCGGATGAAGGCGAAGAATATCATCAACGCCGCGCGGGGACTCGTCGCCGATCACGGCGGTGCGGTGCCTCGCGAACGCGAGGCGCTCGAAGCATTGCCCGGCGTCGGCCGCAAGACCGCGAACGTCGTCATGTCAGTCGCCTTCGAGGAGGCCGCATTCGCCGTCGACACGCACGTTTTCCGCGTCTCGCACCGGCTCGGGCTCACCCTCGCGACGACGCCGCGCGGCGTTGAAGACGACGTCACGAAACTCGTTCCGCCCGAGCAGTGGCGTCATGCGCACCACTGGCTGATCTTGCACGGCCGCGCGATCTGCAAGGCGCCGACGCCGCACTGCGGTGCATGTCCGGTGACGATGTGCCCCTCGCGCGCGCTCGTCGCGCGGGCGCTGACTAAAACTGCAGCGGGCCGGGTCCCTGCAAATGGGGCGGCGGCGGCAGCTCGGCGTCCGCGGCCAGCTGCTTCAAAATCGCGTTCCCGGTGATCCCTTCGCGGTAGCCGGCGTCGGTCGAGAGGATGGAGAGGTTGATCAGCGTCGGCACGGGGGCGCTCATATCGAATTGATAATCGCCATCGAGATCGGCGCCGGTGATCCGGATCAGCTGCGCAACCGGGTCGAGATCGAGTGCGACGCGTTTGCCGCGGAAGCGCAGGCGGATCCGCAGCGGTTTTTCCAGGCGGATGAAGGTGACGCCGTTTTTGCCGAGGATGCTGTTGAGGCGTTTCGTCCCGATGGCGAGGACGTCGGCGAGCGCCGCAAAGGCCTCGTCGCTATCGCGTTGGCCGCCACCGGCGGCGCCGTCGGTCGCCGAGTCGATCGCGGCGCCCAGATCGCGGCGAGCGCGCAGTTTCATCGCCATCGCCACGATCGGATTTTGTAGCTCGTCGTCCATTCTCGTACCGACTAAGGAGTTCGTGTGAAAGTTTCCCGCCTGGCCTTCGCATTGGCCCTGCTCGCGGCCGCGCCCGTTGGCCCGGTCGGCGCGGCCGAAACGGACGGTACCGGCGGCGCTTTGACGGTCGAACAGATCTTTGCCGACGAGCCGATTACGGGGCGCCTGCCGTCGTCGATCGCCTGGGCGCCCGACGGAAGCCGCTTCCTCTATACGTTGCCGGGCGGCCGGTCGGACGTGCCGGTCGATATGCACGTCTACGACGTGCGCGCGAAACACGACCAGATTTTCTTCAAGGCGCAGGCCGATGGGAAGGGCTCGCGACCGACGCCGGAATTCGTCTGGTCGCCGGATTCGCGGCACCTCGCGTATCTCGACGGTGGCGACCTCTACGTGGTCGCGGCCGACGGCAGCGGCCGCCGCAAACTTGCCAAGGATGCCGACGATCCGCAGTGGTCGCCGGATTCCGGCCGCATCGGCTACGTCCACGCGAACGACATCTATGCCGTCGCCGCGAGCGGCGGCAACCCCGTCCCTTACTCGACCGACGGCACCGACGATACGGTGAACGGCGATCCGGATTGGGTGTATTCGGAGGAGCTTGGCATGCGTCACGCCTTCGCCTGGGCGCCCGATAGCCGGCGCATCGCGTACCTGCACTTCGACGACCGGCCGGTGACGAAATTTCCGATCGTTGATTTTCTCCCCGTCGACAATCGCGTCACGTTCCAGCGCTATCCGAAAGCGGGTGAGAAGAACGCGATCGTTGCGCTGCGCGTTGCAGCGCCCGGCGGTGGAACGCAGACGCTCTATTCGACGAAATCCGCGGACGATTACGTCGCCTCGGTCGGCTGGACGCCCGCCGGTCTGCCGGCCGCGCAGCTCTTGGACCGCTCGCAAAAACGCTGGCGCTACGTGCGCTTCACCGGCGCCGCGCTGCAACCGCTCGTGACCGAGGAATCGCACACGTTCGTCGATGTTGTCGGGACGCCGCGCTGGATCGCGCGCAGCAACCGGTTTCTCTACATCGGTCAGCGCGACGGCGAGAACGCGCTCTATCGCGTCGATGCCGGCGACGGCAGCATCGTGCGGCTGACGCAGGGATACGCGATCAACGCCATCGTCGGAATCGATGCCGCGCGCGACACGGCCTATGTCGAAGCGGCCTATCCCACGCGCCGCGATCTCACGCTGCTCGCCGTTCCGCTACGGCCCGGGGCGCCGCGGCCAATCGCGGACGGGAGCGGTCATCATCAATTTTTCCTTGCACCCAACGCGCACGACTATCTGCGCAGCGATAGCGATCTCGCGACGCCGCCGGTCTTTCTGCTCGGGTCGACGCTCGGCGGTCCGGTAACCGTGTTCGCGCAAGCAAAGTCGCTCGCGGCGTACGGCCTGGTACCGCCGCGGAAGTTCCAAATCGAGAGTCCCTACGGCAAGCTCGATGCGTGGATGATCGTCCCGCCGGGCTTCGACCGCACGAAGAAGTACCCGGTGATCACGTATGTCTACGGCGGCCCCGCCGCGCCGACGACGCAAGACGAGTGGGGCGGCGCCTTCGAGCTGTACCACGAGCTGCTCGCGCAGCACGGCTTCATCGTGTTCAGTGTCGACGGCCCGGGTTCGCAGATCGATAAGAAGAGCGGCGTCGACTATCTGTATCACAACTTCGGGCCGGGATCGCTCGCCGGCCAGCGCGCCGGCGTCGCTTACTTGAAAACGTTGCCGTACGTCGATTCCACGCGGCTCGGCATTTGGGGCTGGAGTTTTGGCGGCTACGAAACCACCTATGCGCTTACGCACGCACCCGCGCTTTGGAAAGTCGGCGTCGCGGTCGCACCGGTCACCGACTGGCACTTCTACGATACCATCTACACCGAGCGCTACATGGGCATGCCGCAGAAGGAGGCGGCCGCGTATAAAGAGAGTTCCGTGATCGAGGGGATCGACGGCTACCGCGGGCCGATGCTGGTTTCGCTGGGCACGAGTGATGACAACGTGCACATGGCGAATACGGTGTCGCTGGCCCAAGCGATGATCCTGGCCGGAAAGCAAATGGACCTCACGCTCTATCCGCGCAAGACGCACGGCATCAGCGGGATTGCCCAACGCCGTCACCTCTTCAACCACATGCTGCAGTATTGGGAAGCGCACTTATGAGAGAATACGCCGAGCGAGCCGTCGCCGGCGGCGGCCAGCCGCGCGTCCCCGACACGCCGGAGCGTTCGCGCCTCGAGAAGGAGCGCTCGATCCGCGAGGTGATCTTCGGCGCGCAGGACGGCGTGCTCACGACGCTCGGCATCGTCACCGGCGTCGGTGCCGCCGATCCGAACCAGACGACGATCGTCCTCACCGGCATCGTCTCGCTGCTGGTCGGCGCGCTCTCGATGGGCGTCGGCGAGTACTTGGGCGGCAAGAGCGAACGCGAGGTGGTACGCAACGCGATCGCGCTCGAGAAGCAAGAGATGGCCGACAAACCGGCCGAAGAATTCGCCGAGCAGGTCGCCTACTACCGGCTCAAAGGCTTCACGCCCGACGAAGCGACCATGATCGTCAAGCGCCTCGCCACGAACCCCGACGTGTGGTTGCACGAGATGATGCGCGACGAGTTCGGGATCGATCCGCGGATCGCCGAAGGCGGCAGCTTGCGCGCGCCGTTCGTGATGGCGGGTTCGTTTGCAGCCGGCGCGCTGTTCCCCATCGTGCCGTATCTGTTTCCGCTCCGGCACGACCTCGCGCTTGGTGTCGGGATGGTGCTCGCCGCCGCGGCGCTGTTCACGATCGGCGCGCTCGCGGGCCGGCTCTCGGGGCGCAATCCGATCGCGAAGGGCGCGGAGCTCGTCGCCTTCGGCGCGGCGATTTTCGCGGCGTCTTACTTCGCGGGACAATGGCTGCCCGCGCTCTTCGGCCGCCCGCCCGTCGCCGCCGGCGGATGACCGAGGCAATCTCCGGCGAGGCGCTCGCGGCCGTCGCGCCCGAAGCCGTGTGGCGCGTGCTCACGGACGGCCCGCGCTGGTTCGAATGGAATGAGGCCGTCGAGTGGCTGTGGTTCGAGGACGGCGTGCTCGCAGGAGCGCTTGCGACGATGAAGCCGAGGCGCTTTCGTCAGACGGCGTTCCGGATCGCGGCAGCCGACGAACCGCGCGAACTCGCATTGCAGATCACGGTCGGCCCGGCGGCGCTGCTCGCGTTTCGCTGGACGCTCGCGCCCGCCGACGGCGGTACGCGCATAACGGAAACGGTGACCACCGGCGGATTCGCGGCGCGCTGGCTCTTCGCGGCCGCGGCGCGACGCTCGATCGCCGCCATGCCCGAGCGGCTTGCGCGCTTGGCCGCGCTCGCAAACGAAAAAAATCACGCGGCCGAGGACGGCCGCGTGATAACCAATGAATAATTTCGTTAGGAAAAAAAAGAATCGAAGGGTTACTTCTTCTTCTTGGTGGTCGCTTTCTTCTTGGCAGCTTTCTTCTTGGCCGGCATTGATCGTCACCCCCTAACCTGAAAAATTGATGAACCGCGCCAACGTCTGACGCGTTCATACCCTCACAACGTGAGTGGGTCCGGGATCGTTCCCGGCGTTCGGAAAGGGCCCCTCTTTCGTTTTTGTTAAGTTCGGCCGCCAGATGCCCATCGTCCAGACGCGAGAATTGCAGAAGGTCTTCCGGTCGCTCGTCCGCCGGCCCGGGATTGCGGGCGCGGTACGGTCGCTGTTCTCGCGCACCTACGAAGAGAAGGTGGCGGTCGAGCACGTCAACCTGGCGATCGAGCCCGGTGAGCTCGTCGCCTACATCGGGCCGAACGGGGCCGGCAAGTCGACGACGATCAAGATGCTGACCGGGATTCTCGTCCCGACGTCCGGCGAGATCCGCGTCGCCGGCCTCGTGCCGCACGAACACCGCCGGCAGAACGCCGCCAACATCGGCGTCGTGTTCGGCCAGCGCTCCCAACTCTATTGGGACCTCCCGCTCCGCGAGTCGTTCGGCCTGTTGCGGGCGATCTACGACGTGCCCGCGGACCGCTTCGCCGCGAACCTGGCGCACTTCAGCGAGATCCTCGATCTCGAGCGCTTCATGGACACGCCGGTGCGGCAACTCTCGCTCGGCGAACGGATGCGCGGCGACTTTGCGGCGGCGCTCTTGCACGATCCGCAGATCGTCTACCTCGACGAGCCGACCATCGGCTTGGACGTCGTGGCGAAGGAAGCGATCCGTGAGTTCGTGGCCGCGATGAACCGCGACCGCGGCACGACGGTCATGCTCACGACCCACGATCTGGCCGACGTCGAGCGGCTCTGTCGGCGGGTGATCCTGATCGATCGCGGCACCGTCATCTTCGACGGACCGCTCGAGCACCTGCGCGACCGGTTCGGGACGCACCGCGTGCTCGTGGTAAACCTTGCCGAGAACTGCGAGGACCTCAAGGTCGAGGGTGCCGAGACGTTCCAGCGCGAGGGGATGACGGTCCGCTACCGGTTCGACCGCCACAAGATCAGTGCCGAGGCGCTGATACGGCGCGTCGCGGAGAAGTGCATCATCAGCGATGTGGCGATCGTCGAGCCCGACATCGAGTCGATCGTGCGGCGCATCTACCTCGAGGGCTTCGATGAGGCGGCCGTCGCGGAGATCGTGCGCTGACCGCGGCGCCGCGCCGCTATCGCTTCCGGCTCGAGCCGTACATCGCGTTCGCGAAGACGGCGATCGCGCGCGAGGCGACCTACCGCTTCGAAGTCTTTACGGCGATCGGGTCGCTGGTGGTGCGGGTGTTCTTGCTGCGCACGGTGTGGACGGCGCTCTACGCGCATAACGCCGCGCCCGCGAATCTGCCCCTGCACGCGATCATCACCTATTCGACCGTCGCGCTCCTGATGGGCCTCGTGCTCGACATCGATCAGACGCGAGCACTCCACGACAAACTCCACGACGGGTCGATCGCGACGGATTTCATGAAGCCGATCAACGTGCCGCTGTATTTTTTCAGCGACGGAACCGGTGAAGTGATCTTTCATGCGGTGCTGATCATCCCGTCGCTGATCCTCGCGCTCTTTCTCGTCCACCTCGACGTTCCCGATCCCGCGGCGCTCGCTGTGTTCTTCCTGAGTTTTCTGCTGGGCTATCTCGTCGGCTTGTGCATGAACTTCATCTTGAATTGCACGGCGTTCTGGACGCTGGAGATCAGTGCGGTGCAGCTGATCGTCACTTGGGTCACCGACCTGCTCGGGGGGCAACTCGTGCCGTTGGTGTTTTTTCCGGCGGCGCTGCAGTCGGTGCTCGTGTTCTTGCCGTTTGCGGCGATGTTCTCGACGCCGCTGCTCATCTATGTCGGTCGCATCCCGCCTTCGGGCTGGGCCGCGGCGCTCGGCGTGCAGTTCAGCTGGTTCGTGATCCTTGCCGGTATCTCGACGGTGATGTGGCGGGCCGGGGCGCGGCGCGTCGTCGTGCAGGGCGGCTGATGCGCCCGCGCGTCATGGCGGCGGTGTACCGGCAGTACTGGCGCGTCAACGTGCTCACGACGCTCGAGTACCGCGAGAACTTTCTTCTGTGGTTCGCCTTCACGTTCGTCTATCACGGGACGGCCATCGCGGCGCTCGCCGTCGTGCTCACGCAATTCCCGGCGATGAACGGCTGGGATTTTCGCGACATGGCGTTTCTCTACGCGATGTGGATGATGAGCCACGCGCTGCACAATACGTTCTTCTCGGCGGTCGGTGACATCCCGGAGCACGTCCGCGAAGGCGAGTTCGACCGCTTTCTCATCCGGCCGCTCGATCCACTCTTCCAGACGATCACGACCCCCGGCCAGATCTTTCCCGACGAACTCATCCTCGGCATCGCGACGTTCGTCGCGGCGACGATCTACAGCGGTGTCACGGTGAACCTAATGTTCATCGTGTTCGTTCCGCTGATCTGGATCGGCGGCGCGCTCATCGACCTCGGCTTTAACCTCGGCATCTCGACGGTCGCCTTCTGGTTCATCCGCGTCGATACGCTGCGCTGGATCGTGCTGCAACTCGAACAAGAGTTCACGCGCTACCCGATCAGCATCTACACCCGCGGCGTCCGCCTCCTCCTCGCCTTCGTCGTTCCGTTTGCGTTCATGAACTATTTCCCGGCCGCGTACTTCTTGCACAAGACGAACCTCGGGCTCGACGTCCCGCCGGCGATCGGGCTGCTAACGCCGGTGATCGGCGTCGTCTTCGCTGGGGCCGCGTACGTCTTTTGGCGCTTCGGGCTCGACCGGTATCAGGGGGTCGGTCACTGAATCCGGGCCCGGCGAGATGCCGGGCACTTCGGGCCAGAACTCGTTTATGGAATCCACGCCATCGCCCCGCTTTGTAGGATGTACTCGTTGGCGGTGACGGTGTTGGGAAGACCCCCTGCGGCGAGCCGCTCGATTTCGACGGGGCTCACGATCGAGACCCAAAGATTTCCGCTCGGATCGAACAGCAGATTCTGGAGTCCGCCGCCGAACGAGCCGTCCGAGAGCGTCGTCGTGAGCGCCGTTTGACCGGCGGCGAAGTATGCGATGTCGTTATTCGCCTGATCCGCCACATAGATGCCGCCGGCGCCGAAGACGAGCGGGCCCGGTTGCGCGAGCGAAGGGTCGGAGAGCGATGCGTTCGAGGTTTGTGCGTTCGGCGGATACTCGATGATCGTATCGGTTGCGTACGGATCGGAGACATAGACGTTGCCGGCAGTGTCGACGGCGATCCCGGTCGGTTGCGCGGGCGTGTTCGCAATCGTGTACGACGGCGTTGTCGCACCGAAGGTGTATTCGGTGACGGTCGGCGGTCGTTGCGTCCCGCCGAAGAAGCTTCCGATGTTGCCGTTCAGGACGTAGAGCAGGTTATTGGAATCGACGGCGAGGCCGGCGACGGCGTGAACGCCCTGGCTCGTGCCGAGCGACGTCGACGGCGCGGTTGCGCCCGGTGCGTATTCATTGACGGCGCTGCTTTGCTGAATCCCCAAGAACTCGGTATATGACGCGTAGAGATCGCCTTTGGAATCGCTCGCGAGGCCGCTGACGATCGTCGTCGGGCAACCGCCGCTGCAGACGGAGAATCTGGTGATCTCCCGGCCGGACTCGATGCTGTAGGTCCCAATGTTCGGACCCGAACCGATCGCCATCGCGGGCGTGAAAAGGTAGCTCGTGCTATTGGTGATCGGCGCCGACGTGGTTCCGTCGGCGAGGGGGATGCCCTGGACGGTCGCGCTAACACCCACGTTTTGCCCGCCCGCCGTGCCGTCGACGGGCTTCAAGAGAAACGCCGCCGGATCGGTGGTTTGGGCCGAGACGACGGAGGCATACGATGCGCCGCTGCTGACGGTCACGCTCCCGATGCTCGGTGCGCCGGGTCCGATGATCACGTTGCCATCCGCGTCGAGCGCTTCGACTTCGATCGGTTGGGCGCCGAGTCCGGGCGCGTGATACGGCGGCGCCGCTGAGTCGATGACCGCGTTTGCACCCGGCACGACGATCACCGAAGCCGGCACCGCCGCAAGCGTGACGGAAACCGGCGTCGTGGTCCCTGCGGCGACGGTAACGCTGACGACGTTTTCTGAAAGCACGTTTCCGCCGCCGTCACGAAGCTGGAGCGCGAGCGTATCGTGCCCCGCCGGGGCCACGATCGAGAACGTACAATCGAGGTTGCCGGCTTGCGAGGCGCAGCCGGGCGAGGACGCGGTCAAGCCATACGACGCGGCCACTCCGCTGTTGACCGCGACGCTCAGGACGGCGCTCGACGGCGAGACATATTGCGGGCGCCGATGTGCGGCCGTCACCGTCGTCGCTTGCGGTATGACGACGGTGAGCGTGGCGCGCGTTTTCCCCGCGGCGCCGGGCGTCGCTTGCGCGGCGGAAATTGCCGGTGTCGAGCGCGCGCCGGATCCACCGGAACATGCCGCCAGGATCACCAGCGTGCCGAGCGTGCCGAATCGAAGCGTATCCATTCGCATCTCCTTATTGAACCGTGACGGCGAGTGCGGAGACCGTCACCGGAAGCGTGACGCTGCCGCCGGAGGCGTCCTTGACGGTGATCGAGCACGAACCGGCCCCGATCGGCGTCACCGTGTAGGAGGCGGTGCCCGATGCCGGCGTGACGGTTGCAATCGTTCCGGTCAACGGCGCGCAGGTATCGGTCTCGCTGAACGTGCCGGTATAGCCGGTTTCGGCGACCGTGAACGTCACCGCCGCATTCGTCGCGAACGTGAGCGCCGTCAGCGATGCTTGCGGCGTCGCCGCGACACCCGGAGTGGGCGATGCTGCGGGTGCCGTGCTGAT